>ERZ781398.4017-NODE-4017-length-11059-cov-5.658851_pt1 | contig 11059 bp, 11 predicted proteins | sample MGYA00433077_ERZ781398 | MGnify/ENA primary metagenome ERZ781398 (study PRJEB29847, sample SAMN06458254) | wastewater metagenome | isolation source: Wastewater bioreactor | place: South Africa: Cape Town | study: EMG produced TPA metagenomics assembly of the... | reverse complement strand
TTCATTATTATTCAGCTATCTTATCTTTATATTAATATTGCAAATTAAAGTATAATTTTTTTTTTGAATTCATCGCGGCCATCTTCTAATAATTAAGCTCCATATTCCACATAACTGAACGATCGTCACACAGTAGATTTATTGTAAAAATTTGATAATTAACATAATACAAAACGTGAGAGATGACGAGTTCTTTCCAAAAGAACTGGCCTGTTACCAATTCTCAAAGAAAAATTGACACAAACTTAGGATTTCTTTTCGTTTTATACACGTAGAATTCATTTTTTCTATATTTTTGTATTCTCAAGCATTTCATATAAATTATTTTCTTTCTGAAAAATAAAATTGAAAGAAAAATTTGATCTAACTATGTCTCAAAAAACAATTGACGACATTTATGATAAATGTTAAAAAATATGTCGAGTGGGAAAAAATAGTCATTAGAAATGAAAATATCAAAGTTATTGATACTTCTTTAAATGTATTTTTCATTGATATACTATGATGTAATTAGAGAATATAAAATAGCAAAATAAAAAAAAAATTGACTTTTATCACATTGCCATAAAGTTATTACATGAACACAGACACTTCGTGATTTTACGTCGTTTTTTTTCTACGTTGGAAAAAATCTACTGATGACGACAAGCAAAACACACTACTCTCTTTTCTTTTATCAAATGCTCATTGTACACAAATACATCGACTTTCGGCGAAAGAGAACAGATGCACATCCATTCTTCAACTTTTTTTCTTTCTTGTTCTTTCAGAACCGTCGCATCTCAAGAGAAAAAATTATTTTTTCTACTTTATTCGTTTTATTTTCTATTGAAAAAGAAATTACTACGTCGTAATAAACTGATGAGTCAGGCTGTCTGAAAGAAAAAGCTTTTTAAGTATAAACTCACAAATTACACTTTATAATTTGTATTCATCTGTGGCGGAAGAAAAAAACTAACTGCGCATACGTGAAGTGACACAATCGTAATTCTTACATGGGATCTGATCAGAGTGTATCCTTGAATTCGTCGGCCAACGACAACAGAAGTAACCAGTGCAATCCAAATAATTCTCTGTGGCAAGGTTTTGAAGGTGGTTATCATGGTAAAGGAGACAAAGCCGATCTTGATAACCACGCAAATCAATTGAATCCTAACAATTGGCGATTCAATGGTGGCTCTAACAAATGATTTACATATTATCACAAGAAACATTATTAGACTAACTCTAAAAAAAGACATCTTAGTTCTTAATAATTAGAAGTTTAAAGAGTATAATAATCATATAATCCAAGCTAATAGCCTCAAGAATCTTAATAAAATTTTGTCAATCTTTTTGATTTAGCATAGAATGATTCTTGCAAAATAATATTATCTGTCCTTTCTTTCATTGTGTTAAGCCGTCAAACACTCAGTGGAATATAGCTGGTTATAGAGATAATATCAAAGTCTATTCAAAAGATATTACGTTTGCACGGCAAGGAGAATATACATTTATCGAGTTGAATTATGCAGACATCGACGAAGTTAAATTTACCACATTTAATGGTTATCCTGAGCTTTTTATCGGATGCATTAACGTTATCAAATAATTATTGATGATTATCGAAAGGATTTTCTTAAATTTTATTTAAAAAAAAGGATATAACATTCACATAATGAATACTAACGGGACCGTTGAAAAAGTGTTATCATATTTTTCAAATCTATTGTTCAACAAGCTCTTTAATACGAAGAAGTATCATTTTGACATGACAACTTTCGATTCCGCTAGGATCGTTGAAACTAGCAAATTTGACATGTGATGAGAGGAGAGCCAACATTTGCTTGATTTGTTTCCAATTTGCTTTGGCAATCTTCTCATGATTATATTTCAGATGAAATATCCGGCCACGATCATAGATTGTATCCTTTGTATAGATATCAACTATGCGAAAGAACTCGTTGACTTCATCTTTGTAGACACGAGATGAATATGGTGGAGTACTTTTAAGAGGATTGATGGGTTTACCCTTAGGATAGAGTATATTCAAATACTTCAGCAATTGTTCAGCAACGTCTTTCGGTGGTTTCTCATTGTCAGCAGCAGTAAATATTGAAAAGTCTATAATAGAGAGAATAACGAACATGATAACGATTAACATAGATATTCTTACCTTGATCGCTGATATTGATTACTTTTCGGAGAACATTAGCTGCATTATCCATCGGGTTCCATAGTGCATCTATGTGCTGCGATCGCCACTCGAGAGTAATTCTACCATCGTCATCGATAATTGAATTACATACAGGTTCGAGAAAAGTGATTTCAGGACATTTGAATGGATATGGAAATGGAAATTTGATCTCGATGAGGAGTGAAGTATGACAGTATGGTGTAGCTTGTAGAAAAATACGTCCATAAACAAAAATGCCATTCGATTCTCGTGTATATGATCGGTGTTTTTGATTTTCGAAAACAACGAAAGGATTAACTTCTGGAATAAACTTGCCTTCCGATTCCAATTCATGTAGATCGTTCAACAGTTTCCACATACACAGCTTGGCTTTACCACCGATAGTGTTAACTTCTAAAATATTTGTGATATTTTGTAGACAAAAATAAAAAAAAGAACTCCTATACGGTTTAAAGGATCAACCCTTGAATTTTTACAGCTAGGAATCCAACGCCGATCAGGACATATAGAGGCGATTCGCGCATAATCATGTTCACATTTCATTGGTACATAAATAAAGCGAAGTGATGGTGATGTTGACCATGTATTACTTGTATTCAATGGTACTACTCCAACAGCTGTACATAACCATAGACGAGGAAATGCATTGTTGAATATCATTTCAAATAGGTCATCTACTTCTACAGCATCTTCTGACGACAATGTCTGAGGTCCGAAAAAAACGTAGATGCGAAGCATTTCAAGAAGAGGAAAATTTTGTGGACGAATGCTTTGCAATTGAGCATTATTGGTATATTTCAATGTAAGTGATCTTAAATTGGAGAATAATGTCAAATCGATCATATCCGTTTTGATGATTATCAAACGTGCGATTTGTTTGGAAAATACTGACGAAAGTTGGACGGCATGAGGATCATTGTATTGTACAATGTGACTCGTATTTCTGACAGATTGTACGATTGAATTGATACGATAGTTTAGTCCAGAGAAAGCGAAAATAATTTCTTGAAGATGATAATAACGAAAGATTTGCAAAAATATTTCAGTGGGTAAATGTTCAATAGAAGACGGTAGTGGATTCTTGTTCGCCATACGAATGAATGAGTAACATAAATGTTTGATGTATTTCTTTTTTTCTTCTATCGTCATGACAAACATGCGCGTATGACATTTAAAAAAAAAGAACATGTACAATGAAAGCAAAACATTCTGCGACAAGAAACCATGTACGATTTAAAAATTCTTATTTCTTTTTACTGATCCATATGGATAGAGTCTTCGTATCCAAAACACTTTCAACAACGATTTTTCTATCTAGTTTGCCTGCTATTTCCTCAGCAAACCATGCGAAACTATTGACAACAGTTGTAGTTATCGTTTCGAGATGAATCTTCATAGATGTTAAATTCCGTAGATATTCTAAAATGAATCGAATGGATTGTCGATTTTTAATTGCACATTCAAGTTCTTCGATATTTTGAAATGTTCTCCACAATGTACTGATTTGATAGAAATCATCATCAAGCAACGATATTAGTGTCTCGTGATCAACAGATAAAGATGCTAAATTTGGCATTTGTTTTAAGATTTTAAGTAAAACCGAGGATTGTTCTAATTGACAATTCGATGAGATTGATAAATTACTCAAATTTGTCAGATTAACCATCGTTTTTAGTAATTCAACATATTCTTCATTCAAATAACATTGGTCTAGTTCGATGGATATTACTGAAGGAAAATAATATGGATATTTATGTATAATAGGATCAAACTTAAACTTTAAATATTTAACACTGTCGAATATATTTTGATGATAATCAATAGTCTTATTAAAAACTGCTTCAGAAAATGATTCTAATGTGTATTTTGTATATGCGTATGGTACTGTGTAGAGCATTGAATATTCCTTCAATAATATACAATCAGTACACCATTGATGTTCTTTAAGCCAAAATTCATTTTGTAATTGTTGAAAAACTTCTCGAACTTCACTATGCCTAATGTGACTTCGAAATGAACAAGTGAAATTAAAAAGTTTTAGCTTTGTTAATTTCGATTGAATGAGACTTTGCCATTGATTAACGTTGAATAAATTTTCATCTTGATAATCGATTAACGTTAAAACAATTAAATTTGGTGTTCGTTTAAGTAAATCTTCAACAAAAACAAAACCGTCTTTGCAATGCCTTAAGGTTAATTTTCTTAGAGAAGTTGATGGATTGTTCATTATAAGATTTTTCATCTTTTCGTCATACTTATATGGTCGTGTTCCATAACTGTAACTAACTTTGGCGTGTGGATATTTTAAATTCGTCATATCTGTCAAGAAATCATGTATATAAATCATGTGACTACCGAAAATTTTTAGTGTCGTAATTGAAGAAAAATTTATTCGAGTTAAATCAGTAGAATGTATTGTTGGCAATGTTAATATTTGCATTTGAGACATGGGCAGTTTAGTTAAATATGAAGATACTGCAAATATAGTATCAATCATATGAAAACAACGTAATTGAAATAACTTTGATAAATCTCTGTTCCATTGTGCGTGACTATCTTCATAAAAAGTAATTAAAGACAATGATCGAAAATAATAAAATCCATCGAATGAAGAAAATTTCGATTCTACAATTTCTATTTGATATGCATTTCGTGTTGTTAATTTTAAAGAATAAATTTGTTTTTTAATTTCAGAGTCGGATAATAATCGTTTACAAATTTGATAATATTCTAGTGTTGTTATATTACGAAAATCGAAAGTTGAGTTCATCAAACGAATGAAAAATATGTAAACCATCGAGATATTTAAAACATTCGATTAATAATTCGTTGGGCAAAACTTCCATTTTTAACAAAATGATTCTATAGTCAAATAAGATAAGACTGAAAGAGTGTATATGAATATTTTTTTTTTATCAGTTGACACTGCCTCCTAAAGTTAGTTTAGTTGAGGATTGGTTAATGCAGTAATGTCCGATTTGAAAGGTGAATTCAATTTTACAACTTGAAATTGCAATTTTATTTTCTTCAGTTGAAACTTCAATTTTCAACTTTATAATGTTCATAAGCCACTGTGTACACATCTTCGCCTTCACCCTCAGCAAAATAAATATTCCTTTGACCTAACACAGAATTGTAAAATTGAATTCAACTTTCAAGTTCGACATGTATGGATTTCGTTGGAAGAGGTAGAAAAAAATCTTGTCTATAGAATGAAATTATTTTTATTATCATCATCTGATTCGGTAAGATTTTTTGTTTCATTTCGAATAGGAATTGTCAGAAAAGGTGATAGACTAACTAATACAACAGTAAACGTTTGTTCTTGTGGACAATTTGAAGTTTCCGCTACAGGATTCTCTTTTTTTGTTGTAAAAGAATCACCATACACGTACACTCCATAATTTATTATACTTTAATCGTTCTCAAATATTTTATGCCGGTCTTCGACGAATTCGTTGTAACCATTTTGTAATTTCCTCTTTGAATGTCTTTGTATAAAGTTCTGATGGGAGAATAAATACGACAAAGATAAGCATTGGTGGTGTATAAGAAATGAAATAACCACAAAGATATAACCATGGATTACTTGATGGATCCACACATCCTGATATTAGTGATAGAATCAATCGAGGCACGGCTAATATAAGAAGAATAACAGGACTGATCAGTAGTTGTTTGTGTTCTTTCATTTGCTTAATAATATGAGCTTTGAATGTTTGATTTTTTTTCGCTCCGGATCGTAGTCGGGCTGTTCCAAAAATAATAAACAAAGCAGAACAGAGATTTGCTACAAAAGGTAATAAGAGATGAAAAAATAAAGTAAATGTATTGTAAGTTTGAACAGAACGAGAATAACGAATAACACACAATAAATTGTGTTCAGTTTCTATTGACATGTTTACAGTTAAGTTATTATTTGCAAACTTATATTTTTGAGTTGTATGTTCAAATAGTTCATGATGGGCTGGTTCATGAATAATAGTAATTATGATGAGAATAGGTATGATGAAAATAATCCATTTAGCTACATATTTGCTTTTTGTTTTATTAAACTTCACTCCCTTCGCTACATTGACAGCTCTTTCAATAGCAACACAAGCATTTAACCAACCATCCAAATGCAAACATACCTTTAGAATAGGACCAATAAATACACAATCTGTTCGAAGAATCGATGTATTAACTGTTGAATACAGTTGAATGAGAATAACAAACCAGAATTTAATTGTAAACATAGTAATTGTTAGTAAAGATGTAACCGAAGATGCTAGTAGGTATAGTACACAGCCAACTCGTCTTAGTTCTTTATTTCGAAAAGTTATGAAAGAAAAGATACCATTGATAAAACCAATTAGAAACATAATCATGGTGATACCAACAGCTGATTGTATCAATGTTGATTGATTGCCGAACGATGTATTCGGTTGAATTTGATTACGTAAAATATCATTGATAGTCAAACCAATACCTTTTGCATACAAATTACATTGATCACCAATAATACAATTGCCATGCTTCTTGTCTAGAAACAAGTTTGTTTTGATTGTTATGATGAAAAGATTCACTTACTGATTTGCTTGAGAGTGACATTATTTGGACCAGTGACTAAGAGTGTAAACGATCCTCTAACGTTTGGAACAAATGTTGTTACCACAAGAATATATACTGTATTAGCGTCGAAATAGCTTCCAATCATGAAACGATTACCACAAGTGAAGTTACTCTCTGTAAGTAAATTTTTACTTGGATATGATACATCGAAATAGTTTCTATAAATGTATCCATATAGTGGGATAGTTGGGTTACTATCGAATATATAGGAACCACTCATTTTTATATTAACTTGGATGGTTTCATAATGATAATTTCCTTTTCCACATACTCGTGGATAAACTTGATTTTCTTCTGTCAATTTAGAAGTATACGTTGTTTGAAGACCTAAGGAAAATTTCAGTTGATACATAGATGTGCTTCACTTAGACTTACTGATATGATTGAAAGTAACATTGTTTGGACCGGATACCAATATCGAAAAATTTATTATTGGGTTAGCATTTTTGTTTTCAACTGTGACAAATAGAATGTATGTCATACTCGACTGTAATTCGGTAATTATTTTAGAGTTTGTAGACTCAGAACTGTCACCAGCAGAACAATGCTGTGAGTTAGAAGAAAATAATCTCTCAGTTGAACGGTATATATTAAAATGTTGTTTATATAAAAATATATCAATTTTAAAATCACTTATGGTTGATAATGTGTAAACATCTGATAGAATTACATTGATCTGTATCAAATGATAATAAAAAGTTAAAATATCACAATAATCGCGACCGTATTTAGGGCTATTTTCAGTCAATTGAGATGAATATACCGATTGAAAAATTTTCCTTGTTGGAAAGATACCTTAAAATAAAAGAAATATTTCGGACTCAATCAAAGTTAGTTCAGTATTGTTTCATAGAATATTAGAAAGATATTCTGTCAAAAACAAAAATCTTAGATCTCGAAAATTAATATTTTGAGATTACATGATGTGCTCTTTCTTTTCGATCCTTACTCACGTTGCGATTAAAAATATACATACCGATTTGTTTCATATTAATTGTATCTGGTCCCTTGACAATCACGGCGAATGAACCTTCCGCGTTCATATCTTCAAACGATGTTGTTATAACCAGAAAATATCTGATATTGAATTGCAAGTAAACAGTAAATGTAAAATTATGATCTTCACAACTGTTATCTCTTTGATCAATTGAAGTATCATTGGAACTATAGGGATCAAACTGATGTTCATAGAAATAGCCATATGTATTGAGACTGCTGTCGCTTAAGAACATGTAATAGCCTGATGTGTTCACATCTATTGTCAAAACTTCGTAATAATATTCTATAAGCCTGCAGTTGTGATGACCAAGTTTTTGGCTTTCATTATTCAAATGCGATGAATAATATGATTCGATAGTTGGTTTACGAACATCTACGATAAAATAAAAGTTAGCTAATCTTTTTTTAGCAAGATATGAGACTGTACGTACTTGTGAGTTGTTTCATAGAAACCTTGCTTGGACCATCAACAGTTATTGAGAACTCACCCTGGTCGGATTCTATGTTTACTGTTACAACTAATATAAATGAAGTGTTCATTTGACGGTACAATGTAGCTTTGAATTGACCCACGCAATAATTGTCAGATTCAGTTCTGAATGAATTTTGATGTAGATCATACAGAGTGAAATTATTTTCATAATAAAAATATCCATCTATATCCGTCATGCTATCACTCGTAATGGTGTAATATCCTTCTTCTATTATATGAATTTCGATAATTTCACACTTGAAAGTGAACCAACTACAGTAATATTGCAGACATTCCTCACTGTTGTCCGTCAATTCTGATAAGTAATCTGTTTGTACAAGTTTCGACGTATCTATGGAATGAAAGAAAAATATTAAAGTTTGAAATATCTTGAAAGGAACAAGTTATATGGTATGAGTATTCTATAAATAAATAATAGCATCTTTCATGTTGTTCAAAATAAAACTTTTGCTCAATCGAACGGTCGTATGCTCATATTTGTCATATCAGCATTATTGGCTACAGAAAAATTAAAATAAATTGTACGCTTTCGTAATTTATACTTTTTTTTCGAGTCTTCAAGTGTTGTTTCTCCGAAAAATACATAATACTTACTTGTTTGATAGAAGTTAACGTAGGATGATCCAGTTGAAGCCACAGAGTATGGTGCCATTGCGCTTGAAAAAATGGTTGCTACTATTAAATAATATATTTCACCAGGCCAAAGATTGATAGAAAATTTTAATTGATTAACGAAACAATTTCCATAAAACTGTTGCAATAAATTCCTCTCAGGTTCCGTCGGATCGAAATGATTTTTATGAACTCTAGTATATATCGCGATCGTACTGTTGATGGTAAGATCGTATTGACCCTCTTGTGTAACACTCATTAGTGTCGCTTTGTAATAATGTATAAATCCACCACATTCTCGCAAATATATTGGATCATCTTTTGATAAGACTGATGTATCAATTGATTCGCGTAACATTGAAATATCTACCCGACAAAGAAAAGTATATTTCATGATTTTAAAAATGCATGAAGTAAGTGTGAAGATGTAGACTCATGCTTTCCGGCATACAAAAGAAGAAATTTATCATCTGATTTCGATGTATTAAGAAAATATTCGATCATGATTTTTTTTTAACTCTTTTTACTGTCCGAAAGCTTCTTTGTCGATATACACAGTTTGTCATTTTATATTCTGATATTTTCGCAATGCAGTGAATGGTACGAAATTAAAAACAAACCCGCTTTTGATGTCGATGGTGTACTTAATCTTATGCCATTTGTAGAATCTAGAATATATACGTAATTGATGCAAAATTTATATTGGATATTCTAGAAAAATAGAGCGAGCAAATACACTAACGACTGAGGAAGTGGAAAGAGAATGGTAAGGGGAGAATAGAAAAGGTGTTCCACGCGTCTAATCGGATTCAGTTGGTGCGGTTTGTATGCGAAAACAAGATGTTGTTGAAATAGTATCTTAATCCAATATCTGATCTATTAAACTCACCAAATGTGTTTTTTGATAATAGAAATTTTTGAACGCGATCATTGTCCGAATCAGTAACATATAAGTTGCCAAAGCTATCAAAGGCCATACTTGATGGATAAGTTAATTGATTGGATGAATCACTCTCTTCACCACAAGATACAATACATCTAAAACCGTTAGACGTTCCTGAAACTATACGGTTATAACCCGTATCAAGAATATAAATGTAATTATTCGCATCTAACACAACACTGGTTGGATTATTGAGAGAAATAGTGTTTGGTATTCCAGCAATTGTTGTTCCCTTGACTGTGTTTGAACGGAAAAGTTGAATTCGATCGTTGCTGGTATCTGCTACATATAAGTCAAGATTAATGTTAACAAATATTCCATGGGGATAGTGAAGCATATGTGCTTCGGATCCTGCAATACCAACGCCAGCAACAACTGTTATCATATTTAAGTTACTATGTAATAGCTTTGTGACAATTTGATGATGGTATTTCATAGAACAGTATATCGTATCATTGACATCAATAAAAATTGCAAAACAAGTATCACAAAATTGTGCAACAGTCTCAAAGCTATTAGTTGTTGCTTTCCATTTGTTCACTTGGCCATCGTCACCATAGTTAACATAGAAATCACTAGCTGAGGAAACAAACAGTGCACGTGGTTCATACAAACCAAAAGAGATTATTCTAGTTGGACTATTACTACTGTTGCGCCATTCATATATAAGATGATTACGTGAATCTGTCACATATATTGTGTTATTTTTATCAATAAATACATGCTCTAATTCTGATAAGTGTCCTGATTTTATCGGCAATGTAGTACTATTGAAAATCCATTTGGCAAATGCCGATAAATTTGGGAGATTGTAAGATATCTCTACAGAAAAAAAATGCCATGAAACTGTAGTATTGTCAATATCTCTGCAATCGTACCAATTCTGATTATTTAATCATTTATTTCGATGATGTTTCCTTAGAAAATTTCTCTGACAAAAAAAAACTTGGTACCTGTTTTTCTCGAGAGTTTAGTCAACGACAATATTTTCTGTGTAATGTTGTAACTAAGTTAGGATATATACAAGGGGGAAACAGCGGACTTCAAGACTTCTAAAGCCTTCAAATGACTTCAACAGACTAAAATCGATTTTAAGAGACTCGAAAGACTTCTAGGGACTTCAAACGAGTTCAAGGAATTTCATAAGACTTTCCGAGACTTCTATGATTTCATTAGACTTCAATAGACTTATGGAACTATAGTGACTTCACATGACTTTATG
>ERZ781398.4015-NODE-4015-length-11066-cov-3.115702_pt1 | contig 11066 bp, 13 predicted proteins | sample MGYA00433077_ERZ781398 | MGnify/ENA primary metagenome ERZ781398 (study PRJEB29847, sample SAMN06458254) | wastewater metagenome | isolation source: Wastewater bioreactor | place: South Africa: Cape Town | study: EMG produced TPA metagenomics assembly of the... | reverse complement strand
TATGGGCCGCAGCCGCCGAGATGTCGGCCACGAGCGCCGCGCGCGCTGCGGCGGGGAGAGGTGGAGGAAGTCAGAGCCATGTGCGGACGTCGGAGTTTTGGAAGGGAGGCCATACGGTCCGGCCGAATCGCGGCGATTATGCCATGGCGAGGCGGATTTTCTCGAAGTTCCCGGCGATGGCGCGCTGCCCGAGCCATGCAGGCAAGATGGAGCAGCGGCGCGGCATTAACCTTTCCTTAAGGATAAGCTGGCGGGCGCGGCGGCATTTTGCAAAGTGAAGGGACCGGGCGCGTCACTCCGCGCGTCGATACCGACATGTCCTGCGTAGTGAGTCTCCGATGTCGCCTGAAGCGCTGAATTCGTTCTTTGCCATCCTCATCGGGTTTGCGCTGGCGGGCGCGCTGAGCAGCGGATTCCAGGCCTTCGTGCGAAAGCCCGCGGGCTTCGGCCTTCTGGCGCAGGACGCGGCGAAGGCAATGGCGGCGGTGCCGTTTCTGGTGTTCGCAGCGCCTTTCATCATCATGCGCAACACCGTGCGCGGACGCACCATCGAGGGACGGCGGGTGGAATTCGTGGCGCTCGCCACCATCATCGCCGGCTTCTGGAGCATGATGTCGGGCACCTTCGTTCTGATGCTGCTGGAAACCACCGGCGTCATCGCCTGATCCGGTCCGCGAACTCTCGCCAGACGGCTGTCTTCCGTGGCATGGTCATCCGACAAGGAGACCATGCATGGCGATCTACGAACTCGACGGAAAATCACCCGAACTTCCCGCGGACGGACAGTATTTCATCGCTGAAACCGCGACGGTGATCGGCAATGTGCGCCTCAAGAGCAATGCCAGCGTCTGGTTCGGCTCGGTACTGCGCGGCGACAACGAACTGATCGAGATCGGCGAAGGCTCCAACGTGCAGGACAACTGCACCTTTCATACCGATCCCGGCTTTCCGCTGACCATCGGCAAGAACTGCACCATCGGCCACAACGTCATCCTGCACGGATGCACCATCGAGGATGGCGCGCTGGTCGGCATGGGCGCGATCATTATGAACGGCGCGCGGATCGGCAAGGGCTGCATCGTCGGCGCGGGTGCGATCATTACCGAAGGCAAGACGTTCGAGGCGAATGCGCTGGTGCTCGGCGCGCCGGCGCGCGCGATCAAGACGCTGACCGACGAGCAGGTCAAGGCCATGACCTACGGCGCGGCGCATTACGTCCACAACGGCCAGCGCTTCAAGGCGGGTTTGAAGAAGGTCGGCTAGCGCCGATGTCAGGGCAGGGCGGGGCTTGCTTGCTTTCGTGATAGTCGCCTCTGACGCCCATCGCGTTTGATGGAGAGCAGGATCGAGAACCCCGATCTGGCGGGGTTCTCGTCCGTCGTTGCGCAAGCTTCAGCGCATGGCACCCTGTACGCTTGGCGCGATGGATTTCGCGAGCATGGCATATCCCTCGGGTGTCAGATGAACACCGTCCGCCTGATGCGGAAGCCCGGACAGCATGCTGTTGCTCATCATAATGACCGGGATGCCGCGGGCGCTCAGGCGACTCTGGATTTCCGAAGTGCGATCCGGGGTGCCTTTGCGCCGGTCATTGCCGCCCGGCTGAAGGATGACAAGACTGGTGCCGTTCGGCACCGCACGATCGAGCCGCCGCAGCATTCCTTCCGTCGTGTCGCCATTGATGCCTGCGTTGATGACGCGGACGGACTTGCCGCTGGACTTCAGGATGGCCTGAAGCTGCGCCGGGTAAGCCTCGTTGCGGGCGACGCCCTTGCCGTAGGTGTTGCTGGCGCCGAGGGCCACGATCGTTGCGGCCTGCGCTAATGCGGGCCCGAAGCCGAGCGCGATGACTGTGAAGAGGATCCGTGCAAGTGGTCTTGACCAATACTTTCTGAAAAACATTTTCCACCTTTATGCCCATCAAAACGCGGGAAGGAGATTCCCGCAGGAATGATGCCCGAGGAACGCGAGGTTGTCAGCGATCCAAAAAAGTTGCGACCGAGCCTGGGGGAGGCTCGGTCGCGCACGATCCGGTCTGGGACGGGGAGGGGTGGGGATGCGACCGGGTCGTGGGTCCTCAAGTTCTGGTTTAACGTGAGCTTGCCGTCGCAACCGCCGGACGCGAATCGCCAAGCGAGACCCAGACATTCGGATCGCTCTGCGACTGCCGCTTCACGAAGCGGTAGCCGGTCTCCGTCCAGGCGACAACGTCCTCGTTCTGGTTGTCGAGGATGAACTCGCCCTTGTTGGACTTCACGGTCAGCACGGCGTGGCCTTCGCCCTTCTTGTCGCGGACCACGGTGATGAGCAGCGCTTCACGCGGCCAACCGGCATCGATCAGCATCTTGCGTTTCAGCAGCACGTAGTCTTCGCAATCGCCGTAGCCGTCGGTCGGCAACGACCATTTTTCGACGACGCCCCAATGCTCCATATCGGTGATCGGCTTGATATGGTCGTTGGCCCAGCGATTGACACGCAGCAAGTCGCGCCACGCTGTCTGCGTCATGACGATGTCGCGCGGCTGTGTGGTGCCGCCGCGGCATTCGCCGGGATTTTCGTTGCAGAACTCAACCCAGCCGACCGGCGCACGTGTCGTGTCGCCCAAGCTTGCGTATTGGACTGCTGCCTCACCAGCGTAAGAAGACGTCGCGATGCCAAACAGGACTGCGGCTAGCGCCAGTCCCTTCCCCTGTCCCCGAGTAAACATTGTGGCCCCCGTGTTCTTGTTGGGACCACTTTTCACAAAGAAGAGTTGAGACGAATGCAAGTAAAGATCGGCGCAAATTTGATCTATACTTGAATCGAACTTGATTCAAATTTGAACTATTCGCGATCGATTCAAATTTTATGCATTAAGCGGGCGAACGTCGAATTGACGCGGCGTTCTGAGGACGAAGGGCCGCCGCGTTAACGTGTTTCCGGCGCGCGGAAACGGCCTCAGCGATCATGCAGAGCGGGCGGGGAGAGGCTTGCAGACCAAAAATGCGAGGGGCAATTGCGCCCAGGCGTTTACCTGGCGGTGACGCTGTCTTCGAGAGTCTCTGCGAGCTGTTCGTGAGTGAACTCGAGCGCGAAGCCGTCTTCGAGGTGTCGGACGACTCGTGCCTGAACTCGGCCAAGCGAAACCAGCGACTTGAGCGGCGGCCGATGCTCCGCCGCGACGGCCGCACCGGACAGAGACAAATCGATGATCCGGCAAGTCATCCGCTGACCGTCCTCGAGAGTGAGGATGGCGATCGGATTTCGCGGGATGATACGGTCGTGGCGACGATCTTCCGGAAGATTGAGGATGTCGCGGTTGGCGAGCCAGGTCAGTTGTGCGGCCAGCTTGTCCCGTTTGCGCGGGGTCGCCCCAACGCTCATGGCAAAGCCGTTGTCGATGATGCGGGTGATTTTGCCTTCAACACGTCCGATATGGTCGAGGTAGGCAATGACACGGTCACCGACGTCTCCGATACCCGGAGCCAGCATGGCGAGGCCACCGGGAGACATGTTGATGACCTGGCACGGAAATTCGCGCCGATCCGGCAACATGTAGCGTCCAAGCAGGTGAACCTTCACCCGCTGGAAGCGTCGCCGTTCTGCGGCAACGGGATGGATCGATTTCTTTTGCGCCAAAGCCATCATGCAGCACCGGTCGACCGGCAGTCGGTAAGGATTAACCCTACGGCGTTCAAGGTTAATGGCGCGTTAGCATGGCCGGGCGAGAGGGGCTTTCCGGCTCAATCGTCCGAAATCAGATCAGGCCTTCGTAGACCATGAAGCCGCGCGCGATCGCCAGCTTCTTGAGGATACGGGGGGCAAAGCGCTGCGGCGGATGGCCCATGTAGCGCCAGGATGTCAGCGTGAAGTCGCGCAGATTTTCGTGACCGTCCTCGAACGTCGTCAGCAATCCGGTGAGGCTGAGCGGCGCATGCGCACGCGAACTGAACGGCAACAACAGCAATTCGAGAGGGACCTTGGCGCCGTTGGCGGCCACTGCCGAAATGCCTGCGACAGCGGCGAGTTTCTCTTCGCAGACGACTCCGACGATGTCCTCTATGTCCTGGCGATCCTGCCCGGCAAAGAATGACGAAAACTGCTTGCCTTTGACGTCGCTGCCGAGCAGGGCGCAAACCCTGGTACCCGCCACGCGGAATGGATAGCCTCCGTTGGGGTCGTAAGACAGTACGAAGATATCGCCGAGCAGCGCCCGCATTGGCCCAGGCTCGAGCTGACTGCGGTCTGGCGCCGGGGCGCCGTCGCGCTTTTCATCCCAATAGGCGTAAAATTCGCGGCTCGACGGATGTTTCATAGTTCGACCCTGCTCCGCGGGCGCTCGAGGTGGGACAAACCTGTCTCAATTTCGGGCGCGGCGCGGCCTTTCCTTGTTGTGCAGGAAAAAGACGTGCAGCGTCCATGCCGGAAGCATTGGTAAACGCTTCCCGGGCACTCCTTTGTCGCGTTAAGGTTAAATTAACTATGGAGTTGGGGTCGGGCGCGATCGCGGTATTATCAAACGGCTCCAAGACGGCTGCACTGAAATACTCAGGACGTCTGCTTTCGGCGCTTCTCCAAGGGCGTCGTGGCGATCGACAGGTTGGCTGAAAACAGACCGGCAAGACGCGGGGAGGGGTGGGGATACCTCGCGGACAACAGTCGGCACAGGCAAAGGGAGGGTTTCTCAGACCCTCCCTTTTTCTTCTTTTCGGTGTCAGGAATGCGCGTTGCCCGCACTTCATTATGCGGCCCACCGAGTGATGTCTGGTCACCCCCAACCGCGGCGCAAAAGGGGCAGAGGTCGCAGGTAGGCCAACAGCAGTGCTTTCCTTGGTCATCCTGACTGCGGAATCCGGTTGCTGTCGCAAGCTTAGGCAGCCTTCGTCACAAGAGGTTGAGTTTGACCTCGATCAACACCTCATCCTCTCGATCCTCTCAGATTGGTTCCGAAGGATCGGAGGGTTTCATGCGCAAGATACTGATTTATGGCGTGGCGTTGGCGGCGATTGGGGCAGTCATCGCGACCGTTCCGTCGAAGACACATGCGCAGCGCGGTTATGGTGGCATGATGGGCCACAGCCAAGTTTACGGCATGATGGGAAACTACGGCGGGGGCATGATGGGCGGTTGTCCGATGATGGACGCTACGGCCGATGGCAACACATCGACTTTCGCGGCGGGGCGTATCGCATTCCTGAAGGCGGAACTGGGTATTACCGATGCTCAAAAGAGCGTCTGGGATGCTTACGCAGAGACGATCAAGGGCAATCTGCAAAGCATGCAGGGCATGTGGCAGACCATGAAGACAATGGTCGAAGCCAAGACTCCGGCTGATCGCCTTAGCGCGCAGATTGCCGCGATGGAAAGCCGAGTTGCTGCACTCAAGGAAGTCAAGCCGGCCCTTGAGAAGCTTTACGCTGCACTCAGTGACGAACAGAAGAAGAAGGCGGATGAGGTGCTCACGGGCATGGGTTGCATGATGTGATGTGCGGAACGGTGGGTGCTGGGGACGCGGCGCTGGTGTGCGCCGCGCCAACTTCATGGGGACAGCGTCCGCGAACCTTCGCAAATTCCAAAGCCCGAGTGCGTCACTGGCTAGCCGGATTACCAAGTCCGAAAAAGGGCCAGAAGCAGACAGTCAGGTCTATTCTTTGCCGCTACATACTTAGCTTACGACCCCTTTAGACCCTTATCCACGGCGTGAATGGCAAAGGTGTCGCTACCCTCGTGTACCGGCTTTGATTCACACTTAGAGGTTTCAGCCGCAGGGACCGTGAAATAACTTGCCGATTTAATATCCCAATGGCCAGTCGGCGCGAATATCTGGCGCTTTGAAGCGGTTTGCGCTTCCGAGAGATGAGCATCGGACAGATAAAGGTGGGTCTTCGGCAGCAGAACGATAATTCCAAGGGCGATGAGCTTTAATCCCAGTCGCATGCTCGCCTCCACTCCTAAGAAAGACAACCGATAACAGGAGCTGAAGCGTCAAGAAATTCAGATGGGTACCTTAAGGGAATCTACGCAGCGGCCCAATTGCGTCCCGCGCCGACGTCGCCTAGGTCGCTTATGGGTCCAAGCTCGACAAAACTCAATGTGACCATAATTCGTCTGCTTTCAGCGGGATAGTATCCAAACGTCTCGTTGGCGAGATCACGGTGAGCCTGCGTTCCAAGCCGTGATTCAAACTCCCCAACTGGGGGCTGATGAGGCGCTACGAACTAATCGACCGGAGTGAACTGCAATCAAGCCGATGCTGCCGTACTCGTTGTTGATGAGGAGTTGTATGGGCCGCGATTATGAGCATCCTGGCAGTCGAATATGATGCAGTTGTGCAAATGATCGACACGCCGGTTGTCCCTGTGCATCAGCATGGAGCCTGTATCAACCGGAATAAAAGACAATGCATGGGACCGTCACGCCAAGTCCCGTTGCATCGAAAATCTCGATGCGATGACGCTCGCGCGTGAATTCATCGCCTTCATAATAGCAAGCGGCAGAACCATCCAGAGTAGGCCATAGCTATCGATGATAGATCCAGTAAACGATGTCTGGGTGAGGTAATATGCAAAGACGCAGCCCGCTACACAGAGTGTCACAGAGAAGGGGTCGTCGCCGTTGGCGAAAAACGCAAGGGCGCCATGGCGATCGACAGGTTGGCTGAGAACAGACCGGCAAGACGCGGGGAGGGGTGGGGATACCTCGCGGACAACAGTCGGCACAGGCAAAGGGAGGGTTTCTCAGACCCTCCCTTTTTCTTTGTCGCTTCGGGGGATCAACGTCAGGAGTAGTTCAAACGCGACGTTACAATGGCAACTATTGCGCAGCAGCTTATGCGGGTGCTTTCATAAAAATCGTTCAATAATTGCGCCGCTTATCCTAATGTTTAGTTGTTTTTCCATGAAATACGATTATAGGTTGTCTTAATGGTGGCAACCTGCGGGTCCCAACGAGCTCGTTGATTGCCCAACGAAAACGTGCGGACTAGATTTTTCGATGCGCGCTCAATTGTTTGCTCGGCAATTTGCGGGCCCTTCGATCTTCCTAGCGTCCTATTTTGCACTGACAGTTGTAGGAAATATCGTCTATCTCCTTCCAGGCGGCGACTCGCTCGGTCGTGTTTCCATTGTCAATTTTCACATCGGCTCATTCGAATACGCCGAATCGCTTTCCTACATCGCGTTGCTGTTGTTGCCCTTCGTCGTCACGCCACTCGTGGTGCTGCTCGTTCGGCCAATAATTTCTCGAACGGTCGCTCAGGTCACTTGGCGATTGTTGGATTTCTCCAGGATCGAATACGTCGCGATAAGCGCTTCAGTTTATGGTTATGTCATCTATGCATTCGTTCGAGCTGAGGCGTGGGCGCTTCTTCTGAGGGGAGAGGACGCGATATCCGCTATCGAATCCCGTTTTGCTGTTGTCGACGCGGTGGGATTTGGCCCGCTGGCTTCACTTAAATCGTTACTGATCTTCTTGGCCTTGTATGCATTCATAAGAGCCACTCGCAGCAGGGAATGGTTCTGGATTGGGACTGCTTTCGTCAACTTCCTGCTGATGACGTGCCTGCTCACCTTGCTCAATATGAAATGGCCTCTCCTGATCTACTATGTAGCGATTAGTCTCGCCATTCTCATGTACTTCCGCCACGTGTTGCTCGGCGAAGTCGCGTCAATATTGTTTATCCTGGCAACCTATGCGCTGGTCTCCACTGCGGTTTTACGTATTCCGGTTGCGGCATCATCCGTCCCAGTCTCGAAAAACGCTGAACGCCCGGTCAGCGCACGAACGATCGTCGTGCCAAAGGAATTGGCACCTTCAGGCGCAGTTCCAACTGATCGCAAGGCAACGGCAGGAGGACCGCAAAACGTGCGATCTCCAGCGCATGCTGAGGCGGCAACACATTTAGAAGCTCAAAAAGCCAAGCCGGATATCGTAGCTCCAAGCCATTTCATGTCCCTTGAAGCAATCGTATTCAATCTCACAGAGTTTGTGCGCAAGACCGTGACTGCGGCCTCGGAACACGCAACCTATTTGAGCTTGACGTTGTTCAATCGAATGGCTCAGCCGTTTCCCTATTACTTTGAGATATTCACGAGGGACGGGCAGATCTGCGGCACGTTGTTCGACAGGGTACAACGCAAAGAAAATCCATGCCAGCCATCGCTGGTCGTCTACCAAGAGATGTTTCACGATCAGTTCGCGGGACGTGGAACTGCGCCGCAAGCCATTCATGTCTATGGCTACGCTTTGAACGGTTGGTTCGGAGCAATCGTCGAAATCTTCCTGGCATCGATTGTGTTAGGTGTTCTCACTTGCGTGCGGGTCGGAAATGACATCACTGCCACTGTTGCGGTCATGAGTGGATTGACAGGCTACTACTTCTCGCAATTACCCTTCGAGGGGGCGATTGTTTATGACCACGGATTATTATGGTGGGCTCTTTTGATCGTGGGCCACTCCATCTTAAAGAAAATGTTGCCGCCAAAATCCAAACTCGAAAATGTGACGTCCCCGACTTGCACCGTCAGTTGATATGCCGTTGGATTGGCTGGCCGAATTTGTTGTCGACAATCCCGGTCTTCCTGAAGGGTGAAAGGCACGCAAATACTTACTGATTTAGGTATTTTACCTTCGAATTTGTCGTATAATTTTTGCTGAGGCCGTCGACTATAGCTATCTTAAGTATTTGCGAGCCAGTTGATCGTACGGGTATTTTTCGCCACTTTTTAGCGCACTACCTCGCAACTTCTCCCCAAGAGCTTGCGCAGGCACGCCAACACGCCTATTGGGGCCAATCGCTCGTTTGAGTCGTCTGCTGGTGGGCTTTCCCTTGCAATCCCCGCAATCTCCACGCGAACCTATCCTGACCCTGCCGGGCGCGCTGACCGCCTATATCGTGCTGCTGGCGGTCATCCATGCGGTGCGCGCCTTATTGCCGGTGGAATGGGATTACTGGGTCCTCGAGATGTTCGCCTTCATCCCGAAGCGATACGACTCGACCTTGCTGGCCATCCCCCTCCCGGGTGGCGTTGGCGCAAAGATCTGGACCTTCCTGACCTATTCGCTGCTGCACGCCAATATCAGTCACATTCTCTTCAACGTGCTCTGGCTGCTGCCATTTGGCAATGCCGTGGCGCAGCGATTTGGCGCGGCGCGGTTCGATGTCTTCATGGCGGTGGCGCCTGCGGCGGGCGCTGCCGCGCATCTGGTGACTCATGAACACGAGATTGCGCCGATGATCGGCGCGTCCGCGTCGGTATCTGGCGCCATGGCGGCCGCAATCCGTTTTGCGTTTGTGCGGGGCAGTTTCCTGTCTTTTCGCCGCGGCGATGCCGACGCCGCTGCAATGGTGCCCGCGCTGCCGTTGTCGCGCGCACTACGCGATCCGCGCGTACTCGGCTTTCTCGCGGTGTGGTTCGGCGTCAACATCATCTTTGGTGTTGGATCGATCGGCGTTGGCACCGAAGGCGCAACCGTTGCCTGGCAGGCGCATATCGGTGGCTTCTTTGCCGGTCTGTTGTTTTTCTCGATGTTCGATCCGGTCCCGCGAGGCACCACGCGCTCTGCCAATGCCTCGGTATCCGATATGGCTGACAACGGCTGAACGCACGCGCTTGCGAGCGAGCAGAAATTCATCCATCATTGTCCGGCATTCAGGCGATGCGGAATCCCGGTTCGCATGAAGACAACACGCGATTGCAAGTTCGCGTGAACGAAATTGTCGCTGGGCCGTTGCCTGAAAGTAGATCAGCACGAGATCGCGTTATCTCGTACGGCGCGATCACTTTGCGGGAGGCGACTATGACGGTGCGCGCTATTCTCGATTCCAAAGGTCATGACGTCGTAAGTATCGACCCTGACATCAAACTGTCAGAGGCGGTAAGGATGTTGTCCGAGCGGCGTATCGGCGCCGGACTCGTCATGAAGAATGAGCGAATTGAAGGAATCTTGTCGGAGCGCGACATCGTCCGTGTGCTCGGAGAGCGGGGCGCCATCGTGCTTGATCAGCCTGTTCGCGAGGTGATGACCCGCAAGGTCGTAAGCTGCCGCGAAGCGGATACTGTCGCCGCCATCATGGAACGTATGACATCGGGCAAGTTTCGGCATTTGCCTGTCATCGAAAGCAAGCATGTCGTCGGCCTCATCTCGATCGGCGACGTCGTAAAATGGCGCGTGATGGAATTCGAGCGGGAGCAGGAGGCGCTGCGCGACTATATCAAGACTGCTTGATGCTGCCGCAGCGGCGAGCAGCTTCTATCAGTCCTGGACTTCGCTGGTGGCGTTGTCGGTGACCGTGGGTTGAGCAGATTCGGTCGTTGCGCCGGGGCTCAGTATTTCGATCGCCTCCTGGATCGACTCGATCGCGCGTTCGGCCGCGCGCGCGCCATGGGCAATCGTTTCGGCGGCGCGGTGAAAATCGAACCAACCAATTTGTGCGACGCGGGGCGAAATCAACAGATCCGGCGGGTCGCCGGCGAGACGCGCACGTGTGATGCGGTCCTGCATGATGTTGAATGCATCGATCATCACCGTGGAAATCCCGGGGCGTCCCCCGCCGCCGAAGAATTCACGCTTCATGGTTCGCTCGGGCGAAAAGAACTTGCCGATGCCACCACGTTTGGGTGGTGCAACGTCGTCAATGGTGGCGGGCGTATCGGTGTCGGTGCCATGTGCGAAGATCGTTGTCGCATGACCGAAGACGTCGCTGGATAGATTGGCTGCGATCACGATCTCGGCGCCAAGTGCACGCGCCGCAGAGACCGGGACAGGATTGACCAACGCGCCGTCGACCAGCCAGCGATCGCCGACCAGAAACGGCGAAAAGATGCCCGGCAAAGCAAAAGAAGCGCGGATGGCGTCGACGAGGCGTCCGCGCGTCAGCCAGATTTCATGGCCTGTGCGCACCTCGGTTGCGACGGAGGCAAACCTCAATTGCAGATCTTCGATGGCGACCTGGCCGAGCGAAGCTTCAAGTTGCGCGGCAAGCTTGTCGCCGCCAATCAGGCCGGAGCCGTTCAGCTTGATATCAAGATAGCCAAGAATATTGCGCGGCTGCAGACCGCGCGCCCACTCTTCCAGCGTATCCAGAT
>ERZ781398.4009-NODE-4009-length-11081-cov-3.685017_pt1 | contig 11081 bp, 7 predicted proteins | sample MGYA00433077_ERZ781398 | MGnify/ENA primary metagenome ERZ781398 (study PRJEB29847, sample SAMN06458254) | wastewater metagenome | isolation source: Wastewater bioreactor | place: South Africa: Cape Town | study: EMG produced TPA metagenomics assembly of the... | reverse complement strand
CTTGTTTTTCTTGAGTATTTCTTAGTCGATATGATCTACGCAGATACTCTTCTACTTTGTGGGTGTTTATATATATATTTCTAAGTGGTGAAATCGACTGAATATTGATAAACTAATTAAAAACTTGGACAAGGATTTTGTTCATGTCTCACGAGAATTTTATATTCGATAATTATTATATAAATATAAGAGAACTGTCTACAGGGATTTCGTATTGATGATAGAGTTTTGTTTTTCACTTATTGAAAAAGAAAACAAAAAAAGCACGAGGTAAATAGACAAATCCATTTCGAACTTATCATCGTGTTTTTAAGCGTAAATAATAGGAATATTTTATCTTTTTTTCTACTCTAGAGACTCGTTTCGATTAATATTAAATTAATGAAATATAAAAAATATCCGTCTAGTCTTTTATATTGTAATCATGAATAACTAATAGAGTTACCTGATTTCAAATAACGTTCTTGCACAATGGCGTAAATAACAAGACCATTACCAAAAACGGTTATAAAACAGAACAAACTTAGAAATATTCCCAATGCTGAATAGGATAATTGATTCGTTTGTGTTGATATCAATGTTGATGTTGATGATGTTAAATTGGTTGAAATTGTTGTAAATGAACCATTTAATGTACTTGTCAAACTAAGGACAAGTACGGACGTTATTGTTGAAGTGATAATCTGCATTGAATATTTGCAAGAAATCGATTTGATAAAACCAATAAGAGATAATCAAGATCGTTAAATATTCGACAGCATACGTCATAGTTTGTTATCAAATTAATCATTCTTGTATTTGTTTAATCTCATAATTTTGTTAGAATTTCAACAAAAAAAAACAACGTTAAATAATCATGAATAAATAGAAAACAAAATATATATATATATCTGAAAAAGAAGAAATTAAGACTCGAATAAACGAGGATTGCTAATAATCAAATATTTTGAGAAAAAACAACACACAAATACAAAAAAAAAGGTTAGCTTTGCCGACATTAATATAGATCTTTGTAGTGATAACAAGAACAGCAGTATAATCAGCATACTAACAAATCCAAAAAGAAAAACTCGAATGCCATGATGTCATTGATCACAGAAGGAGATGAGCTACCAATACAATCATCAGGATAACACATGCAAAAAATTGCCTCAAGTGGCTGGTTGCTGTATAGTGTCAATCATTAGTCGTTTTGGCTCTCTCTCTCCCTCATTTCTCGTTTTCCGTGTCGATATATTTTTCTCGTTTGCATGTTTTTCTTCTTCTTGTTCTTTTTTTCTCTTACGTGGACAACGAAGAAAATAACCTGCACGCATATATAGTTTAATTCGATGAACATTTTATTAAATTCAATTATGATATATCTGTATGCTATTGATTAGAATCGAGCGAATAATTGTTCATTATTGGTATATATTAGTACCTAAATATGTATGTACACTGCAAAACGAATCGTAGTAATTGAGTCTGAATGTTCTTCGCAGAAGGGGTTGTTTTCTATTCTCCAATCGAGCGCACAAAACGAAGAGTGAGAGAGAGAGGAAAGAAGAGCGACTCTGTGTCTATGTATGTGTATGTGCGACAGAAAGAAGAATAGTAAAAAGAGAAAGAGACACACATATATACACACAATATAAAGAAAATGTGTGGCATGGTCTATGTCGATCGAGTTTGTGCTAGAGGAAAATAACGAAGAGTCAGGGAAGCGTTTCAATATTCCAATAATCTTCAAGATGATGTAGAGAAACAGAAAGAGGAAAAGATGATTGAATGCACCAAGGCTCATTTTGAGCAAAAAGCAGTAGATAATCAAGTGCCGTTTGTTAGTTAGTACTTCTTTTCTTTTTCTTTTTCTTTTTCTTCTTCTCCTTCTTCTTCTTTTCCTTTCTTTAGTTTTCTTTTCGTGGATGCTCTTTGTCTCTAGGCAGTCTTTTTTTTTCTTTTTTTTACTAACTACGCATGCTTAGCAATTATTTCATCGTCACTTATCGATAGATATAAATCTATCTATAAGTGTATATACATATAAATATAAAATTATATTATCTTCGATAATGAATATCTTTCTCTCTTTCTTCCTCTTTAGAAGAGATTGATAGAGAATTGATCGAATCTCTCGTTATAAAGGACGAGAGACAAGAAAACGAAATTCAATTGTTGCACACTGTCACATTGAATGATATAATAACAAAACATTATTGAGTACATTGTTTATTTTCCCCTCTGGCTTCGATTTTTTCCTTTTTTTTTGCTTCTCTCTGTCGTTTTCTTTTAGTTCTTAGTAGACAATAGGAAGTATGCTCTTCTTATATATAAGATTATTGAAAAAGGAAATATTGCAATAGTCTCTTGAAATCAAACGAAACTAAATACCTGACAAATTCTCATTTAAGTTTACAATGTGAATCCAATAAATTTATTCGTTTTCATCTCTCTCTCTCTCTCTCTCTCTCTCTTTCTATCTATTCCGTATTGTTACTCAGTATGAAAGGATCGTATTTCCGTTTGAGTTAGATTAAATGTAAATATTTCGGAAATGACTAACGTCTCTAATAATGCGTATGTGTGTATATTTATATGACAGAGATCGAGAAGACAAAGATAAAAAAACAAAACGAGCCTAAATCTACAATCTTTGATTTACAATTACAACGATCTTATCCAATAATTGTCGGATTTTTTTCGATTGATCATCATCAAAAATGACAATCGCGATCAGTAATGGTTGCATCAATATTTGTTGTCGAACTCGTTTGTTTGATTTGCAGTACTCTTATGTTGCACATGTGGTATCGATAGACGATATATTCAAGGTCACTCTCGTGACTTCGAGATTAGAATTAACACAAACATAATCCCATCCAGATCTTTATTTCTGCAATCAACTCGTGCATGTGAATATTTTTCTTGCATGTATAAATCTCCGCCCTCAAGTCATATAACGCGATCGATTGCATATAACAACAAATGATAATAATCATGAATTGTTTTCAACTGCTGCTGCTATTACTAGTACTACGACTACTACTTTACCATCATCATCATCATCATTTATTTATCGACAAATCATTACTTAGAAATAGAAAAAAAACAACAAACCAAGATTTCCCTATCTTTCCCTTTCGATTCGCTTTAATCAAGGCGAAACATCGAGTAATCCAGTTCAGATAGAAATGCAAACTAATTCGAAGGATTTCTTTGCTTTTTTTGGAAAACATAGAACATTCGATCTTTTCTCACGGGCAATTCTTTGCAATAATAGGAAACTTGTCTATATAAATCAAACATACTCGTTGAATTCGAACAGGAAACAGAATCGACGTTTTTTTTTATCATACTGATTGCTGTTGAAAATTAAAATAATGAAATAAATCTGAAACAATCAGTTGAAATATTAGAAAAAAATACCTGATGATAACTTTTTTGAAATGTTTCTTTTTCTTCTCTCAGTTCCTACTTTTCCATTTTTAGTCAATGAACAGGTTACAGGAAGAAGCACTACGCTATTCTAATTTTCTCTAATACATTTTTATATAAAATAAAAGATGCGTATAAATTCCGACAGTGTACTTATCGAACAAGCTTACTTACTTATACTTTATAATATTAATAATTGGTTGTACGAAACAAAAGAAAAACAACTCACTTTACTGCCAGAACATCTTACGTAAATAGGCTATGTTAATTAACGTTATGGAAAAAAACCGACATGAATTGATCAATGACGTACTTTCATTTTTGGTTATATATATATATATATATATATATATATATTCTGTGTTGTAGTTCTTCGTTAGTCTATAACAAACGAACGAATGCACACATTTCCGTATAGATAAAAGGATAGAAACGATTTTCCTCTACTTAAGAACTATTTTATCGTGTCGAAACGAGTAAACATTTTATATGATAATAATGACAATTAAATATTTATTCATCGATAGAAATAAAGAAGAAGAAAAAAAACTAAGCAATCGACGTACAAGTGTCATTATAAATCGATCTTTTCTCCTAGCTAAACGATATTTACAATACATACATATACATGAAAGACAGAAAATCTAAAAGAAATGTTTTAAAGTCCAATTGAAAATGAATCTGCTAATGAAAAATAAATGACAAAGAAAAAAAACGAGAGAGAGAGAGAGAGAGAGAAAAAAAGAAAATGAGAAAACTTTCTCACGTGTCAACAAAGTTTTCTTTTTTTTCTCTCTTCTTCGTATATCAAGTGAATCTTGATCGGCTCTGGTTATACGTAAGCAATAACACAACATGCATTAGGAAATGAATACGTCTTCCATTTGCACAGCGAACGAAAGCAAACATCTGGTCGACAAGATTCCATATCAATTTCTTCGTTCTAACATATTTAATGTTCAATCGGTGCGAGAAAACAATACTAGTCTACCTACGAATTGAATTGAACAAAAATAGAAACGCGACTGTCATGCATTGACAATCTCTAATGATTCGAGAGCGAATTCTTCTTTCATAAATAAATTATATTCTTCTGATTAAATCTGCGTACTAAAATAAAACTTACGAGATTCTTTCTTTAGAATTAAGGTGTGCGTTGATGTCCATGGAACGCAGTGAGCTCTTATTAGAAGTTTTCCGTGCAAATGAACAAACAAAGAAGAAGACGACGATGGAAAAATAACGAAAACAATAGATTAATTCGTTCAACTACAAGACAGACAAAAAGCATCATCAAATTGAATATGACATTAATTTAACAAACACTTTCTAATGATGAGATGAAAGGAAGTTTGATAGCGTACCTGGAGTAGAGTAGACGTTGCTTAGAAATCAACCGTTGAATTGACTTGTATTTCTTTTTCTTTATCTCGGGTTTTCTATGTCCTTCATTAACTAGTTAAGAAGAATAAACGACGTTGTAATATTTAAAAAAGAATATTCTCTTAGTTCTTCTTTTCTTTTTAATGACGAACTTGTTTTCATTAGTAATTATATTTTTTCTACCCCCACAAATGACCGTTCAGATATAATATGAATTATACAAAAATCAACATACTCAATATCGTTCATAAACAATTAACAAGCAAATTATCCGATATTGAAGAGAAAAAAAAATAAAAGTCAATATTTCATGAACGAGAATATGAGTGTGTGTTGTTCGTTTGTTTGATGGATATGAAATTATTGAAGTTAAATAAATCTTTGTTTTATTTACATATAATTTGCTAATGTCAAGTCTGATGTTATGTTTATCTAAATATAATATAATATATATATATATATAAGTCACCGAAGAAAACCAACTGAATATTATTCACGAGAGAAAGAAAACACAATATAGATCTGACCTAAATTTTGACTACGTTTAATATAACCTAATGGAATAATGTCATTCTTTTCTTCTTTTTTTAAAGTTAGACTTTTCCATTTGTTGTTTTTCTGTGGATAATTATCTTTGAATATTTTTACTCAATGATTATTTCTAAAAGAGAGAAAAACACATATCCTCTCTGTTTTCTCATTAATACATTTTAAATTGATCATTTTCTTTTTCGTTAGATTCCATGGGCGTCTTTTCTTCTTTTTCTTCTACTTCTTCTCTCCTCCTCCTCCTCCTTCTCCTCATTATAAATCAGAAGTCAGCAGGAGAAAAGAACAAAAAAATAGAACGTCTAAATGAAATTTTTCATACACATTAGTCTATTCTACTTTTTTCCTTTTTTTTTAAATACAGAAAAAAATATTCCTGACAAACAGATATTCGTCTCATAAGTCAAAATACTCTTTCAAGTCGACGATTTGTATTCCTTTTTTTTATGCGTAGAAAGGAAACTACATGAATATTTTACGAGTAAAGTCAAGTTTTCTTTCATAAGATGATTACAAATACTTAAATAATAATAATAAACCAAAGGGGTTCACAAACATACTTCACTTGACATTAGATTTTAACCTTTCGATTGCAAGCAAAGTCAGGAACATTAGAAGTTTTCTATTTGTATTAAATTAACTAATCACCTAATGATTCATTGCATTATGAAAAATAGAAAAAAAAACTAGACGTATTTTTATTTATTGTAAGCGAGGAAAAAAAGAAATACATATTTAAAGGAAATAATTATCCTAATTGATCTCGTACAAGAAAATTCATCCATGATGACCAACGATTTGAATTTTCATATAAATACGTCATCGAATGTCTCAATGATGGTTGAAGTGTTTCTTGGTGACATTCAAACAACCAAAGAACAATACCCCAAACGAACGCTGCTACCCATGGAAAGACAGGCCGTTGAATTTGTGAAAGCCATCGACGTTTTTGTGCATAACGTACTAATCCAAGTATAATACGTGATAGAAGATAGAGAATAAGTTGTTCATTCACAGAATTTTTCTCATGAAATATCCAATAACCACTAATGAATGCACAAATAAATGCCGCCCATGGTCTCGATAGATGAAAAATCGATGAAACACTAATTCGAAGAATTTTATAGACAAAAGCGAAAAGACCTAAGGTTTTTGCATGTATATATGTCATACGAATAATGAAATGAATTCGTTGTGGCCATGGTTCACGACGAAAAAGAAATGCTTGAACAATCGAATGAGCTAGCCGAATTTTAGCACCGTAGACAAGTCCTTGCCGTAAACCTTTAATCGCCGAGAGAAATCCGTGATAAGATGGATCATTAAGAATATTATTAATCGTACTTGAAATCACTAACATTTTGGACTTTTAGAATGTTTCAGTAGTTTTGATATATTGAAACGTGACTTATGAGATAAGAACGCGTGTGTCATAGATAACTCCAGTCAACAAAATCTTTAAACGAAAACCTTTGTCGTTTCGTTTTCATTACTGTCAGTGAATTCGTAGACTTCATCGGTCATATTGACAGTTGCGAGTATCCCACGTAATTGTTTTTTTCCTCTATTGTAATTTCTGCTCGAATACTTTTTAATTGTTACATGACACTTGCTTTCTTTTCTTTCAGAATAAAAAAAGAGAGAAATAGAAATTCTATTAAATGACTAAGAGCATTTCAAGAGTAACTTCTATGATTTAGAGAAAAAAAAGCACTTGAAATGCCATTGAAATTGTTGTTAGATAACCAATTGAACAGGCAAGAAATCGACCTGGCTGCGGCAATGGCATCTAGATACAACACAAATAGAAAATGTGATCGTTCGTAGAATGAAATTCAATTGAAAATGATTTACTTGATAGCAAACAGTATGAACTAAACGTGAAAGAAAAAAAATGCGAAAATGCCAATAAGCTAAATCTGGATTAGGATTTGTTGCAACATAGAAAAAGCCAACGAGAACAAATGGTACGATATTTTCAATGTCGTTTAAATGATTTCGACGAATACGTTCAACATCATCATCAATTCGAACGATTGTTGATTCATGTCGAGCCAAAGAAAGATCTTCTGGATTATCAAATGCCTATAGAAGACAAACAAGTTCAAAATAAAAATCGAATTTGTCAACAATCACACCTCGCTTGACAATCGTTTCATTGTTGTCAATGCTGCCATGCCCATTAATTTTAAGACAGATGCTGTTGAATAAAATGCAAAATTCGAAAAAACTCGATTATTCAATGTTAAATAAACGATCGACATAGTTGCTGTGCTGATTTTGAGCAGTAAAAAAATAATAATAAACAAACAAATCGATCGGTCGATTCTACTATAACACACGTATGCAAATAGAAAACATTTATTTATTATCGAACAGAAACGGGATAAATCCGTAGAACATAGAAATATCTCGACTGATCAGCAGTTGTCGCTGCACTGAGACCTAACTGACGAATCTGTACCAATTCATTTTCTTGTCGAATATTTTTTTCGAGAAGATTATACATCGTTTTGGCATCTAATAAATTACTACAACCGAATATATATTCAGCTTGAAATTGATTTTCATAGAGTAGATTGTTCATAGTTGTATGTGATATTCGTTGTTTTCGAGCACATCGTTGTGCAGTTAGAAATGCTTGGTCACATAGGATAAGATCTAGTTCGATATGTTGATTATTTTCGAAGAGAATTTTGAAATCATTAAAAAATATATCAATTGTTATGTTTCCTGGTAAAATACGTTTTTGAAAATAATCTATAACCGGAAAGAGGGATTATGTATTTTCGAATTCTTCAATTTGTCTTTGAAAAATACTCACAAGAACGACAGTTCAATAGTTTTTCTAACCATAACATCAAAATTTTATTTGTAAATATGACTAATCGCGCAATTTTTTATTCGAAGAAAAAAAGAAAGAAGAAATATTCGATTAATCATCAGTTGTTTTGTAATGTTCATCTAAAAAATAGAAGATAAAATAAAAATTCGAAAAAAAAAAATTCATTATTTACCAAGATTAGTTTGAGTCGAATCGAGATTAAACGGTTGAATACCAAGATAACAAGCATAATCATCACCATAGTAGACGAATAGTTCTTCACCGGGACGGATTGTTCGCATCGTTTTGTAGAACATATTTCGATCGTATTGAATCGGTTGAAGATTTTGTTGTTCGATCGTATTTGGACCTGAAATTATTTTCTCATCATTTTATCTTGTCCTTTTATTTCAACATACAATTTATCTAAAACAAAACAAATAACAAAAATCTCTCGTTTTCAATTTTTTTCTGTTACATATCGCATCCAATTGCTATGATTTGGATCACATCCATCGATAATGTAGATCATCTAGAATTCAATCGATATCGAATATAAGATGAAATTGAATTCATACTTTGCCATTTCTATCGGCAATACTCCAAGAATAACCTGATTCTTGTGCACTTTTAAAATCCGAATGTCTCATGCCGATATACGGTCCGAAGAATGTATTTTTCTCGAAACGTTTCATTGCAAAAACACCTTTGCCTGCTTTCGATATCGTCGATGGTTTAATCGTAATTCCATCTGGACAAGTTAAATCTGCTTTCGATTGTGAAGTTGTTGAAATCTAAACGAAATCATTTCATTTCGTTCAAATAAAACATCGAACTTTTTTGTCCGGTATATAAATTTGTTTATGATATGGACAAATATTTTCATAGAATTTATTACAATCATCACAAAACAATCGAATATCATCGAATTGAGATTTGTTCGTATGTTTATCTTTACGTTTTTGACGTCGATCATTTGTATTATTATTTAAACAAAGATTTTCATGAGAAAAAACTGTAGCAAATAGAAAAAAAAATACGATTTCAAATCCGAAAAGATTTATATTCTACCAGAAGATTTTTGCGAAGACATATAGGTAAAATCTTCTTTTTCTTTTCAAAAAACAGATTATGTACATGCGCGCGCACGAGCAATGATTTCAAAACGCTGCTGACATCTATCGATTGATATTGTCTTTGGTGTGACTCAAAAACCAAACAGTGATTGATTTCAAATGATATATATATTATTACATATTCATATTTCTGATTCCTTGAAAAATCATTTATCATTTACCATGTATATAATCGATTACTATGAATAATTAATGACTCGTCGACGTCGAACATTTGCTATTATTCTAACAACTACAGCAGCAGTTACATTAGGTGTCAATCGTTTCATCTATCGACATGATTCCGATGAAAATTCACCGATAAAACTCATTAAAACAAAACTAAATCTTAATAATAATCCATTAAAAAACAACGATGAAAATGCATATATTACTGTTGAATCAACGGATACACTTGTCAAAGCACGATATCATCACGCTTTACAATATATTAAACAAATACATTCAACGAATAGTCATATACGTGAACGTGGATTGAGTCATTTAGCAAAGTTAACGAGTCTACCATCGATTTACTATTCTCTTCTTGGTCAACAACTTGACATTCATTCAGCTATTCAATTAGCACGTCCATTCGAAGCGAATTCGAATTATTTTCCATCTGGTCCACCGTATATTTTCCCAGTTGGCAAACGAAAAGTTCTTGCTACAGATAATGTAGCTAAAGTCAACGACGATGATGTACTTTTACATACGATTCGTCAATTTCTTGATAAATTAGTCGATGAAAAACGACGACCTTTAGATATTCTAAGTCAATACTATCTCAAATTAGTACGAGCAAAGTTTATTGACATACGCGTATGTGTGTATTGATATAATTATTTTGTATTTTAGTTGAAATCTTATTTGGATGAAGTCGATTCTCAGACTATCTTCGACATGGGTCAACATTTCGAATCCGAACATGCTGATATGTCAGCAAAAGCGATCAAACGTTACCGGTCGAATTTAGAATTGTATTCCACATTTCTCTATGCACTTCGTGGTTATGCTGATCGATATCCTATGGAGATTATTCATTTCAATGGTCTACAAATATTAAAATATTTGTACGAAAAACGAAAGGAAAATGTACCATTTGTGAGATTTATTGGCAAGATTTTGGTATTATTAAGTCGAGAAAGACAAACTCATGCAGCTTTTTATGCCGTTGGTTTGAACGAATTTAGTTTTGTTTTGATTAGAAAAAAGTTTCGATTGGCTATTTTTTTTTTAATTAGGTTGGGTGAGAATATTACATGAAATGGCTATAGATAAGAATAATATTGTTTATTCGTTGCTTGCATCGACAATCTTAGCAAATCTCGATCGACAAGTACCGGACAAGTTAGAACTTCTAAGTGATTTTCTTTTTAGAAACTAATTGATTTCGGTATTTTAGTCCGAATATAAGTGAAGATAAAATAACTTTGAATCCAAATGTTGAGCCTCTTCATCTTCCAACGGAGATCAGTCATGTTGAATTACTCGAAGCTGAATTAAAAACTGAAGAAAAAAAAGAAATCGTTCTTGAAAATCAGCCAACTATTCCTATGAAAAAAATGTCAATATTCGAGAAAATCAAAAATCGAATTTGGTATACGAGACCGGTTTCAGACGAAGGTGATGCGCCGGATGAAACTCAAACAAAAATCGACACTAGTCATAAGCGAATTGCCGTACCGGATATAGACACAAGTCATTCGACCAATGTCAATGAATTGCAAACTATCAATGAAAAAGAAATACCAGGACCGATACCTTCGTGGTTAGACGAACAAGTCTACGGT
>ERZ781398.4006-NODE-4006-length-11086-cov-3.485269_pt1 | contig 11086 bp, 9 predicted proteins | sample MGYA00433077_ERZ781398 | MGnify/ENA primary metagenome ERZ781398 (study PRJEB29847, sample SAMN06458254) | wastewater metagenome | isolation source: Wastewater bioreactor | place: South Africa: Cape Town | study: EMG produced TPA metagenomics assembly of the... | reverse complement strand
CGTCCTCGCTGACGATCCGAAAGTCCAGCTGAACTTCGGCCATCGTTACGTCTTCACTCAGCCGGATTGCCTCGTCGTCCAGTGTGGCGATCGAGCCCCGCCATGCCCCGATGCGCACTCCCACACAGGGAACAGTCGATTCCCAGATGCTGCAACCGCCTTCCCGGCAGGCGTCGTAGAACATCTTGTCAGCCTGCCGGCGCGAACCTGCCTCTTCGCAAGCGATATCGTGCACGATCGATGCACGGCGATAGTCGCCGGTGTGGGGCGAGCCCACTATGGTCCACAGCGGCTTGGGAATCGAGGCGCCGCTGATCCGGCTGCTACGAGCCGCCGACCATTTCCGTCCCTTTCGGTCGATGAACCAGAAGTCCTCGAGCAGCACCATGTTGCGGTCGGGGCCGCGTTCGGTCTCCCATCGGGTTTTCGACTCGCCGGAAACCCGATGAGCATCCTGCCGACGCTGCGGGGCCGCACATTCGCGCATGGCCGATCCCACGGCGCCCCCGACACCGAAGTCGAACTTATATGGATAGCCCGCCCGTATCGTGATGCGAAAGGCTCCGATGCTGGAACGTTTCGTTACCAATCACAGGTGCTTTTTCCGATGCAGGCAGCATGAGACCGATCACGCGCTACTTGTATTTGGAGCACTGATCGGCATTGCGGTCATAAGTGACCACAATACGGAGCAGCAGATGCTGACCATCGGTCTCAAGGATGCGAAGGCGGGGCTTTCCCATCTTGTTGACAAAGCCATCAGGGGCGAGTTCGTGACGATTACCCGCCACGGCAAGCCCGTCGCCGCACTCGTGTCGCTCGAAGCCGCCGAAATCGCGCATCGGACGATCCGGCGCGAAAGGGCTAGCTTCGTCTCCTACCTGCGGAGCTTTCCCGGCGGTGAGTTCGAACGCAATCACGCGCGTTCACGGGACATCGAGCTTTGAGACGCCCACGGCATACTGGACAGAATTGCATCCGGCTTCTTCAGGCGTTTCGAAGGGGTGCCCGACAGCAAGGCGGCGCGGCCGAGCACATCGGCATCGGGCGCGAAGGTCCGGTGCTCGGGCATCGCCTCGATCTGATCACGGATGACGGTGATGACATTCGGCGTCCGCTTGTCGGCCGGATCGAGTACGCCGATTGTGTGGCTGAGTTCCTGAATCGCGACCGTCGAATGATTGACCTGTCGCTTGTCGATCAGCCCCTCGACCAGCGACGGCGCGCGGCCCTGGAGTTGATCGATATAAACGCAGGTGGCGAGCAGCAGAGGTTGCCCGGCCAACTCTTCCGCGCTGGCGGAGGGTAACTCTCCGTCCGCCCGACGTTGCAGTGTGCGACCGGGATCGAAGCGCGACCAGCGCAGTGCCGCGCCGATATCGAACGCCGCCACCTTCAGAAGCCGAGCTGGATGTCCGGATCCACCTTGCCGCGCGCGGCCTTGAAGCACTCGGCGAACCCATCCTCTAGCGCGACGTTGGCCAGCGCAAATTCGATGAGATCGGTGTCGGTATCGATGCCGGTCAGCGCCTTGGCGCGCTTGACGAGCGCCGGGCTCACCCGGCCGCCGATCCGGCCGCTCTTTTCCTCGAGCAACCCGGAGCGTTCGGCCGCCGCCATCACTGCCTCGACCTGGCCGGCATGACCCGTGACACGCTCCGTCGTTTTCGCCGTTCGCACGCTGCGTCCCGATTTCGTGTGAGCGGTCTTGCCGCTCTTAGCGCCGCTCAAAAATTGATGTTTGCCCATGACCATGTCCAACAAATCCTATTTCTGTTGAACAGAAGATGCCAGTGCGAGTCACGCAAGACATGCCGCATCAGAATGCGCGTGGTCGCAGGCGGAGCAGATGCGCCTCGCAATGGCGACAATCGCTGCTGCCAAAGCCCGGGACAGGCACGTCGAACCGCCCTGTTGCCAGAAGCTGCGCGACGATCACGCATTCATGCCCGTCAGGCACGGCGAAGGCGTGGATGGCGTCGGCGATGCCGGTCAACCGGTCGATATGCCGGTGCAGGCGCTTGTCGCGCCAAAGATGACGCCGCAGACGTGCGCCGATCCCGCCGGAGCCATAGGCGTTGCCGGCGTAGACGTAATATCCGGAGCACAGCCTGATCTCGGAGTGAAGCGGTCGAGCGGTGCGTCGAGGCGCAGCAGCAGCAGATAGGCGCCTTTGTCGGCGGGCGGCGAAGCCGCCACGCTACGCAAATATTGCGCCCCGGCGCCGAGACTCGTTGCCAGTTCGCCGATGATCCGCGCTTCATCTCCCTCCATCCGCCTATCGGTGCTCTCGCTTCTGCCCATCGTCCATACGTGATCGCTGCTGGTCGTGCGGACTATCAGCCCTACCAAGCAGTTCACCGGTTATGAAACCGGGTCCGGCGTCTTCCGCCAACACAGCAGCCATTCGAACGACAAATCCGGCTGTCAAAAAGGTGCCCTACATTCGTCGCCCCGCACTCGGCATCTGGGAGTGCTCGGAGAGCGCCCCCAGATTACTCAGTTTGAAACGTGTTGCGTCAGGCGAGCGGCGGTCCCTTCAGGCCATGTGCTTGTCGAACCACTCGATCAGCCGTTCGGGATGCTGGCCGAAGTGGTTGTAGGCGTAAAAGCGCTGGTTCGACTGGTCGATCCACAGCAGCTCCTTCGTTTCAGCGGCAAGTGAGTCGAAGATCTCCTGACCGTCCTTCTCGCCATGGATCAGGAAGTCGCGGCGCAACTGCGCCACGAAAGTGGGAATGGTGACTCCGTGGCCGTAGTCCTGCGGCCGAAAATCGAAGACGCTGAATCCAGTCGTCTCCCGGCAGCGCTCATCGAGCCGCTTCGCAGCAGCGGCCGGGTCGAGCCCGAGGTTTTCCGCGCCGCGCTCGATGAAGGTCGGGCCAGAAACGACGTTGAGCAGAGCAAGCGCCTCGATGTGACGGAATTCGTCAGGCCATTTGGCCATTGCTATGATTGTCGAGTTGCCACCCATGCAACGGCTGAACAGGCTGGTGCGCATCTTGCCCATGACGGGATGCTCGCGAGCATGGCGCACCGAGCCGACGACGTCGCGGCATTCGAGCAATCCGAGCCCACTGATCCCGCCATTGCCTTCCCCGCTGCGGCCGCAATTGCGAAGATCGTAAGTCAGGATGTTGTAGCCGGCGTCATGGAGCGCCGTGAGCTCCGGCAGGAAATTGACCTCGAAGCCGCCAAAGTAGGCCTTGTACTCGGGTAGGTGGCCCGGAAAGCCGTATCGATTGCAGGTCATCGGATGATTGATGATGAGCAGTTTGTCGGAGGGCGCGGGAATGAACCAGGCTTCCAGCGGTACGCCGTCCATCGACGGGAACCAGGTCTCCTCGAAGTCCATGTCGTAGTCGCTCGGCTTGCGCATCACAGGTGTGCGCAGGCCAGTCTTGAACAGGCCGGCATATTGCTCGGTCAGCGGGTCAAGCTTGTCGACGACCTTTCCGGCCATGCCCTTGATCGCCTCGACTGCGGTATCGACGAGGCCGCCGTCGTCGGCGCCGAGCGCCTTCTTGTAGTCGATGTCGTTTGCGCCGACATCGACCGCAGTGTCGCTCGCGGCGAGTGTGTATGCTTCGTTGCTCATGGCGCTTCTCCTCGAGATGGTTCGTGAACTTCGGGAAATTGCGGTCAGCAGCCAGTGCTGATGAAACAGATCTAGGCCAAAGCGGGTCCAGCGATTAGACTCTCAATTCCGCATGAACCTATCATCTGAGTGATAAATGCGCCGCGACGAGATGGCCGACATGACTGCGTTTCTCGTGGTCGCCGAAGAGCGCAGCTTCACGCGCGCCGCTGTTCGGCTCGGAATGTCGCAGTCGTCGCTCAGCCAGATCGTCCGGAAACTGGAGGCCAGGCTAGGTCTTCGGTTGTTGTCGCGCACGACCCGCAGTGTGGCACCGACAGAAGCGGGTGATCGCTTAATTGCGACACTGGCACCGATGATGCGCGACATGGATGCCGCAATCGCGTCGTTGAGCGACCTGCGCGACAAGCCCTCCGGCACGATTAGCATTACGACGGTCGAGCACGCGGCCAAGATCGTCCTGCTGCCGGCGATGGACAGACTTCTGCCAGATCATCCCGACATCACTGTCGAGATAACAATTGACTATGGCATGGCCGATATCGTGGCGGATCGGTTCGACGCGGGCGTGAGGCTCGGCGGCGAGATCGCGAAGGACATGATCGCCGTCCGCATCAGCGCGGATGTCCCGATGGCGATCGTTGGCGCACCATCGTATTTCGAGGCGCATGGCCGCCCGAGCTCGCCATCAGAGCTCGTCGAGCATCGAGCGATCAATCTCCGCTTGCCAAGTTCCGGGACGCTGAACGGATGGCGCCTGGCAGTCGGGAAACGCGAAACACGCGTGCGCATCGATGGTCCGCTTATACTCAACACAATTGATCTCATTCGCGACGCCGCTCTGGCCGGCCATGGGCTCGCCTACCTTCCGCTCGATCAGATCAAGGATCATCTTGGTGATGGTCGGCTTGAACGTGTGCTTTCCCGTGCCACGCCCGATCTTCCTGGCTATCACCTGTACTACCCGAGCCGTCGGTTTGCTTCGCCAGCCTTCAAGCTGTTCGTGGACGCCTTGCGATACCGCGACGGGTAGCGCCCCGATAGGCGCATTCGACGGCCGAAAGCGGGTCCCTGAAACCTGCCCTTCATTCATGAAGCTGTCGCGGCCGGCTTATCGACCTGCTTTGGGACAAACCCGACGTTCCGTTGCCGCAGGTCGAGCGTCAGCTCTTGCCGCTTGCTGTCTGACAGGTCTTGGGATGGCGGAAAGCTATAGCTGCCGTTCCCCCTGCATCCTTGTGTGAAAGGAGCCGCTGACTTAACCGTCATCCAGGGGTCCATTTTGGAAGCCCAATAGCTGTCTGTCATTCAGGTTGGCAAGCATCGCCGGTTCAAGATGGCAGCTCGGCGGACGGGATGGACACCATCGCCCATGTGTTATGGCTCGACCTCCCTCGAAGCGCCCAACCCAGCTAAGCTGAGTTGTCACCGAGGATAACGGTCTCAGCTTTCGGCGCGGCATCTCGCAAAATTGCTCGCGCAAAACTCTCGCTAGGAAAGTATTCTTCGGCATTATCAGTGTAATCAGCAAGATTTACATCGACGCTTGCGGCGTTGAATGCGTTCATCGCGGTTTGCAGGTGTTTTTGAAATTGCCGCGACAAAATTCCGCCGGCTTCCGGAATGAGCCGCTCTAACCGCAGCAGCGTTTTCGGCCGCGTTTGTGTCGTTCGGGTTGCGCTTCCGGGAAGCCATCCCTTCTCAAGATCTTGTATCGCGAACAGGAACTGATCGTGCCAGACCCCGTCCTCATGATCTTCTGCGAAGTAGACATGGGCCATAGCTTTATTGCGAAGCGCGACGACGGCCGCATGGTCCGCCAGCAGCTGCGGAGGAAGACGGGACGAAACTTGGATCGCACCCCTCTCCCCATATTGGCCCGTCGAGTGTGTCGCCCGCGAATACAAAGACACGGCCATCATTAACAGTGATTGCTGAACGGTTCGATGGGCTGCGCTATACTCATCTTCGCGCCCTGGATGTTCGGTGCTTCGAAAGACTTCGCAGCAATGCCCCGCCTGCCTAAGATCGGCGAGGCACGATTGAGCCGTGGCAGCCTTCCGCAGCGGACCCGTGAACGATCCGTGCGTGCCCCTGGCCCGGAGGTCGCTCGCCAAGCGAAGAAGATCCAAAATCTTTGGTAGCGCCATGAATATCCTCGGAAACAAGCTGGCCCATTCTAAAAAATTTGCCTTCGCATGCTAGCATCTTGTGATGTAGAAAAACCTCGCTGCTGGCCGGTGGTGCCGACAATTCTGCCGTTCGCCGCCAGGTTGAACCGCCCGAAAGCGGCCATACGTTAGCACGGGTCCGCATGAACCGAGATTGGGCCGTCTGCAGACTGGCGGGTTTCAGATATGCGATGCAGGAACCGGCCCTTCCGAAAGCCGAAAACGCGGATGAGATTCTGAAATTGACGCGGATCGTCCGCGCGGGCCAGAATCTCGCGCCATCGTGCAGGTGCCCGCGAGCGAGGCATCCGGCGCACAGGAGCGGACAGCTAATACCATGGCAGACAATCATCCCCGCAACGCCTTCGAACGCGCCCGGGACGCGATGCTCGCATATGGTATCTCGTGGTGGGAATCGGTAGCGAACGCGGCCGAGGAGGCGGCGCCCGGCGCAACGGTCTCCAAGCCAGAGATTTTCATTAGAGGCGACCCGCTCGCGGGTTTCGGGGAGCAGATCCTCGAGCGGCGGACCATCACCTTTCCGAAGCAGGGCCGCAAGAAGCCGCGGAGTTGGACGATCACCCGCGCCGTGCCGATCCGCTTCAGAATGTTGCCGCCCGAGGAGCTTGAAACCATTGCCCGCGAGGTGCTCGAGCAAGGTGAAGCAGAGCATCGCGCCGTCAATCTCGCCAATGTGCTCGAATGGGCAGTGTCGATGGATGGTGAGGAAGGGCTCGACATCGCCCGTATGTGTCTCGGAGACGATGCGAGTGAAGACGAGCTCAAGGCCTATGCCGCTTCGCTCGTGCCGGATGCGTTACGCAAGGGCGGCGCAGCGGCGGAGAAGTTCTTCGACGAGGCGATCTCGGTGGTGTCGATCGACGAAGATGCCGAGGGCGGGCCGCAAATGCTGCCCGAGCCGGCGCCCGCGCCCGGCGTGCATCCGATCGATACCGGTGAGTGGGATTTCTACACCCTCGAAGAAATCGACGAACTCTCAGGCCCCGAAAGCGATCCGGCCTATGCCTTCCGTGTCGTGCGCCTGTGCGAGGCGATGCGCGCCAATCCAGAGCGCGCCACGCACATCGCCATTATGCTCGGCGCGATCACGCGCGAATGGGAGCTGTGGCGCGAGAATTACGAGTTCCTGCAGGCGGGTCGCACCCGCTTCGCCGAACAGAGCCGACTCGCGCGCTCGAAGCGCAAAAAGCCGTGGATGGCGCAGGTGCGTGCGGATTTCGAAGCGGGCAAGATTGGACCCAGCATTGCCGCATACGCGCGCAAGTTCAGCCGCCAGCGCAATCTCAATCCGCCCGGCGTCGACACCATCCAGAACTTCATTTCGAAGCTGCGCAGGGAGCAGAAAGCTGCGGCGCAAACGTCACAATAGCCAAGCTTTTGTGACACAAATGCCAAGGTTGATGTGACGAAATCCATGCTGAAGCTTCGGCCTCACAGTCGGAGCTTTCGTCATGACGATCCTCGATCCTGCCACTCTCACCGCCTTCGCCCAGCTTCTGCTCGGCGGAGCCGCCCTTATCGCCTCGCTGCGCGGACGCAGGCCGCCGGAAGAATAGAATGTGTGATTTGACCAAGCCGATCCACCCGTAATTCTGGCGACGTGATCCAACGTCGCCGAAAGGTATTTCGCCCGCATCGTGCGCGGAACCCGGGGTCGTCTGCAATGCGTCCAGCGTGGCGTTGAAAGCGGAGCGCTAAGATTGGGCAACGACGCTACGCGGCCGCTTGCTGCATCGAAACTGGGATGCGGGGTTCGACTACGGATTGGATCCCCAGCGCATCTTAGATCGACGCTATCGCCCCAAAATTGCTCACCTGGACTTGGCCCGCCATCCTGGCGAGCGCGAACTCCATCGGGACTGGATTGCGGAACAGGAGATGGCTCTCGATCGCATCTAGCGACGGTCGTCCAACATAGGTGGCGACTAGCGGCAGGTGCTTCCGAATGACCTCCAATCGGTCCAGATGCTTACGCAGCTCGTCGCGCTTGCCGTTCGAGCGAATCTCGCCGCGAAAATCGCTGAGCTGCTCCGCCATTTCGCCTAGCGTCTTGCGGAACTGGACATCCTTGCACTCGATCGCGAGTACGCGGCCGTCGTCACGCCACGCCAGCACGTCGACATCGCCATAGTCCTTGTCGAAACCGCGCCGAAGCAGCTTGGTCACCTTGACCTCGACCTCGGCGTGCCATCCATTGGCGCGCATAGCCTCGGCCACTTCCTCAGCGAATATCGTGCCACGCCGCCCGTTCGCGATCCCGCGCCAGGCCGCCATCTTGGGCGTGAGCTGGCTGCCGGGGAAGTCGCCGCTCTCGTAGAGCGAATACATATAGACAAGGCTGTCGCGCAGCATGCCGGGCGCGACGAGCAGCATGTCGCCGGCAGGATCCCAGTCGAGGATCGGGCGGCGCAGGAATGACAATTGCCGCCGGAAGCGCCACGGATGGCGATCCCGCTCCTCGAAGCCCTGTGGTACGTCGCGCCAACTATCGCGCGAGGTAAGCGTGAGGGTCGCGAGGATGCGCCCGGCCGTCACATCACCGATCGAAGCATCGCCGACCCGCATTTCCTTAAAGCGGTCGCGCGTCACCCGGATAACCTGCGCATCCTCTTCGATGCCTATCTGTTCGACGGAATCGACGAACAGCCGGACTTCGTCGATCGTTGCCCCGATCTGTTCAACCCAGGCTTCGGCAAAATCGTGCTCGAGCTCGCCTTGCACGCTTTCGGACGTCGGTCGCTCCTCCAGGTTCTTCGCATAGCCGGTGATCGCTCGTTCGATCCGCTCTTCACCGGTGGCGTTGGCGTGCGGGATGATGATCTCGTCGTAGAAGCCGAAATTGGCATGGATGTCGCCGAGCGGCGTGATCCGAATATCGGGTTTCATCACGTCCCAGCGCACTGCGTCGGACCAGCCGCCGATCTCGAACAGGAGGGTCGACTTCGCCATCAACAGCGAGATGTCGAGCCGGCCCGGTCGCGCGCCGCCGGCGAGCGGACATTCGCAGATCGCCATCTCGACGAGGATGCGAGTCGCCTGGAAGACGGCGTTCAAGCTCTGCTCGGCCTTGATCAGGCGAGCGAGCGTTTCAGGCGTGCGGCCATGGAGCGCGATCAGCGCCGATGACGTCCGCGTCCACCGATCGCGGTCGTCGATAGCCAGCTCATGATTGCGCAGCAGGCGCTCGAGCATCTGGCGACGGTCATATCCTCGTAGCATCTCGAGCAATTCGTCCTGGAGATGCGTGACGACCGCATTGAGGAACGCGGTACAGTCGGCCTTGCCGAGGATCGTCGCGCCCTCCGACCGTTCGCGGACGCTCCAGCCGAGATTGAGCCGCGTATAGGCATCATCCTCGCGCGTGATGCGAATGAGCTGGTTGCCCGCATCATGGGTGCGGACATGATCGCGAAAGCTGCGCTGCGCGAAGGCATGGCTGTGCCGCGCTTCCGGACTGGTCACGATCTCGCCGAGCAGCGCATCCGTGATCGCGTCGGGATCGACCTCTCCCGCGAGCTGGGCGGCGCCGCTAATTAGCGCTGCGACTAGCGCGCGCTCGGCGATGTTCTGCGGGTGGAACAGCGCCTTGTCGAAGTCGCTGCCGATGCGGGTGACGATCGTCGATCGAGCAGGGTCGATCTCAACCCGGATCGCGGCCCGTGCCGCGTCATAGGTCAGCCGATCGTGCACGAGACGGCGATCGCTCAGATCGCCTTCGAAGATCAGGTCCCACAGTATCGGACCGGCGGGCAGATCTAGCTTCTGCTCCAGCCGCGGCGCGGCACGCGACAGCCAGACGCTCGCCATCCGCCACCGCTCATAGGCGACGGTGCCGCCGGCCTGCTCGGGACTTTCAACATCCGCCCACCAGTCCCGGTGGTCGGAGACGTAGGCGATCATCGGCTTGTCATGCCGGCCCGGATCCTCGCTGCCATAGACGGGAGCGCGGCGGTCATCGTCGAACACAGAGGGCGCGTCGCGGCGAAGCCGCAGCCAATTGCCATCGACGAACCGTCCGACACGGAAATCGGCTTCAAGCGCCGCCTCCTGCCGCAATTCGCGAAGACCGTTCTGGGCCATCAGTAGTACAGTACCGCCGCCGGCCGAGGCCTCGGGAACCTCGGCATGGGGTACGAGATGGCCGCCAAGCGATCGCGACCAAGAGACGAGGTTTAGCAAGCCATTGACGTTGGGCAAGCGCAGGCCAAGCGACCGGATGCGGTCGCGCGCTTCCAGGATTCGCCAGAGATTGGCGGTGCGGAAGCGGTGGAGCAGGCTCAGCGCGAGCAGGTCATGGGCAGGACAGCTCTCAACCCGCCAACCGGGATGATCGTCACCACCGAACGAGACTGCAGATGCGCGGCCGATGCCGCAGCCGACCAGCAGCGTCATGCCTTCCTTGTAATCGGGGTCTCCTGCGGCCTGGCTATAGCGCGCCGCGATCCGTTTCTCGAACATCTCGCCAAGCGTGACGCCCGCCGGGTTGAGGCCGGACAGGCCCGTCTCGTCGATGTCATCGAGCGTGTCGGTAAAGAACAGGAAGTGGATGGTCCGCCCGGTGTCGAACCGGATCATGGTTTCGGCGACCAACGCGCCACCGTCGGGCTCGAAGTCAAGCACCGCACTCGAGGCGCCGCCGAGCAGCTGAATCTCGTTGAACAGCTGCGCGTAGCTGAGGCTGAGCGCGCGACAGAGGTCGGTGCGGCGGCCTAGGCGGGTGAGCGCGTCGATGACCCAGTAGCGAATCGCAGCGGTAACAGCGTTCGGAAGGACCAGATGATATTCGCCGCCGGCTGCGATCAGCGGGCGGCGTTCGAGCACCGTGTTGCCGAGCGCGCTCGACAACAAAACTGGTTTGTCGGCGGTGGTCGACACGAAGGGTGCAAGATCGTCCGGAACGATCCCCAGCCGATCGAGGTCGGAGTCGGAGAAGGAGAGCCATGATCGGCCCCGCATCCATCTGCCGAGCTGCTCCTTCGCGACCGCCCTGAGCGGCATCTCGGCACCAAGTGCGTGCCGTGCGAGACCGCCCCGCGCGCATAATTCTTCGGACAGCTTGAGCAATGCGATGACCGGCCGCTGGACGCTTTCGAACGGTTCGCCTTCGGGCATATGGGCGATGACATCGAGGAAGCGCTGCAAAAAGAAGCCGCCCCCCTCCCAAAGGCCGGCAACTACCCGGAAGTTGCCCCAGGGACCGCGCACCGCCTCGATCATCAGATCCTCGGCCGGATCCTCGAGATGCCCGGCGACCGACCCGACATGGTGGTAAAGGTCGTGCGTGAGGCGGCTGCTC
>ERZ781398.4005-NODE-4005-length-11086-cov-5.987762_pt1 | contig 11086 bp, 6 predicted proteins | sample MGYA00433077_ERZ781398 | MGnify/ENA primary metagenome ERZ781398 (study PRJEB29847, sample SAMN06458254) | wastewater metagenome | isolation source: Wastewater bioreactor | place: South Africa: Cape Town | study: EMG produced TPA metagenomics assembly of the... | reverse complement strand
TTTTGAATTTATCATAGTCAAACTGATCCCGTCTCATATTTTTTAATATCTATCGATGATTTTTAATTAAAAGTTATTCTTTTTTGCGCAGAAAAGAAAGATAAGAGCATTCTCAAGAAAATCCTAGTCCTAACGTCTTATCTTATAATCTACTTTGTAATTCAATGTTCTTCTTTATCTTATATTTATAATATTAATGAAGAAAAAAATTTCTATGATAAACAATATAAATGTTTTATATGACATCTCATCACTCTTTCTAAAACAAATAGATTCTTGTATGCGAGTGTGTGTGTGTGTGTTAAAAAACAGAGATATTTAATTAACAAATGACCAATTCGTTTATGGCACCTCTTGCTTTAACAGCTACAACATTAACAGCATATCTCGGTACAATTATTCTTGTTATTGGAGTTGTTGGTGGTTTACTTAATGTACTTGTATTTGTCAGTCTTCAAACATTTCGACAGAATTCTTCAGCATTCTACATGATTGTTGCATCAACTGTGAGTATTGGTCAATTATTAACAGGCCTTTTATCACGCGTTATGATCAGTGCATACGGTATCGATTGGACATCAATGTCAGCTGTATATTGTAAATTACGATCGTATATGATTCAAGTATTTATTTTGATTTCATTGACAAATCTTTGTTTCGCAACCATAGATCAATTTTTGGCAACATCAAATAATCTTCGATGGAGATCATGGTGTAACATTAAAGTCGCCTATCGATTATCGATTATATGTATTATTTTTTGGATTATTTATTTTATTCCTTATTTTATTTTTTATGATTTAATCTATGTTTCATCGAGTAATAAATGGATTTGTGGAATAACTAATTCAATATTTGCACGATTTACGAATAATTTTTATATTCCTGTACTATTCGCACCGTTACCACTTCTCATTACAGCTATATTTGCTATTTTAGCTTATCGAAATGTTCAACAGGTTCCTTACCGAACAGTACCACTTGTTCGTCTTGAATTAGACAAACAAATCACAACAATAGTTCTTGTTCAAGTTATTGTTAATATTATCACAATTACTCCATGTGTCATCATGTTAACAATTGTCAATCATACTGAAATCACTCCAGAAATGAATTTTTCGCTTGCTTTTCTCATTCTTATCTATTATTTCTATTGTGCAGTAAGAATTATTTTCATTAGATAATTTAAATTCTATTCTGTCTATTTAGAGTCCATTTTATATCAATGTATGTTCATCAAAAAGATATCGACGTCAACTAATGTATGTACTGGTAGAGATGCACTTGAACCAATGTCGTCGTCCACAAACCGTTCATAATCATCCAACGACATCTCAAGTGTAAATTTCTTTATTTTGATTTATGTTGTTTTCGTATTTCAACAACTAATTGTAATAAATCGACATTGACATCTTAAAGTTTCTGTATGTTGTCAGACGGATTAAAATTAAAACACGTTTCTTTCATCCAATTCTTAGCAGATGCACTTCTCACCAGTGACATCTTTATATATGGGACTACAAATCAACAAAATAAAATATTTTTATATAAAAAGATATAATATGTAACAACAATTATTTTTATAATATTGTTATCTGAAGCAGTGCTATTTTTCGTTATATTGCTATGATAAACCTTCATAGAAAATTGTACATGACTGCATAAGTAGAACATTTTTTGTCAAAAACTCAAGTTTAGAAATTATTACATTCGAGTTCAAATTCAATTTGCAATTTTTTGACATCGCAATTATTTTAAAATTTTCTTGCGAAAAAACCATAGCCAAAGTGCATTACTGCAATCACAATCTGCTTATTAAAATAGGGTGACTCACATGGGTCTGACTCTACACCAAAACGTTTTTTTTCAATATCATATCAGTCTTAAGATAACAGGCCGGTATATGTAATCGAAAAGTATACATGAAATATAAGGTAGTCCAAAACTGAAGCACTGACGAGAAATTGAAAAATATTTCTACTAACAATTAAGTTTCTTAAATCGCGATTTTTTCAAAAATGTGTGCCTCTGCAATAACAACAACAAGCGACAAAATTAATTGTCCCGACTCATATATTTTAATCTGGCTTAATAGTACAAATTGTAATTCATCATCGTCACAACATGAAATGCAAGAAGAATTGCAAGATACAATAAATTGTCAGAAGACTTTCGACGATTTTGATGCGTGTCGTAAATTTATTCGTGAGAACAATTGTGAATATTTGATAATAGTTAGCAATGAGAAATTCGCAAAAAAGCTCGTTTGGATGATGAAACGCGAGGAAAAAATCAGAACTATTTATATTTATTATGAAGATGAGAAATCCAAATCAGAATTATCTGCTTTTCAGAAGAATATAGTTCTGATATCAACTGATGAATTAGTCGAAAAAATCAAAATTGATCAACGAAGACGGCAACGGTACGAAGATCCGATCTCTTTCAACTGTATGACTGGAAACAGATTCAATGATGATGGTAGCAGCTCAATGTACTCGTTCATGACAATTGAATTATTGCTAGACGTTATTTTACGAACTGAACAGCCAAACGAAATGTATGAACTGATTAGACTGTGCAAAATTGAATATCACAACAATGAAGTAGAAAAACGTCGAATAGATCTGTTTCAACAAACTTATACGGCAGAGACGTCTATTCGATGGTTTACAAAAGATAGTTTTGTTTATCGTTTATTGAACAAAGCACTTCGTTTACAAAATATTGAGATTTTACTCGTGTTTCGTTTTTTTATTAAAGATCTTCATGAACAATTGGCCAAACTTGAAAAAGATCGAAATATTAGCAATATGAAAGTTTTTCGTGGTCAAATATTGCCTTCAACGGATTTAGAAAGAATGAAAAGGAGTATTGGGAAGTTAATCTCTTTTCATAGTTTTATATCGGCCAGTCTCATACAAGATCTAGCCATAAACTTTATTGTGTCCGAACCGCCGCATCCTCATTTAGTAAATGTATTATTTGAAATTGAATGTGATCAATGCTCATCGCTCTCATTGACACCCAAACCGTATGCTGATATATCAGAATTAAGTGAAATACCAACGGAAGAAGAAGTTTTATTTTCACTTGGTTGATATTTTCGAATTATTGGTATTGATTATGATACAACATACAATGTCGATATTATTAAATTAGTATCATTTTCGGATACACAAACATTTTGTAGATCTAGTTATCAATCAAAAATTTTCCATGATTTACAGACTACATATCAAGAGTATAAAAGGGTTTATGAAAACACGATCACACATTTATCAAATGATGAATTAAATGGACTTATCCATATCATAGCTGGAAATGCAGCTCGAGAACAACGGAAATATGACTTATCCTTGGATCATCTTGAGAAGGCTCTCGGCATATATTGTTCAATATATCCTCGAAAACATCAGCGCATCACTCTAATTAAGGCTTATATTTGTGCAACTTATAACAAAATAATTGACCATAATTGGAAATACTTCTCTGACCAGGGACGAACTTCTCGATTTAAATCGATAATGGAAATGGGTGACGACTCATCATCCGCAAAGTATATATCTATTTGGAAAGCTTATGATAGATTTTCCCAGTACAATTCAAGATTCTATCGCCCAGTTGCACACATGGATGACAATGAAAATTCGTCATATAGAGATGCATTTGGTATTCAGTTTTATAGAGGTGACATTGATATTATGATATATAATTATCAGCGAATGCTTTCAATTGCTTCCAAAATTTTTGAACATGATGAATCAAAAATAGCACCACTTCTCAAAGACGAATTAGAGAAACTATTTGATTATAGAAGAAACGGTTGGTAATTTGCTTCTTTTCTATGATATTATGATTCATTCTTATAAAAACACATAAACCAAAATAAACGATGAAAAGAAAATGTCGTTTGTTTTTCTTCATAAAAACATGTGACAGACCTACGTATAATGTTTTGGCTGTTTACTTAATTCTTTTTCATATCGCATTAGTTGCAGAAAAAAACCAAAATTAGGTGCAGCAATACGTCGACATTGAAGTAAATGCTTGTAAGCTTCATAAAGGTTGGCATGATGATATCTGAAAAAAAATACTGAGTAGTATACGTAGAATTTCTCGTTAATATTTTACCTTAATAGATACGCTAAGATAATTGCAGATGAACGAGAGATACCCATCTGACAATGAACCAATACTTTTTCACCTTTCTCTTTGCATGTCTGCAAAAAACTGCTCGTTTGATCGAAATGTTGACGAATGTCCACGTTAAGTGTATCATCGATATGAAACCATAATACATTAAAATTACTTTTAATTTCTTCATCTAATGAGCAATCACAAACATTGATAATATGTTGAATACCTAGTTCATTGAGTAAAGTTTGATTCTGTGCATGACCAAAATCTCCATGATAGAGAAAATTATCGATAACAGTAGACGGTTTCCGTGGTCCTTGAAGTTTAATCGTAGGATCGATTGGCTTCGATTTCAATGCACATAAAATCTTGAGATATTCAATTTCTTCATCAGTGGCTTGAAGATTATTTCTCAAATAATGATCCATTCGATCGATCATCCAAACATTCGATCTGATGCAAGTATTAGCCATAACTCGTCAATGTGTTGCATTCGACGTTGCAATCCCATTTATGTCATTCTTTCTGTCCTTATTTGGTAAAACGCTGTATTGTGCAATATGATGAATCATCGAATTGCTGTTGCGCATTGATAAACTATTTTAATAAAAAAAAAAGATTGATGATATTTTTATTATTGTGAAGGCGTCTGAGACTATATAACAAATTATCGAAAGACTTATCCAACCAAACCAATCATTGTTAGTGAATATGGAACAGAAACACTGCCTGGTCTTCATAGTGATCCACCTGTTATGTTTACTGAAGAATATCAAAAAGATTTTTCTTCTATTCATCATAAGGTTTTTGATACATTTTCGTCTCTTCTTCATCCGGATACAGGTTATCTTATCGGTGAATTACCATGGAATATGTATGAATTTGCTCAAGTTCAAAGTATTAACAGTGTAGCTGAAATCAATTGGAAAGGTCTCTTTACTCGACAACGTCAACCAAAAGCAGCTGCTTTTATTATTAAAGAACGCTATGAACAATTAGAATTAATTGCTACAGAGATTAAATAAATAAACGAGAGTTTCATTTTAAGTTGGAATAATTTGTTTTCGAATTTCTGATAAACCAATCAATGCAAAGAATGGTGACATTGATGTTGTTAGATATGGTAAATAGGGAAGAATATATATTTCAAACCATAGACCAAATGATGGATCAAAAAAATCTACGATAATAGTAATGACTACCCATGGTATAGCCAGGCGATTAAACTCATTAAACTTATACCGAGTAATTGTAGAATCATTCGACGATTGGTTTTGAATATTTCTCGTAATGCTACTGTTCGACTTGCATTTACACGTATAATGATTACAAGATTAAATGTTAATATAATATAATGAAACTAGGTAGAGTAAAATAACATCACTTGAAGAGAAAAATCTCATTGGTAGTTTAGTTACGATTGATGAAAAAAAATCAAATGTTAATATGAGAAAAATAATATGATTATTAATTGTATTAAATATCAATCATTTTCCTGAAACGTCATTTGTTTTATTACACATGATTGAAAATGACGCAAGAAAAATCATGAAAGATGTTGTCTTTAAAAAAGTCATATCTTCAGAACAGACACACATAAAGTTAATGTACTTTTCGTAAATTAAAAAAAGGCTTAAACTAATTAAGATAAGAAATTTTGAACTTTATTTGCTATTCATTATTCATGCGGGAAAACAACGTTTCCTTCCTTTTGCAAACGACAAATTGTATTAAGTGCAATATCAAATCGTGTTCTAATTTTTTTTTCAGTTCGCATTGAGACATCTGTCAGCATAAACATTCAAAGTAAAATAATTCACAGATGGTTTCTCATAATTTTATAATAACGTTTTTTTTTCATAAAAAAAATTATTTCTATAAATAATGTATTATGTCAAGTATATCCTACTATTACAGATCATTGATGCAAAATTACAACTTAATCTGTATTTTACAGATGTCATGAACATTCATTATGAAAATGCAAGTGTTGTACATCAACATTGTTTATATGCTGAAACGAATGAACCGCTTGAAATACTGGATAGAAAAAAAGGACATTTCTCACTAGTAGCTTACTGTTTAAGTGAACCACTATTCAAATTCAATATTCACAATATTGAATTTTTCACAAATTTTACATTTGTTCAACTTGCACAAATGAATGTCACAAGTGATGAATTATATCTTTGGTCAGCACCCATTGATCTCATTGAAAATTATCAATATTATTTAAATGAAAATGACGTATCACTATCAACAAATATCTTTTACAATTGCACATGGCCAAGATTTGGTTCGCAATGTCAATATGAACTGGATAATCTTCATAAATCAGGTAGCGAAGATTTATCATTAAAAGAATATATAAATAATTATCATAAACGTGCTCGTTGGATTCAAACTAATTGGACATGTTATATTCATTTGAATTGTATTCGTACTGTAGGAATGCGATGTTTAGATTGGACTGATATTTGTGATGGAAAAGTTGATTGTTTAAATGGCGGTGTCGATGAAGAACATTGTTGGCAATTAGAAATTCATATGTGTCAAGATAATGAATATCGTTGCTATGACGGATTATGTATACCAAAATATTTTCTTCGGGCTGAGCATACGTTTTCAAGTCGTAATTGTCTTCATACAAATCATAAAAACTCATTATATTCGCGATTGAAAGAACAATGTTTGCAATATCCAAATGATTTTGAATGTCATGATTCAGCTTGTTCAAATACTTATCTATCAAGTTCTTGTTTCCAAACGCCATCAGATTTGAGTACGTTATTATATTTTGAAGCAACAACTCATGTACCAATTGATTGTTGGTCGACATTTTTATGTTTATTTGAAATCTTTCAAAATTGTTCAACTAAAGATTCTAATGAACTTTATTTAATTATTGAACGAATATGTCCAACTATGGTGTTCATTCCATCGAATCCGATTCTATCCGGCGATATCTATATTACATATATCAAGAATCAATCAAACGATTTCTATTTATGTACAAATAATTCTCAATATGAAAGTTATTTTGTTAATCATTCAAAAATAATAATGAACGGATTTCTATGTTACGAAATAATCCATTGGCAACAATCGAAATATCGAATTACAAATTTATTTTACTACGCATACGGATCGGTGCATAGATATAATCGATTTTTCAATTATTCATCGAATATATGTCAACGAGCAAATATGTATCAGTGTTTACAATCAACAAAATGTATTTCAATATATCGAATTTTCGATGACATATCTGATTGTCCATATTCAGATGATGAAAATATCAGTCTACTTGAAAATCAAGATAAACAACGCACTCATTTTTATTGTTCACATTCGAACAAATATATTCCACATTGGAAACTAGAAAATGGCGACTGTGATTGTGATACAATAGATAAACTCTATTGTGAAAATTATGAACATTATTTTGTAAAGACTATCAAAGATGTATCATCTTTAGAACTTTGCAATGGAATTATTGAATATTTACCAATTATAATCAATGGACAGATTATAAACGATGAAACCTATTGTCTAAATACACCGTGCTATCATCCAGATTATCGTTGTAAACGACCGAAGTATTGTGTCATTTCAAACGATGAAAAACAAGCTTGTCAAATGAATAATCGTGTTCGAAGACAATCATCTCTCGAACTATTACCACGTTGTTATTTCGGCATTACTTTACATGTTTGGTTAGATAGTAAAAAGCAATTATCAACTACAACATGTCTATGTCCATCAAATTATTATGGTGATCAATGTCAATATCAAAATCAACGTATTATATTTCGAGTTGCTTTCGATACATCTTACAATGAATTCAATACATTTTTTCTTATTGGTATTTCGTTAATTGATGATAGTTACGAACGAATTATTCATTCTCATGAACAAACTACTGAGATGAGAACCGATGATTGTCGATTTGAAAGTTCACTCAATTTGTTTTATTCAACAAGACCAAAAGATGACAACAAGTCCTATTTCATTCATGTTGATATCTACGAACGAGTATCACTAAAATATCGAGCGAGTTATCTATTTCCAATTGATTTTCCATTTCTACCTGTCAATCTTATTTCCAAAGTCATTGTCATTCCTCGAAATAATATCAAAATAAAGTATTGTTCGAATCGACAATGTAATTATCATGGTAAATGTATATTTTATTGGAATAATTCAATAGATAGTACATTTTGTCAATGTGATCGTGGATGGTCAGGTAAATATTGTACGATTGAACATCAATGTATGTGTTCGTCAGATTCAATATATATCGGCGTATCTGCTCAAAATCGATCGATTTGTCTTTGTCCAATCAATCGTCTTGGTCCTCGATGTCTCATTCATGATCGAACATGTTCGTTGAATAAAACATCATGTCAAAATGGTGCACAATGTTTACCTAATCATGATATATCTATTTCAAAAGAATTTTTCTGCATATGTCCACAAGGTTTTCATGGAGATTATTGTGAAAATTCCAATTATCAATTTAGTTTCTCATTTGAAAAACATTTTATCATTCCATCATCTATCTATATCTATGGTTTTAAGTTCAAATATATTCGTATTCAAATGGCATCCCGAGAACACTTAGTTCGATCGATAAGATACAAACGACTTTCGAAGAAACAAACTTACATTCATATATCATGGAAATATTTACATGATTTAATTTTCATCGAAAATATTGCTAATAAACACTATTATCTAATTCAAAATTATGAAAATGCAAATGAAAATGAAAATGAAAATATCTCGAAAAATCTAACGAAAGTTATCACTTCTTCAGATCGTTGTTTATACGTAAATGAAATATCCAATTTAAATATATCGAATTTGCCGACTTTTCAACGTTTGAAATACTATCATATATTATGTCAAATTACTGCAATAAATATTTCATGTTTTCAAGAAGATACTTATCTATGTATATGTAAGACTGGTAGTGATACATATAAGACACGCTATGCAATTTGTCTACGATATGGAAAAGAATTTACTAACCAATGTCCAGATGATAGTCATTGTCATTTCAATGGTCAATGTTTTCATTATAATCTTCAGAGTGGATTTTATTATGAAGGGCCCGGTTGTTTGAAATCGATGTGGTGTGTATGCAATCGATGTTATTATGGTACACAATGTGAATTTAGTACGAGCGGATTTAGTCTATCGATTGACAGTATTTTAGGATATCATATTGAAACTCAAACAGAATTAAGTGATCAATCATTAATCGTACAAATAAGTCTAGCATTAACAATTCTTTATTTAATTATTGGTTCAATCAATAGTTTATTCTCATTTATAACATTTAAAAGTCGAATAACACATGAAGTTGGCTGTGGTTTGTATCTATTGTGTTCGTCTGTAGTCACATTTATATTGACAATTTTATTTGCTTTGAAAATGTTCGTTCTTATTTTTACTCAAATTTATGCTGTTGAGAATAACATCTTTCTACAAATTCAATGTCATTCATTGGATTTTCTTCTTCGTTCTTGTCTATATATGGATCGATGGTTAAGCACATCGGTTTCTGTTGAAAGAGCTGTTTGTGCAATTCAAGGTATTCGCTTTAATAAAGCTAAAGGTAAACAAATTGCAAAATTTATCATTGGTTTTCTGCTGATTTTTATTTTGACTACAAACATTCACGATCCAATCTATCGAAAATTAATTGATAATAATAATGAAATGGATGATGAGCATGTGAAACGAATCTGGTGTATCAGTGATTATTCATCATCGTCGATTCTATTGATCTATAATAATATAATTCATACATTTCACTTTTTCATACCGTTTATTTGCGAGATAATGGCATCAATTATTTTAATTGCAAAGAAATCTCGTTTCGAAGCAAATGCACATAAAAATCGACAATTCAAACATCATTTACTACAACAATTTCAAACATATAAACATCTATTACTTGCTTCACTTGTTCTCGTGATTTTAGCTATACCAAATTTGAGTATCACTTATATGAGCAAATGTATGGAATCAATCGATGATGCTTGGATCTATCTTATTGCTTATTTCATTTCGTTTGTTCCGCCAATGTTAACATTTGTTATTTTCGTGTTACCATCGAAGTTTTATAAAGGAGAATTTATCAGAAGCATGCGAAATATTCTACGACGTTTACATTTCATTTCTTGAGAAAATAAAATCATGTGTAAAACGAACACTGTGACTATTTTGCATATTGCATTTTAAATGCAGAACAAAAAGACTTTATAAGGTTGTTTTTGCTTCATGTAATCAGATTGAAGGAGAGAATCAGTTGTTTCTTTTTGATTTTATAAATAAACAATGAAAAATCAAAGGAAATTTTATACTAGAAAAGCAATATCGATGTTCACTCGAAGAGAAAACGAAAATATTTGAAGTAACACTGTTTTTTTTTGAATTATTACTGTATGATCTAACAATCTTCTAGACGTTGTAATGATATTCGATTCTCATCAGCATGTAAACTATGTTGTCTTGATTTCATATTTGGTTTGTTATTGCTTGGTATTATCTTAACTGTAGTGTTAATATTGACATTACGTCCGAGTAATAATTAGAATTTAAAAAGAAACATCGATTTTGAATTTATATTTTATATAATTTAATAAATAGCAATCACGACAACAACAGTAACAACGACGACGACCAGTGAGTATCTCATGATCTAGTAGAAATGTATTGTTGTTGTATTCTAAAGCGTATGGCAGTGACTATTTGAGTCAAGTGATTTATGCAACTGGAGCTAATCCTGTGGGACTATCAGTAGTCGACGTGAACAATGATAATAAACCTGATATTACAATTACCAATTACGGTGCACATAACATTCGTGTGTATTTCAATACAGGCAATGGTACATTCGTTACGCCAACGATTTATCCGGCTGGTGTTTCTCCAC
>ERZ781398.3993-NODE-3993-length-11121-cov-6.735225_pt1 | contig 11121 bp, 9 predicted proteins | sample MGYA00433077_ERZ781398 | MGnify/ENA primary metagenome ERZ781398 (study PRJEB29847, sample SAMN06458254) | wastewater metagenome | isolation source: Wastewater bioreactor | place: South Africa: Cape Town | study: EMG produced TPA metagenomics assembly of the... | reverse complement strand
CTCTAAATACATGACAACCGTTTTGCTGTTCGTGCGTTATGTCTTCAGGCTTGTTCCTGGAGGTGATGGACATGGTGCAAAAGCGATTGAGCGAGGCGGCCAAGAAGCGGTTGCGCGCCGGACGGATGCTGCAAAAGGGCAAAGGCTGCGCCGAGGTGGCGCTGGCCGTGGGCGTAGCGCGCCAGACCGTGTACACGTGGAAGGCGTTGCTTGATGAAGGCGGCATCGACGCCTTGCGCGCCGTGCCCGAGCCGGGCCGACCAGCGCGCCTTGACCAGGCACAGCTGGCCAGCGTGCGCGCAGCGCTGCTGCAAGGCCCGATTGAACATGGGTTTGGCACCGAGCTGTGGACGATCAAGCGCGTGGGCGCGGTCATCGAACGCATGCACGGCGTGCGTTTTAGCCAAGCGCACGTCTGGCGAATTCTGGGCTCCCTGGGCTTTAGTCCCCAGAAGCCCGACAAGCGCGCCATCGAACGAGACGAAGATGCTGTGCGGGTTTGGAAGCACCGCACCTGGCCTGCGCTCAAAAAAAAGCCCAGCGAGACGGTCGGCTGATCGTCTTTGTGGACGAGTCGGGCATCAGCGAGCGCCCCACGCGGGTGCGCACCTGGGCGCCCAAGGGACAAACTCCCATCATTCAGTTTCACTTCAACTGGACCCATGTCTCGGTCATTGCCGGCCTGACACGCACGAACTGCCTGTTCAGACTGCACGAAGGCAGCATCAAGAAGGAAGAGATCGTCGAATTCCTCAAAGCGCTCAAAGCCCATCTGAGCCAGCCGCTGCTGGTGATCTGGGATGGCTTGAAAGCGCACAAAAGCCGCTTGGTGCGCGACTACCTGGACAGCTTGCACGGCCACATCCAGATTGCCTTTCTGCCGCCCTACGCGCCCGACCTCAATCCGGTGGAGTACCTGTGGGCTTGGCTCAAGCGGCACGCCCTGGCCAACTACTGCCCCAACGACTTGGCAGAGCTGCACGCGACGGCGCGCAACAAACTCAAGAGCGCCCAAAAGCGTCCTTCGATCATCGCCGCTTGCTGGATGCAGGCTACGCTCTGGTAATGTCATGAGTTTGGAAAAGCTCAATAGAAGAAAATGTGACCAAATACGTGTGGATTCTTACTCTCTGCACGCAGACCATAGTGCAAGTGTCGCCGCCGCAACTCCGAGACCGGATGGGCTCTGTTGACTGACCCCATTCCCCCACCAAGGATGCGCTTACTACAAAGCGTGCCAGTGCGAATATGGCAATGGGCCACCTCGATTACAGCAGCGCCACGGAGTTGGTAAAGCCCACCAGCACCGCCACGAAGCCCGCGCTGACCGACGACAGGCTCAGATCCTTGAAAAACTGCATCGCGCGATTGTGCCGGCTGCGTGGCTGGGTCGCTGGCGCGCGGCACAATGGGCCATGAGTGCGAATTCAAGCTCCCCGCTGGCCGGCCTGCGCGTGATCGAGATGGGCCAGCTGATCGCCGGGCCGTTTGCCGGCAAGACGCTGGGCGACTTCGGCGCCGAGGTGATCAAGATCGAGCCGCCCGGCAGCGGCGACCCGCTGCGCGGCTGGCGGCTGCTGAAGGCAGGCACCTCGGTGTGGTGGCAGGTGCAGTCGCGCAACAAGCGTTCGGTGGCGATCGACCTGCGCCAGCCCGAGGGGCAGCAGCTGGCGCGCCAGCTGATCGCCGAGGCCGACGTGCTGATCGAAAACTTCCGCCCCGGCACGCTGGAGGGCTGGGACATGGCGCCCGAGCAGCTGCACGCGCTCAACCCCGGGCTGGTGATCCTGCGCGTGTCGGGCTACGGCCAGAGCGGGCCGTACCGCGATCTGCCGGGCTTTGGCGTGGTAGGCGAGGCCATGGGTGGGCTGCGCCACCTGACGGCCGAGCCGGGGCGGGTGCCGGTGCGCGTGGGGGTGTCGATCGGCGACACGCTGGCGGCGCTGCACGGCGTGATCGGCGTGCTGCTGGCGCTGTACCACCGCCGCGCGCACGGCGGGCCGGGCCAGGTGATCGACGTGGCCCTGCACGAGGCGGTGTTCAACTGCATGGAAAGCCTGATCCCCGAATACAGCGCCTTCGGCACCGTGCGCCAGCCGGCGGGCAGCGCGCTGCCGGGCATCGCGCCGTCCAACGCCTACCCCTGCCAGGACGGCTGGGTGCTGGTGGCCGGCAACGGCGACAGCATCTTCAAGCGGCTGATGGGCGCCATCGGCCGCGAAGACCTGGCCGCCGCGCCCGACCTGGCCGACAACGCCGGCCGCGTGGCGCGGGTGGCCGAGATCGACGCCGCCATCGGCGCCTGGACGCAGCCGCGCGTCGTGCAGGCGGTGCTGGACACGCTGGCCGCCGCGCGCGTGCCGGCCGGCAAGGTCTACACCGCGCGCGACATCATGGAGGACCCGCACTACCGGGCGCGCGAGATGATCGTGCCGCAGCTCACGCGCGACGGCGACACGGTGGAGGTGCCCGGCGTGGTGCCCAAGCTGTCGGCCACGCCGGGGGCGCTGCGCACCAGCGCGCCGCGCCTGGGCGACGACACCGACGCCGTGCTGCGCGAGCTGGGGCTGGACGCGGCGCAGATCGCCGCGCTGCGCCAGCGCGGTATCGTGCAGTGATGTCTGGCGGCCTTGGGTTGCTATGATAAATATAGCTTCTGGCGCTTGCTGGTAAAGCGCCAGGGCCGGATTTGATTCAGATCTCGACCTTGCTGCCCAGCTCCACCACGGCGTTGCTCGGGATGTTCAGGTATTCCGACGCCGCCGAGGCGCCGTGGTGCATGGCGGCGAACAGCTTCTCGCGCCAGAACGCCATGCCCGAGCCCAGGGTGGGCGTGACGATGTCGCGCGAGAGGAAGTAGCTGGTCGTCATCGGGTTCAGGTCGATGCCGCGGCCGGCCAGCAGCTCCAGCGCCTTGGGCAGGTCGGGGTCGTTCTTGAAGCCGTGGTGCACCACCACCTGCCAGCAGTCGCTGCCCAGCGCCTGCACCTCCAGCCGCTTGTCCAGGCCGATCCAGGGCACCTCGTGCGCGCGCCGCGTGACGAACAGGTTCTGCGCGTGCAGCACCTTGTTGTGCTTGAGGTTGTGCATCAGCGCGTTGGGCACGATGCCAGGCTCGGCGCTCAGGAACACCGCGGTGCCGGGCACGCGCGTGGGCGGACTGAGGAGTACCGATTCGAGGAAGGACTTCAGGTCGATCGAGCCGTCGCGCAGGCTGCGGCTGAGCAGTTCGCGGCCGTCCTTCCAGGTCACCATCAGGATGAACACGGCGCCGCCAATCAGGATCGGGAACCAGCCGCCCTCGGCCAGCTTGAGCAGGTTGGAGCTGAAGAACGCCAGGTCGATGACGAAGAAGAAGCCGGTGGCCGCGATGCACAGCGCCAGCGGGTAGCCCCAGCCGTAGCGGATGACGAAGAAGGTTAGCACCGTGGTGATGGTCATGTCCAGCGTCACCGCGATGCCATAGGCCGCCGCCAGGTTGGACGAGGAGCGGAACAGCACCACCGCCAGCACGATCATCACGAACAGGCTCCAGTTGACGAACGGCATGTAGATCTGGCCGGTGTCGCGCGTGCTGGTGTGCTGGATCTGCAGGCGCGGCAGGTAGCCCAGCTGGATCACCTGCTTGGTGACGCTGTAGGCGCCGCTGATCAGCGCCTGCGAGGCGATCACCGCCGCCATCGTGGCCAGCCCGACCAGCGGCAGCGTCAGCCAGTCGGGCGCCATGTGGAAGAACGGGTTCTTGACCGCCTCGGGCTCGGACAGCAGCAGCGCGCCCTGGCCGAAGTAGTTCAGCGTCAGGCAGGGCATGACGATGGAAAACCAGGCCACGCGGATCGGCCGCCTGCCGAAATGGCCCATGTCGGCGTACAGCGCCTCGCCGCCGGTGACGCACAGCACCACCGCGCCCAGGATGATGAAGGCGGTGCCCGGCTGGCGCCAGATGAAGCCCAGTGCGTAGTGCGGGCTGAGCGCGGCCAGGATTTCCGGGTGGCTGGCGATGTGCCAGACACCGAGCGCCGCGATGGCGATGAACCACAGCACCATGATCGGCCCGAAGAAGCGCCCGATGCCGGCCGTGCCGCGCTTTTGCACCCAGAACAGCGCCAGCAGGATCAGCAGCGTGAGCGGGATCACGGCCTTGCGGAACGCGGGCGAGACCACGTCCAGCCCCTCCACCGCCGACAGCACCGTGATGGCCGGGGTGATGACGCCGTCGCCGTAGAACAGGCAGGTGCCGAAGATGCCGATCAGCAGCATCCACTTGCGCAGCGCCGGCGCCTTGTGCTTGACCGACTGCGAAGCCAGCGCCAGCATGGCCACCAGGCCGCCTTCGCCGTGGTTGTCTGCGCGCAGCACCAGGGTCACGTACTTGAGCGAGACGATGATCGTCAGCGTCCAGAACACGATCGACAGCACGCCGTGCACGTTGTCGGGTGTGAACGGCACATGGCCGCTGCCGAACACCTCCTTGAGCGTGTAGAGCACGCTGGTGCCGATGTCGCCATACACCACGCCGATGGCGCCCAGCGTCAGGCTGGCGAGGGAAGACTTGGAAGCCGACATGGTGCGGGGATGTGTCTGCGGGCGCGTGATTGTGCGCCCGCCGGGGTGGTGCGGTCCGCCTCAGGCCATGCCCTGCAGCTCGGGGTCGGTGGCTTCCAGTTCGTAACTGGCCGCCACCATGGCCAGGCGGGCGATCACTCCGTACATGTAGAAGCGGTTGGGCGGGCGCGCCTCGCCCTTGCCGCCCGGCCGAGGCAGGTGGGCGTTGCCGGCAAAGGGCAGCGGCACGAAGCGCGCGCCCGGGGCGTTGAGGTTCTCGTCGACACCACGCTCGGCATGGATGCGGTAGAAGCCGCCCACCACGTAGCGGTCGATCATGTAGACCACCGGCTCGGCCACCGCGTCGTGGACGCGCTCGTTGGTCAGCACGCCCTCCTGGATGATGACCTCGCCGCGCGGGATGTCGGGCGCCGCGCCCTTGTCGGCCTTGCGCGCCGGCTGTTGCAGCGCGGCGAGGTCCTTGACGTCGCGCACCGTCATGATGCCCATGCCGCGCGTGCCCTGGTCGGCCTTGACGACCACGAAGGGCTTGTCGGCGATACCGTATTCCTTGTACTTGCGGCGCACCTTGGTCAGCAGCGCGTCGACATGGGTGCGCAGGCATTCGCCGCCGTCGGGCGCGTGCAGGTCGATCTCGCCGCAGGTGGCGAACAGCGGGTTGATGAGCCACGGATCGACCCCCAGCAGCTTGCCGAAGCGCTTGCTCACTTCGTCGTAGCACTGGAAGTGGCGGCTCTTGCGTCGCACGCTCCAGCCGGCCTGCAGCGGCGGCAGCAGGTATTGCTCGGGCAGGTCTTCCAGGATGCCCGGGGCGCCGGCCGACAGGTCGTTGTTGAGCAGGATGGTGCAGGGGTCGAAGTGCTTCAAGCCCAGCCGGAAGCGCGTGCGCTGCGCCGGCTCCAGCGTCAGCTTCTCGCCGTCGGGCAGCGCCAGGCTGGTGCTGCGCTTGAGCGCCGGGTCGATCGAGCCCAGGCGCACGTTCAGCCCGGCCATGCGAAAGACTTCCTGCAGCCGCTGCAAGCTGGCCAGGTAGAAGCTGGAATGCTTGCCGCTTTCCGGCACGATCAGCAGATTGCGCGCCTCGGGGCAGATTTTTTCGATCGCCGCCTGCGCCGCCTGCACCGCCAGCGGCAGCGTGTCGGGCGATAGGTTGTGCCAGCCGTCGGGGTACAGGTTGGTGTCCACTGGCGCCAGCTTGAAGCCGGCATTGCGGATGTCCACCGCGCAGTACAGCGGCGGCGTGTGCTCCATCCATTCCAGCCGGAACCAGCGCTCGATCACCGGCGTGGCGTCGAGGATGCGCTGCTCCAGCTCGTTGATGGGGCCGGTCAGCGCGGTGACGAGGTGGGGAACCATAGGTGGGCGGGCAGTCGGATAGCCGCAGTGTAAGGGCGTTGCCCCCCGGTTTGGCGCATCGGCCGCACTGCTGCCGGCGCGAGGGCGCGGATTCTCAGGTCGCTGCGCCGGCGCCACGCTGCGCTGGCAGCGCCAGGCTCAGCAGGGTACCACCGCGCGGGCCGGCGCCGATCTCCAGCTCGGCGCCGATGGCCTGGGCGCGCGCGTGCATGCTGGCCAGGCCGTTGCCGTGCGTCGACGCCTCGTCGCTGCCCTGGAAGCCGCGGCCATCGTCCTCCACGCTCAGCACCAGGCGCTCGGGCGGGCCACTGTCGAGCCAGGCGCGCACCCACAGGCGCTGCGCCTGCGCGTGGCGCATGGCGTTGGTGAACGCCTCCTGCAGCACGCGCTGGATCTGCAGCACGGTGGTCGGCGTCAGCCCCTCGATGGGCGGCAGCTCGTCCACCTGCCAGTCGATGGCGATGCCGGCCGCCTCCAGACGCGGGCGCAGGCGGTAGCGCAGCGTGGCCAGCACCGTGGTCAGGTCGCCATGCACGGGTTGCAAGGCGTCCACGGCCATGCGCAGCTCGTCCAGCGCGGTGCCCACCTGATCGCGCAGCACCTGGCGCGGCAGCGCGTCGCGCTCCAGCAGATCGAGCAGGCCCACCAGCTGCACGCCCACGCCGTCGTGGATGTCGCGCATCAGGCGCTGGCGCTCTTGCAGCGCGGCCTGGTGGGCGTATTCCTGGCGCAGCTCGGCATGCCGGCGGAGCAGTTCGGCTTCGCGCTGGCGCACGCGCTCGTCCAGCGTGACCGCCAGCGCGCGGTGCTCGCCCGCCACGCGCGCGAAGCGCTGTACCAGCACGGCACCCATCAGCAGCGCAAACAGCACCACGGCGTGTGGCATGAGCGACAGCGTGCCGGCGCCGTCCCCATGCAGGCGCACCACCCACCAGTCGCGAATGCCCGCACTCACCAGCGCCGATCCGGCCACGAACGCAGCGATGGCTTGCCCGCTGCGCTGCTGCCAGGCGGCCTGCGCCAGCGCCAGCCAGGACAGCACGGCGGGTACGGTCAGCGACGTCAGCACCAGGGTCCAGAGGATGGGCAGCCCGAGCAGATACGCGGCCGCGCCGACCAGGACGTCGATGGCCACCATGGCGCGAAACCACAGCGCGTCCAGCAGCTGCTGCCGGTTCACCAGCATCAGGGCGAAGTAGATCATCAGCACCAGGTGCAGGGTGAGTGCCCAGGCCGTCACCACGCCCCACAGCGGCCAGGGCAGCGGGGGATGCTCGATCAGCCGGTCGCCCACGCGCAGCACGCCAGTGGCCGAAGCCAGGCAGAACACCAGATACAGGCGGTCGCGCTGCGACCACCAGAAGCCGGCGGTCATCAGCGCCATCAGAGCCAGCACCGCGCAGACCACCAAGCCGCCGTACTGGCGCAGGCGGTAGTGGTCACGGTAGAGCGCGTACACCTCGTCGCGCGCGCCCACCCAGGGTGTCGACAACCCGCCCCAGCGCGCCGCCTGGGCGCTCACCCGCACTTGCACGCTGGCGGCCGGGTAGCCCTGGGGGTGCTCGATTTCGGGCAGGGGCACCCAGATCGGCCCCTTGGCGGAATCGGTGGCGGCGTCGCCCAGCTGGCCGGCGTGGTGGATGCGCCGGCCGTCCAGCCAGACCTCGATCTGGTTGCCGGCGCGCGGCAGGTACAGCGCGCGCGGGGTGCTCGCCCTGGTGGCCGGGATGTCGAAGCGGTAGCTGGCCAGGCCGTTCTGGCCGGGAAAGCTCTGGTCCCAGCGGTGCGGCAGCGAAATCTCCAGGGTCTGCGCGACGGCGCCTTCTGGTTCGAGGACGGCGTGCGCACGGGTCACCCGTTGGGGTGCGGCAGTTGCCGCCAGCCAGGCCGTGCTCAGGATGGTGATTAGCAGCAGGCGCAGCCACATCGACATGGCGGCTCAGGCGTCGAGAAGGTGCGCATCGTGCGCGATGGAGAGATCTGAACGTCTCCCGGCGGGGCGATGTGACGCGGCGCTCGTGGCGTCTGGATGCGACTGGGCGGCACGAGGGAAAGCAGCCGCCGGGGCGTTGGTGCCCTGCATGGGCAAGGGACAGCCGCAGCCCCAGTGACGGCGCGCATCTGCTGCGACGCGCGGGTGAACCATGGCGTTCAAGGCTGGCATGGTGAGGGCACGCCATCTTGGTCTGGCGTGCCGGCGCCACGCTGCGCTGGCAGCGCCAGGCTCAGCAGGGTACCACCGCGCGGGCCGGCGCCGATCTCCAGCTCGGCGCCGATGGCCTGGGCGCGCGCGTGCATGCTGGCCAGGCCGTTGCCGTGCGTCGACGCCTCGTCGCTGCCCTGGAAGCCGCGGCCATCGTCCTCCACGCTCAGCACCAGGCGCTCGGGCGGGCCACTGTCGAGCCAGGCGCGCACCCACAGGCGCTGCGCCTGCGCGTGGCGCATGGCGTTGGTGAACGCCTCCTGCAGCACGCGCTGGATCTGCAGCACGGTGGTCGGCGTCAGCCCCTCGATGGGCGGCAGCTCGTCCACCTGCCAGTCGATGGCGATGCCGGCCGCCTCCAGACGCGGGCGCAGGCGGTAGCGCAGCGTGGCCAGCACCGTGGTCAGGTCGCCATGCACGGGTTGCAAGGCGTCCACGGCCATGCGCAGCTCGTCCAGCGCGGTGCCCACCTGATCGCGCAGCACCTGGCGCGGCAGCGCGTCGCGCTCCAGCAGATCGAGCAGGCCCACCAGCTGCACGCCCACGCCGTCGTGGATGTCGCGCATCAGGCGCTGGCGCTCTTGCAGCGCGGCCTGGTGGGCGTATTCCTGGCGCAGCTCGGCATGCCGGCGGAGCAGTTCGGCTTCGCGCTGGCGCACGCGCTCGTCCAGCGTGACCGCCAGCGCGCGGTGCTCGCCCGCCACGCGGGCGAAGCGCCGCACCAGCAGGGCGCTCATCAGCAGCGCGAGCAGCGCAATCGAGTAGGGCATGAGCGAGGTGGTGCCGGGATCGGTGCCGCGCAGGCGCACCATCAGCCACTCGAAGCCGGTGGCACCCAGATGCACCGTGCCTGTGGCGAAGACCGCCAGGGCGCGCGTGGTGCGCTGGCGCCAGGCGGCCTGCGCCATGGCGATCCACAGGGGCGCGGCCACCCCCACCAGCGACGCCAGCACCAGGGTCCAGAGCCATGGCAGTCCCAGCACGAACGCTGCCGCGCTGGCCAGCAGATCGATGCCCAGCAAGACGCGAAACCACCGCGCCTCCAGCAGTTGTTGGCGGTCGATCAGCATCAGGAGGAAGTAGCCCACCAGCACCAGGTAGGCCAGCAGCGCCCAGGCGCTCACGGCACCCCACCAGGGCCAGGGCAAGGGCGGTTGTTCCAGCACCCGGTCAAAGATGCGCAGCGCGCCGGCGGCCGAGCCCAGGCACATGACCAGGTAAAGGCGCTCGCGCTGTGACCACCAGAACCCCGCCGCCATCAGCGACGACAGCAGCAGTGCCCCGATGCCCAGCCAGGCGCCGATCTGGCGTGAACGCAGATGCTCCAGGTACAGGCCATGCACCTCGTCCCGCGGGCCGATCCACGGTGTGGACAGCCCGCCCCAGCGCATCGCCTGGGCGGTCACTCGCACCTGCATGCGGGCCGCCGGGTATCCCTGGGCGTGCGCGACTTCGGGCAGAGGCACCCAGATGGGCATCTTGGCCGAATCCGTGCGCGCATCGCCCAGCTGGCCGGCGTGGTGGACGAGCCGCTCGTCCAGCCAGACCTCGATCTGGTTGCCCGCCCGCGGCAGGTACAGCGCGCGCGGGCCGGTCGTCTTGGTGGCCGGGATGTCGAAGCGGTAGCTGGCCATGCCGTCCTGGCCGGGAAAGCTCTGGTCCCAGCGGTGCGGCAGCGTGACTTCGGTGGTCTGCGCGGCGCCGCCCGCTGGCGTCAGGATGGCTTGCGCGTGCGTCACGCGTTCGACCGCGGCCACCGCCGAGAGCCCGGTCAGGCTCAGCGCGGCAGCCAGCAGCAGGCGCAGCCAGGGGGCCATGGGTGTCAGAGCAGGCCCAACTGGCGCGCCTCGAAGATCGCCTCGGTCTTGGAGTGCACCGCCAGCTTGCTGTAGATGTTCTTGACGTGCGACTGCACCGTGGAAGGGGCGATGGCCAGCAGGCGCGCCACCTCCTCGTACGTGTAGCCGCGTGCCAGGGCATGGAGGATTTCGCGCTCACGCGCCGAAACCGGGGGGTTGTCCACGGCCTGGGGCGCCGGAGCCTGGGCGGCCGGGGCCAGGCGCGCCAGCAGCTGGCGGGCGATCACGGGCGTCATCGGCGAGCCCCCGGCATGCAGGCTGAGCACGTGGCGCGCCAGTTCGTCCTCGGTGCCGTCCTTCAGCAGGTAGCCGCGCGCCCCGGCCTCGAAGGCGCCAATCATGTTGGCCTCGTCGCCGAACAGGGTGACCACCATCACGTTGGTGGCGGGCTGGTGGGCGCGGCACCAACGGATGACTTCGAGTCCCGACTGGTCGGGCAGGCCCAGATCCACCAGCAGCACGTTCACGCTGTTGCCGGCCAGCCAGTCCAGCATCTGGCCGGCACTGGCCGCCGTGTGCACCAGCGCAATCCCGGGCGCCGCCGCCAGTACGTGCGTCAGGCGCTCGCGCGTGGCCGCGTCGTCCTCGACCAGGGCCACCGAAATGGGGGGGTCAGCCCACATGCCGATGTCCTTGCTTGCGGGCCGGCACGCGCCGCGGACGGGCCAGTCGCCAGGGCAGGGATGCAGCGTTCGGGGTGGTCATGGGCAGAGGGGCAGGGCGCGTCAGGGTGAATGAGGCGTCTGCAAGCGTATACTGGTTTTTCTGGCCGCACAAGCCGGGCGATCTCCCATGTTCATGGCATGCGCCCGGTCACGGCCTCCGGGATATTCAGGCCGCAGGAATCCCCCGCTTGCCGATGGGCGGCCCGCGGTGGCCCGATCCGATTGATCCCGTGAGGAGGAACCCCGCCATGCCCTATTCCAACAAGATGATGGTGCTCAACGCCCTGTGCGCCGCCGCGTTGCTGACGCTGTCGGCCTGCGGTGGCGGTGGCGACGATCCGAGCCCCGCGCCCACGCCCGCGCCCGCGCCGAGCCCCGCGCCCACGCCGAGCCCCGCGCCCACGCCCGAGCCCGCGCCCGCGCCCGCGCCCGCGCCCGCGCCCGCGCCGAGTCCCGCGCCGGCACCTCAGCC
>ERZ781398.3987-NODE-3987-length-11138-cov-3.590544_pt1 | contig 11138 bp, 13 predicted proteins | sample MGYA00433077_ERZ781398 | MGnify/ENA primary metagenome ERZ781398 (study PRJEB29847, sample SAMN06458254) | wastewater metagenome | isolation source: Wastewater bioreactor | place: South Africa: Cape Town | study: EMG produced TPA metagenomics assembly of the... | reverse complement strand
TAAAAGTTTATGATTCTTAAACAGTGATGTATGTGCATTACAGAGATTTATCCAACAAAAATTTTTAGAAATCATAAATTAACAACTATAATGTCACCAAATGATCTCTTCAAAGAATAGGGAATCTCGACCATTCTCATCAGTTTGGTTCGAATGATTGATTCGAGTTATCTTTAGGGTATTAAAAATATCCTTCAAGAGTTTCTGTTCATTATTATTGATAAACATGTTTCTCTCTTCTTCGAAGATTATTTCCAATTGAAATAATCCAGAAAACTGATTAACATCAACGCAGAGATGAAAATAGTTTTTTTCTTCATTCTTTCTATGTATTTGCTGTCGTTATTTTCTCTTTCTCTCTTTGTGAGATTACATATCCCTCGAATATTCGAATTTGCGATTCTACAAATGTATGGTAAATGGATGCCGAACAAAGACTGGCCACTGATCGTGCGGGTAGTAGTCCTTCTATTCTATTCTATCTAGAATATTCTTTCACATAGTCACTGACTATAACTATATATAGAATTGGAAAAAGTCTTCCACTTCATTCGAATCGATTCACATCACTCGACAGTCGTTTATTCTCGGTGAACAAGGAATGTCTTCGAATATATCGACTAAATCGTCGGATACATTGAACAAATTGAATAAACATTTGCATGTAAGTTTAGCTCCTTTCCGTCCAGTGACATCTTGTTCACTTTCCTATCTCTCTGTTTTAACGTTTCCAGTCATTTGATTGGCTGATTAAGTTTCCTTGTTCAATGTAGAAGGAGCTTAAAGTTCATCGGATAATGAGATAGAGAAAATGGCAATAACACATACATGGGTCAACTCCAATAATGTTCATTTTATTTACTTGTTTATTTATTTATTTATTTATAGGTTGATCCAATAGTCTACAAAGACCATATTGATCGAGTGAAAAAAGCTTCACAAATGGTTCTCCATGGTACTGATCAAGAGATCGGTCGTGATAAAGCAGTTGTAATTATGCAAACAGCGTTAATGTCGTTTGGTTACGCCAATTCCGTAAGTGCTCATTATTCTTCGAATATAACATTGGATGTTTTCTTGTTTAGGTACACGATGGTGAACGAATCATCATCAACTTGGCGGACCCGTGCAATCCGGGAGTAATTCGATTCGAAAACATTGATGAATTGATCGATAAAATCAGCAAAGTACGTGTTTTTCGCCTGAATATCTAAAATCGCAAAAACTATGGCATGTTTAGAAAATAACAACGAAGTCCATCTTCGATCAATGTCAGGTTTAATCAATGAAGTTAATAAACATCTCACCACCTGCTCACTGTTCTCTTTTTCTTCGTGTAATACTTTTTCTTAGGATTTTTCGGTTGATGTTTTCCTTTTCGCTATTGTCGATCGAACATTTTTTTCTCTTATCTTTTGAAAGTTCTCCTCTGATTTCTTAATTTGTTTTTTTTCGATTTCATGTGTTGGTTATCATCTATTGAAAACTTTCCTATGGTTTCTTTGTCTTTTGATCGGTTTGACGTGTTGATTTTGATACATGAAAAAATAAATCACCTTTTGCATTCTGTTCAGACATGCCAAATCTACTGATTTTAATTTCTTTTGGTGAATAACCAGTGGCATCTCTGTTGATAAAAATGTTGATCAAATTCGAATAAGAAACACATTCGTTGTTTTCTCAATGTCATCTGCATCTTCAAGCGAAGTTATTGAAATAGGCCATGACTTGTCATCATCGTCGTCATCAGATAAGGAACATACACCAAATTTACAAAAAGTAATCGAATTTATGTTTTCTACTCCTGCATCGAAAACTTAATACTGAGAGCGCATGTTCAGCCACATGAGATATTTGTGAGTAACAATCGACGTTGGATGAGCTACAATCTGGTGAGAGACCAGCAAATAATCCAAATGAATCCCCATTTAACATGTAAAATTTTTTATAAATATCCTTTGACAAAAGCTGATTTACCGAGAAAAATTCGATCGTCAGATAAGTATAGTCCTGTCGCAAAAATTTCACGAATCATTTGAACATGATTATCATATATGCACTAACTTTCTTCTTTACTTGGATTTCTTTTCGTGCTAATCTGATCTTTCTCGGTTAAAATTAAAAGTCCATTCGATATGGAACATACAGTTGGATGATTTGGTGCACTATATCCGAATCGATATTTGTCATCCATTTTTTCTTTGAATAAATTCAGAGCATTTTCTTGAGTTTCTTGAAGAAGAATTAAATTGCAATTCAATTAAATTTTTTATCATGTTATGCTCGCTAAGTGATATAATGACGGATACCAATTTGGATGAACCCAACATGGTGCTAATATGTTCCAACTCAAAAACGAGAAATCAAACTTATTCATTATAAATTTCTCTGTATGTGTTTTTTTGTTTTTCACGCAGATAACATTTCTCAAAAACTGAATTAACCAATAAAGAAAAAAAGAATATGTGTCAGATATTTTTAATGTTCATCTTATTGTTTCCAATTGGATTCAGTATCATCAATATTCTCTAAAATCTCTTGAATATCAATAAACAATTTATTTGAAGTGGATATTTTTTGTTCAAGAAACTCGTTGAATTGTCTTGTCACTCGATGTATTTGATTCTGATCATGATTATTCATATGAATCCAAAGATCATTGATATACTGAGTCAATTGATCAAATATCTCTTCGAATAATTGAGTTATTTTTTTCAATAGATCAGTAGTCAGTTGAACTAGAGTGACATACGATTGTGCTTTCTCCTGAAAATCTTCTGCATTTGTATTTTTTGGTCGAATTGCAAGAATTTGTTTTTGAATGTCGTTCACATATAGATTCACTTCATCTCTCATTTGATTTAGTTCACGAAAAAATGATTCTCTCTTAGCCATCGGTTTCGAATGTTTTTTCTCATCATGTTGATTCTCATTATTCGTAAAACTCTGTAATGTAAGCACCAATGTTTTCAAACGAGTTTGAACTTTTCGAAAACTTTCTGCATTGGTTTGTGTTGGCGAATAGGACTTTAAAGAACAGCTTATTTATGCAAGGGACGAATTGAGACAAACATATTTGGGGGAATTGAGAAATTGACAAATTTGGGACGAATCGAGAGGATCCCTTATATCTTCTGTCTTTCTCTTTGTACAAAAAAAATCCTATGCACAGTTAAAAACATCACATCTGACTGTTCGTTTTGTCTGCTTGTTTTTTTTTCTGTCTCTATTGATAATATTGTTGTTGCCAAACAGCAGCTGCACGTTCATCATGCGTATTGCCCCAATAAGTCTGTTGATTATCCGAGAAAACCGGTCGTGTTGAATCAGCTGGATTCATATTATACTGTTGATAATACGGATGAATCATATCAGCATTCGGCGAATGTCCATAAACGGAATATGTTGATGAGACACCATAAGGTGTTAATGTACGTAGAGTATTATGATGATCGGGTTTGACACGTTTATAATTCGTTGATGAGTAATCTGTCGTCGTCGATGATTTCGTTTTTGGTTCAGCCGGTCCAACTGTCACACTACAACCTAATCAATCGACAAATTTGAGATTTTAGACAAAGAGTTTGATGATCGTTCTCTACCATTGATTGTATGTGTACCGAATAATGTTCGAACAACATTCGAATCATGAAATGTTACAAATGCAAATGAACGAGCTGGTTTCGGTATGTAAACATCTTTGATAGCTCCATATTTAGAAAAATATTGTCGGAGATCATCGGGAGTGATATTATCGGGCAGACGAGCAACGAAGATCTTTCTTGCACATTCGGGTTCTTGAATATTTGTCTAGGAAAAGAAAAATTCGAAATGAATTTGTCTTTTCGATTGAAAACAAGAGAAACTTTTGAATCGGGTATTTTAACATCGACATATCTTCCGTCGATAAAATGTCGTTTATCAATAACAGCTAATTGTGAATCATAATTTTTAAATCGAATAAAACCGAAACCTCTCGATTGTCCTTTACCATCACGTTTAATCTATTTTTCGAAATTCAAATCATTGAAATAAATAATCAAGAGATTTTTACTTCACAGAAAATCAATTCACCAAATGTTTCAAAACATTTTTTTACGTCAGCTTCGATACTTCGATAACTTATTCCAAGTACAATTAAATCCACACAACGACGATTCGGATCGTTCTCATCGATCGATTCTTCTTCTTCTTGTGGTTGGTGTTCAGCATTTTCTATAATCGATAATCATTAATTTCACTATTTTGATGTTTGTTCTCCAATCTTACGTTTCGAATAAACAGTTATATAGATGATATTCGAATCCCAGATGCCATCGGGATGATAGAGTTTATCATCGACAACTCGTACACTTGAATAAATAGTCGAATTTGTATCGGACTGATTTGAACAGATTACCACTCACCCTCGCCATGTATTCGTTTCTGTATGTCGATATTTCAATGCACTCACATCTTGAAATTGAGCAGCTAATGTTGTCAGTGAAACTGAACCATTCGGACCGTTATCAACAGGTATTTCAACAGTTTCGAAATGTTGTTTAGCTTCATCAGCTACTCGAATGAACATTATTAAAATTTGAGAAAGAACAAAGAATAATAATAATAATAAAAATCAAAAGGAAACAAATTAAATAAAACTTGATATATGGATGATATCGACTGATCGTCGAATTTTCGTTTCGAAAGGAAGGAATAAAAAAACGAACGAACGATAGAAAAACTTCTTCTGAGAGAGAGAATAGACTGTTATATGCAATAATCATATTAAACAAAAGAGGTCAGTATTAGTCATAGATTCATTTTATTATTTGTAGCATAAAGTTTTAATTAAGAAGGCAAAGATAACCAACCAACTAACTACACTACAACTACAACACGCTTTTCATAATAGAAATTCTAACAATGTTCTTAAACAATCTCGTGAAACGAAGGTGGATTGGAATAATCAGGCCGGATACAATTTGAATGTACAATGAGTATGCCACCCATAGAGATGCATATATACCACTCTTCTCTCTTGCCTGTTTTCACATCAACATCAGCTAAATACGAGAGTCTTTCTGGTTTGTTTTTGTCATATTTTAAAAAAGCCATATTAGGATTGTCTCGATCACAATGATCAGTTGTAATTAATGTTTTGTGTGTTTCGACAGGGTCTATGACGAAAAAACATTTTCAAATTTTCTAAATAGACTATCATACCTGAATCCTCTATAAACCCTCCACTAGAATGTCTAGTGATCAGTATCGTATGAAGACATCGACCACTTTCAGGATGCCAAATTATACCAGGATTACCAACAAGAAGAAAAATCGAATTATTATCTCGACACGTAGCTGATGGATCGTTCACGTCATAAGCACCAAATATGATAGTGCCTGAATATAGTTTCGTGTTAGTATAAAATTAAACAAATGCTTACCATTTCCTTTTTGGCATTTTCGTCTATTAGAAGAGTACCATTTATAAAAGAAGGCGGTATGATTCCTAGGCCATATGAAGAAACACGACTTGTCCATTGAAATTTATGTGTTTCCTCGGTAACATTTTTATTAGCTGATATAAAATCCACCATACTAACTATAATTAGTATGAGTAATAAACGAGTGCAATATTTAAACAAAGTCATCAAATTTAAATAATTGATTGCAGTATTTGACAAATAAATGGCTATATGTCCCTGGAATGTATTGACTGAAGAAATAATATGTATATAACGATATATAAAGAGAGAAAGAGCCAGCATGATCAAGCTTGGTACGGTCATCATATAGGATGATGTTAGCCACATGGAGCTCGTCGACTTATCACATATAGACCGATCCAAGACGCAATGAACTGGGTGCACTAATAAGTTTCCAATATAATAATAATGCACACAACACAGAATTTGAAAAATAAATATTTATAATTAAACGTAAAACTAGTCTTTTTTTATTTAGATTCCACTAAAAGAAAAAAAATATTCGATTTTTTTCTTTTTAATAAAATGTGATTCGTTATTTTTCTTTGCTGTGTCCTGTATTCGAAATCTTACAATGAATAATTAAATTCTAAATGAAGTCATCGATCTTTGTTTTCTTTCAATGATTACAATACGATCAAAGGGTAGGCGGACAAAATAACTACCGAATTATTTCACATCATACTTTAACTTTTCTTTTTCTTAATCAAAAGATGAAACATCGCCGTCATTCGAGCCTCGACAAAAAACAAAACCGTATCATTCATAAAAGTATACGATCATCAAATAGTTTACGAACTACAAAACTTCACTCAGTAAAATGATTTTAAAAAGTAACTATATAATTGATTTATTCAAATAGACATCTCCTTTGAATAATCAAAGTTTTTCACAGGTAAGAATAAATTATTTCTCGTTTTGTTTCTATTTCAATTATTAAAAAAAAGCGAAGTGGATTGAAAATCCATCATCTCGAATCAAATTCATTGAAAGTAATAAATAATATTTATTTTCCTTTTGAAATTATTTGAAATTTGTCATAGAATAAAACTTCTGCTGCTGCTGCTTCTATTGTGAGAGAACCAACGGTAAATATCTATGTTCTTACATTTGAAAATTTATTTGACATAATTATTATAACAAGTCTGAATTATTTTCCAAAACATCACCAAAAACTACTCGACGTCGGTTATCAGAACAAAACACTAGAAAAAAGTTTGTATATCGTTCAATTTGACTCATATATCGAATCGATTTATTTAGATGTTTTTTCTATAAATATTGTCCATGTTTGTGTTCTCGTTTATGTGTAGTTGCATCCATAATTGGTGCTGCTCTTCTTGGTATACTTATTGCTACAATTACTGTTGCATTACTATTCAAAACTACAGTGACATCAACAACAGCAACCACAACAACGACAACAACAACGACGACAACGACAGTCACATCAACGACAACATCAGTTACAACTGCAACTACTACTGGTAAGATTATGCGAAATTTATTCTATTTCTAAAAGTGATAACATTTATAGTTGTTGTCGTATCGATCGGTGCTAATGACACTTTACAAGGTATATGGAATGCAAGTGCTGGAACTAATAGTTTAGTTTCGACAGGGGGCTTAGGTCAAGGAAATTATGTACCAGCCGAAGGACCGCCAAATGCATTCGACAATAATTGCAATAATAAATTCCTCAGTTTTGGTGATTGTGCCTTAGACATTACATTGAGCTCGTTGACGTGTGGTATCAATACTGGTTTTTATGTAACTTTATCGAGCGGTGCAATTGCAATGAAAAGTTTACGATTTTGCACAGGAAATGATGAGCCTGCACGTGATCCAATAACAATGACGTTAGAAGGCAGTAATCAAACTGGTTCTGTACTTTTGCTTGGTTCAAGTTGGACTTTGATCTATAGCGGTTCATGCGGACTTGATATCGATCCGGGACGCAATCAAAATGGTCAACTAGTATCATTTGCGTACAACATGATTCCCTATCTAAGTTACAGAATTCTTATTAGTTCGAAACGTGGAATCCAATTTTGTGTTCAATACGGAGAAATGAGACTGTTTGCATCTTAATTTTAATACCCAAAACTTATTTTTTTGTTTATTTATTAACCAATTAAACAACAACATAATGGCTTTTCGTTTGCCTTTCAAACAGAATCAGTTTCCATTTTATAAAGATTATGTTGATCATGTGGCACTTGAACTGGTTTCGGCGGTCGATATTGTCCTTTGCCTGCAGCACGTTCAGCTTCTTCGGGTGTATATGCTTCAGTTTTTAATTCTTTCACACGACGTTTATGAGTTTTACTCTTGATATGATGTTGTAAATTATAATCATCAATAAAATATCGACTAAACCAAAAAAAAATAAGAAGAACTAATTGAAAATCTATTCATTTTTACGCGCAATAGAGACAATAGTGTTGACCAGCACCAGGAACATCGTAATCGATCGGTTGATTTAGCAGTTCTCGAGCTGTATCAGCAGCCATTTGCTTTTGAATTTCATCGAGATCTTTAGTTTTTCGTTTGGTTTTGAGAACTTTGCCTTTTTGATCGACGCCACTGTGACTTTTATTTTTCGATCGTGATTTTTTCGGCATGATATTTATCTGTGTTCAAAACTAAAAATAAAAAATGATTCTTACGAAAGCGAAATATCGTTCTGAACATCAACCAATTGACACACGAATTGATCATTGACGACCTCTTTATTGTCATCGAATAAAAAATTCACAATTCATATTTTTCAAAAATAAATTCATCGTTTTTTTTTCTTTACTTAAAAATATTTTTTTTCTTATTTATTAGATGCCGCTGAATATCAATGAATAAACAGATGTCCTTCTTTCTATTTGTTATTCTTCAATGCGCAGCTGTTTTGTTTATTTATTTCATAGTTAAATCGATCAATCGTCTCGTCTAATCATTGTAGTTTTTGTCGAATCGATCTTTGCATGGCTACAACTCCATCATTGTGTCAACATGCACAATGTGATGCCTATCAATTTACAATTTGTCGACATTGTCAATTATTTCTTTGTATAAGACATTTAGCTGAACATCAACAACAATTTCCAGCTGATTTTCAACGTTTATTGGACGATGCTCGACGGCAACAAGCACATTTAACCACATTCAATCAACGTGTTCAAGAACAACGAACGAAATTAAATCAAATATTCGATAATGAAATGGAACATTTTCGACAATTGAATGCTTACGTTCAATCGAAAGTGTCGCTAACGAATAACATTGGACCAGACGATTTTGTTAATATGAGATCGTGTTTAGTTCGTTTACAGCAAACAGCTGCATTTCTACCTGTTATTGATAAAATTGGACAACTTCTTGGCGAACATGAATCAGCAACAGCAACGAATATGAGCAATGCTCCGTTCAATGACGAGAGTGCTTACGGAACATTCGGAGGTAGATAAATGAAGATTTTTCTTTTTTCACAATTTGATTTCATGTAGATTCACGATTGTTTGCAACAACGAATACGAAGAATTCATTGACGTTTTCAAATCAGGATCTATCGACAACATCATCCAATGGTGAATTTTGATCTGTTTTACAAATCTATTAGAGTTTTTTTTTCTTCTTTTGTCGTATTTTAGCTGTAGATATGAATGAAAATACCGACGACTCAACTGAAACGTAATCATTTTCGATTTAAAAACTTTTAAAATATCGTTCTTTTCTTTTGTTTACAGAGAAATCACTCAACCACACAGTTCATTAACAGTAAATAGTTCTTCTTTTTTTAAATTGAATATCGAAAATAAAATCTATTTCAGGTTCGAGAACTAAAAACCTACAAATGTGACTATTGTCCATTGGCAACGAATAGCTACGGTATCGAACCTCGACATCAAGTCCGTCATATTCCCTGTGTACGTCGATCGAATTCTCAAATATCTCTCTTCGAACATCTCAAACAATATCATTATTTAAATTACGCTGCATCAATGCAAATCGTTCGTCTTGTTGCATCAGGAGATCTCGACGATCATCCGAGTTTATTCTCCTCAGCAAGTAATTCGTCGATTGTTTCCATACTTCCATCATTCTTTCGCGCACCTTGCCCATTAACACAATACAATGTGTTCGGTTTGACGTCGATGCACGGCGTTCGTCTGTGTACACCATCGACGGATCAACAAGATTTTGCGTTGTACGATCATTTTCTTGCATTTCATCAATTGAATCGTGCAAGTGCAATGAAATTAGTTCGAACAATGATGCAAAACGAAACAGAAAACAATTCGAATTATCAACAAATCATTCTCTTTCGGCCCGATGAACAAGTTCTCAATGAAACAGCTTACGTTCTATGTCCATTGAGCAATTATAATCCTGTTCTACCACATCAACCAACAATTCCACATACTCCCTGTCAATCAACGGTTAAATTACGTTATTTAACTGGACATTTACGTGATGTTCATCATTTGAATAAGACAGCAGCGAAACGTATTGCATCGGCGTTGAGAAATGAACAAGATTTTGTTGATAATAGATCGATAGGTCTCGTTGAACGAGATGAAAATACATCGAAAACAAAAAAGAAAAAAGTAAAAACAAAACCAAAAACATATTTCTCTTTTCAAATGCAAATAAAATCAACGTTTTTAGAATAATACCAATCGCTTTCGTCCACCAGTTCAATTAGCTAAATATGTTCAACAGAATACGACTCAATCAGCAACTACATCATCATCAACAACATCTCTATGGTGACAATAATGTTCTTATTATTTTCTTTTCGGAATGAATATCTACATGCGTATATCAGTAAATTTCTCTTCTGTTTCGTTTGTTTCTTTCTTTTCACTGTAATTTGCAATTTGCCTTCCGTTTTCTGTTTGAATATATATGTGTGAATGTGTATAAATATAATTGTCAAATATGTACAGACAAAACAATAAGAACGTCATGAGCGAAATAAAAAAAAAACTCGAAATCATGAATCCATTGTATTTAATGCTAATATCAAACGATTAAAAGACGAGATCAAGTTTTTAAATATTGATCTTTTGTCTTTCGTATGTATACGAATATGGAAGTGCATGATCAACAATTTAATCTTTGGTTATGATAACAGAAAGGCATCGTTCGTCAATGTAGCTTTCTTGTTCTCTCGTTTTGAATTTATAATCGGTTTTCTATATGCTAATGTAATATAATTCCAGTCTTATTGTGTATACAATATGATCAACTATTTATTCGTTTGCACTCTGTAATAAAATACGCTTTAGTATCATTTATTTCGAATAAATATTTTTCTTTTCAATTCTTTTGTACCATTGACAATATTAGTCAATCTACGACGGCAGAAATGAAATGCAGATCATAGATTCGATTGCTACACGAAGAAAAAAAAGTCTCGCATACTGAATTTCATAACTCAATTAATGAGTACTTTTCGTATTTCTCAACGTGCATTATTAATAATCATTTGTTTTATTATTTTGTTGTACGTTGTTATACATTTTCGTTATGATATTCCACAGATTGTTGTATCACAAACTAGTGCAAGATCTTTACTTTCAACAATTTGGAGCAAAGAACAGTCGAAACCATTTCAATGTCCAATTCAAGGTGATAAATGGATTGTAGTAACAACAATCTTCTATCCAACAC
>ERZ781398.3978-NODE-3978-length-11158-cov-5.278844_pt1 | contig 11158 bp, 10 predicted proteins | sample MGYA00433077_ERZ781398 | MGnify/ENA primary metagenome ERZ781398 (study PRJEB29847, sample SAMN06458254) | wastewater metagenome | isolation source: Wastewater bioreactor | place: South Africa: Cape Town | study: EMG produced TPA metagenomics assembly of the... | reverse complement strand
GGCCTGGATGCCGTGCGTGCCCTCGTGGATCATGTTCAGGCGGTTGTCGCGCCAGTACTGCTCCACCGGAAAGTCGCGCGTGTAGCCGTAGCCGCCGTGGATCTGGATCGCCAGGCTGTTGGCCTCCAGGCAGTTCTCGCTCGGCCAGCTCTTGGCGATGGGCGTCAGCACCTCCAGCAGCAGGCGCGCCTCGTCGGCCGACTCGGGAGTCCCGGTGTGCTGCTCGTCCACCAGCCGGGCGCAGTACAGCAGCAGCGCCAGCGCGCCTTCGCCATAGGCTTTTTGCGCCAGCAGCATGCGCCGGATGTCGGCGTGCTCGATCAGGCGCACGGGCGGCTGGCTGGCGTCCTTGCCGCCCTCACCCACGGGCCGCCCCTGCAGGCGCGTCTTCGCGTATTCCAGCGACGCCTCGTAGCCAGCCAGCCCCAGCATGGTGGCGGCCATGCCGATGGCGATGCGCGCCTCGTTCATCATGTGGAACATGCACTTGAGGCCTTCACCCGGGCGGCCCACCAGATAGCCCACGGCGCCCGACTGGCCATCGACCGGGAACTTGCCCTCGCCGAAGTTCAGCAGCGTGTTGGTGGTACCGCGCCAGCCCAGCTTGTGGTTCAGGCCCGCCAGCGCCACGTCGTTGCGCACGCCGGTCAGCTGACCCTGCGTGTCGACCAGCTTTTTGGGCACGATGAACAGCGAAATGCCCTTGACGCCCGGCACCAGCTGGCCGTCCGGGCCGGGAATCTTGGCCAGCACCAGGTGCACGATGTTCTCGGCCATCTCGTGCTCGCCGCCCGAGATCCACATCTTGTTACCCCTGAGCCGATAGCGCGGGCCCAGCGGGTCGCTGGCGTCTTCTAGCACCGCGCGCGTGGCCACGTCCGACAGCGACGAACCCGCCTGGGGCTCGGACAGGCACATGGTGCCGGTCCAGCGGCCGTTGAACTCGTTGGCCGCAAACACCTGCTGCTGGCGCGGCGTGCCATGCGCCATCAGCAGATTGGCGTTGCCCACGGTCAGCAAATTGGCACCGATGCTGATCGAGGCCTTGCCGAAGAAGGCGTTGGCCGCTGCCTCGACCAGGTACGGCAGCTGCATGCCGCCGAACTCGTAGTCCTGCGCCGCCGCCAGCATGCCCGACTCGGCGTAGGCGGCGCGCGCCTCGTGCGTGGCTTGCGGCAGCACCACGCGCAGGCTGCCATCGGGCGCGATCTCGGTGCGCGGCTCCTCGGTATCGACCAGGCGGTTGAAGGGCGCGTATTTCTCGCGCGCGATGCGCTCGCAGGTGTCCAGCACGGCGTCGAAGGTCTCGCGCGAATGCTCGGCAAAGCGCGGACGCCCGGCAAGGGTGTCGGCGGCAAGCCAGTCGTAAAGCAGGAAATCCAGGGTGGAACGCAGGTCGGCCATCGCGTGGATTATGGGGTGGGCCCCAAGGCCCTCATGTCCGCTTCGCGACGCCCGCGCTGGCGTTGGGCCACACATTGGGCCGCACCAGCTGGGAGGAGCCGGTCGAGCCGGTCAGGTCGGCGGCGCCGCTGCCCGGCGTCGTGGCAACCGAGTGAGGCGCCGGCTCACCACTGGCCGCGCGGCGCGCCGCCGCGCAGCTTCCAGCGCAGCGCGGTCAGCAGCAGCTCGACCGAGTTCTGGCGTTCCGCGCGCTGGGCGAAGTCGAGCGCGCTCATGCCCTTCTGGTTGCGCATGCTGATGTCGGCGCCGGCTTCGATCAGCAGCTTGACGGCCTCGGGCGTGCCGTAGGAGGCGGCCATCATCAGCGGCGTGGTGCCGTTGGGCGACTGGGCGTCGATGAAGGCGTGCTCTTCGAGCAGCAGGCGCATGATCTCCAGGTGCCCGCCGGTGGCGGCGTAGTGCAGCGGCGTCCAGCCGGGCTTGTTGACGTCGGCGTCGCGGGCGATGAGGCGCCGCGCCAGCTCGGCATGGCCCTTCAGCGCCGCCATCATCAGCGGGCTTTCGTCGGCGGCGTTGCGCGTCTCCGGCACCAGCCGTGGTGAATCGATGAGCAGGCTGGCCACGCGCAGCGCGCCTTCCTGCAGCGCCACAACCAGGCCGGGCGTGCCCTTTTCGTCCTTGGTGTTGGGGTTGAAGCCGCGCGCCAGCAGGCTGCGCACGGCGGCGTCGTTGTCCTGCCGGATGGCGCGGAAGAATTCGTCGGTGTTGGCGTCGGCCAGCGCGCGGCCCGCCAGCAGGCCCAGCAGCGCGGTCACGGCCACGCGGCGATGGATGGCAGTCATGTGGCAACCCTTGGAAACAGGCGGGTGAAATTGGCGCTGGTGAGCTCGCCGATGCGCTCGGCGCTGGTGCCGCGCAGTTCGGCCAGGCGCGCCGCCACGTGGGGCACGTAGGCGGGCGTGTTGAGCTTGCCGCGGTAGGGCACGGGCGCCAGATAGGGTGCGTCGGTCTCGATCAGCAGCCGGTCGTCGGGAATCAGGGTGGCCACCTCGTGCAGCTCGCGCGCGTTGCGGAAGGTGACGATGCCCGACAGCGAGACGTAAAACCCCATGTCCAGCGCGGCGCGCGCCACTTCGCGTGTTTCGGTGAAGCAGTGGAACACGCCGCCCGCGCAGCCCGCACCGCCGTCCTCGCCCTCCTCGCGCAGGATGGCCAGGGTGTCGTCCGAGGCCGCGCGGGTGTGAATGACCAGCGGCACGCCGGCCCGCCGCGCGGCGCGGATGTGGGTGCGAAAGCGCTCGCGCTGCCAGCCCATGTCGGCGATGCGGCGGCCGCCCTTGCGCTCGTCCATCTGGTAGTAGTCCAGGCCGGTTTCGCCGACAGCCACCACCCGCGGCTGGCGGGTGGCGGCCACCAGTTCGTCGACGTCCGGCTCGTGCACCTGCTCGCTGTCGGGGTGCAAGCCGACGGTGGCCCAGAAGTTGTCGTGCTGGCGGGCCAGCGCCTGCACCGCCGGAACCTCCTCCATCGTGGTGCAGATGCACAGCGCGCGCGTCACGCCGGCGGCGGCCATGGCGGCGCGCACGGCGGGGATGTCGCCCGCCAGTTCGGGAAATGTCAGGTGGCAGTGGGAATCGGTGAACATGCGGATGGCCGCGCCCGCAACCAGGGGGCCGCATCAGAGCGCGGCGCCGATGCTAGCAGTCCGGCAGGAACCCGGGCGTTCAGATGGTCTGCGTGGGGCGGTCCGAATTGAGCGCGGTGCCCAGGATCTGCTCGATCCTGGTCTTGAGCTGGTCGGATTTTTCGTCCTTGGGAAAACGGATGCCGATGCCCTGGGTGCGGTTGCCGACCGAGCGCGCCGGCGTGATCCAGGCCACCTTGCCGGCGATCGGGTAGCGCTGGGCGTCATCGGGCAGCGTGATGAGCACGTACACGTCATCGCCCAGCCGGTACTCGCGCGTGGACGGGATGAAGATGCCGCCCTCGGCGAACATGGGGATGTAGGCGGCGTACAGGGCCGCCTTTTCCTTGATGGCCAGCTGGATGACGCTGGGCCGGGGCGTGGTAGCCGCCGCGTTCGGTGTGGTCGCCATGGCTCGTGTGGTGTGCGCAACAGAAGGGTCAGCGTCCGGAGTTTAGGACCTGCCGGGCGCTGCTGACCAGGAATTCTGTCGCTAAACCGGCATTTAGTGGGTGTTCGGCCGTGCGCGCGGACTGCGCCAGCTGCTGCCACCAGCGGGTCAGCGCCAGCAGCGGCAGGGGCTGGCGCGGCAGGTCGGCGGCGTCGAAAAAGCGCGGCGCGGCCCCCACCTGCACGGCCAGCAGGTCGTGGCACAGTTTCTGCAGCCGCGCCACCGCCTCGGGCAGCGGCAGATCGGCCAGGGCACCGGGCTCGCCGCGCGCCAGCGCCTGCGGCAGCTGCGACCAGCGGCGGGCGGCGTCCTTGCCCTCGGCCAGTGCCAGCGCCTCGGCCGGGCGCCCGCCGGCGGCGTGCAGCAGGGCGGCGTGCTCGCCCGCCACGCCCTGGGCGGCCAGCCAGGGCCGCACCTCGTCGGCCTCGGGCCAGACCAGGGTGTGGCTCAGGCAGCGGCTGCGGATGGTGGGCAGCAGCTGGTGGGCGGCGTCGGTGGCCAGCACGAAGCGCATGTCACCCGGCGGCTCTTCCAGCGTCTTGAGCAGCGCGTTGGCGGTCACCGCGTTCATGCGTTCGGCCGGGTACACCAGCACTGCCTTGCCGCGGCCGCGGCCGCTGGTGCGCTGGGCGAACTCGATGGCCTCGCGCATGGCTTCGACGCGGATGTCGCGGCTGGGCTTGCGCTTCTTGTCGTCGATCTCGGCCTGCGCCTTCTCCGGCAGCGGCCAGCCGCGCGCCAGCATCTCGGTCTCGGGCATCAGCACCACCAGGTCGGGGTGGGTGTGCACGTCGATGCCGTGGCAGCTGGGGCACTGGCCGCAGGCGCCTTCGACGCCGGGCTGATCACACAACCAGGCTCGCACCAGCGCCAGCGCCAGCTCGAACTGGCCCAGGCCCGACGGCCCCTGCAGCAGCCAGGCGTGGCCGCGCTGCGCCAGCAGGGCCTGCAGCTGGCGGGCGATCCAGGGGGCCAGGGACTGGATGCTCACAGCCACCCCCGCGCCTGCACCGCGGCCCGCACGTCGCGCCAGACGGCATCGCGCGGCTGGTCGGCGTCGATGCGGGCAAAGCGCCGCGGCTGCTGGCTGGCGCGCCGGGCGTAGCCGGCGCGCACGGCCTCGAAGAAGGCGGCCGGCTGGGCCTCGAACTTGTCGGGCACGCGGCTGCCGGCCAGGCGCTCGGCCGCCACGGCGGGCGGCAGGTCGAACCAGATCGTCAGTTCGGGCTGGATCAGCGAACCATGTACCAAATCGGCCTGCGGCGCTTGCAAGTCCTGCGCCAGACGCTCCAATAACGATAGCGCATCCCAGTCGAACCCGCGCCCGCCGCCCTGGTAGGCGAAGGTGGCGTCGGTGAAGCGGTCGCACAGCACGACGTCGCCGCGCGCCAGCGCCGGCACGATGACCCGCGTCAGGTGGTCGCGCCGGGCGGCGAACATCAGCAGCGCCTCGGTCAGCGCGTCCATGGGCTCGTGCAGGGCCAGCGCGCGGATCTTCTCGGCCAGCGGCGTGCCGCCGGGCTCGCGCGTCAGCACCACGCTGCGCCCCGCCGTGCGCAAGGCCTGTGCCAGGGCGTCGATGTGGGTCGACTTGCCGGCCCCGTCGATGCCCTCGAAGCTGATGAACACGCCCTGCCCCGCCATCACCGGCTCCCGCCGCGCTGGTACTGGTTGACCGCGCGGTTGTGCTCATCCAGCGAGCGGCTGAAATGGCTGCTGCCGTCGCCGCGCGCCACGAAGTACAGCGCCTGCGTGGCGGCCGGCTGCACCGCCGCCAGCAGCGCGGCCTTGCCGGGCATGGCGATGGGCGTGGGCGGCAGGCCGGCGCGGGTGTAGGTGTTGTACGGGGTGTCGGTGCTCAGGTGGCTGCGCTTGAGGTCGCCGTCGAACGCCTCGCCCAGGCCGTAGATGACCGTCGGGTCGGTCTGCAGCCGCATGCCGATGCGCAGGCGGTTGATGAACACGCCGGCGATCTCGGCGCGGTCCTGCGGGCGGCCGGTTTCCTTCTCGACGATGCTGGCCAGGATCAGCGCCTCGTCGGCGCTCTTGAGCGGCAGGCCCGGGGCGCGGGCGTCCCAGGCGGCCTGCAGGCGCTGCTCCATCAGCTGCATGGACTGGCGCAGGATGTCCAGCTCGCTGGCGTTGCGAAAGTAGTGGAAGGTATCGGGGAAGAACCGCCCCTCGGGCGCCACGCCGGACCGGCCCAGCGCCTGCATGATCTGCGCCGGCGTCATGGCCTGCGTGTCGTGGCGCAGGTGCGGCGCCTTGGCCAGGGCGTCGCGCAGCTGGCGGAAGGTCCAGCCTTCGGGCACGGTCACCGTCAGCACGATGCGCTCGCCCCGGATCAGCTTGGCCAGCAGCTCGGCCGGCGTGATGCCGCGCGCCACCGCGTAATCGCCCGGCTTGATGCTCTGCCCGCGCGCCGCCAGCCGGAAGTAGCCCTCCAGCAGCGCCGCTGGCGTCTGCACGCCGCCGTCCACCGCGCGCTGGGCGGCGCTGCGCAGCGAGGCGCCTTCGGGCACGCTGATCTCCAGCGCGTCGGCGGCCAGCGGCAGCGGCTGCTGCGTCCACCACCAGGCCCCGGCGCCGGCCACCAGGGCCAGCGCCAGCAGCAATGCCAGCAGTCGCAAGAGGGTTCGCACGGGTCGGCGCGGGGCGTGAACAGGAACCGGCCATGATAATTCAGCCCATGTCGGACACCGCCAGCGCTTCTTTCACCGCCACCCGCCTGAACGGCATCTGCCCCCTGCCCCACCTGGGCGTGATCCGCGCCCGGGGCGAGGACGCCGCCCGCTTCCTGCAGGGCCAGCTGACGCAGGACGTGCAACACCTGCCACCCGGCCAGGCGCGCCTGGCGGCGCTGTGCAATCCCAAGGGCCGCATGCTGGCCAGCTTCTGGGTGCTGCGCCGCGCCGACGACGAGCTGCTGCTGATCACCAGCGCCGACACGCTGGCGGCCACGCTCAAGCGCCTGTCCATGTTCGTGCTGCGCGCCCGCCTGAAGCTGAGCGACGCGACGAGCGAGCTGGCGCTGCGCGGGCTGATCGGGGACGCTACGATTTCCATAGCTGCTGGCGCAAACCAGACAAGCGCTGACAGCCAAAATGATGCCGTATCCACGATCCCCCTGCCGGCCGCCGACGGCGCCCCGCGCGCCCTGTGGCTGGGCCCGGTCGGCACGCCCGCGCCGGCGGCCGCCAGCCTGAGCAGCGCCGACTGGCTGGCCGCCGAGGTGCGCGCCGGCGTGGCGCGCGTCACGCAGCCGGTGGTCGAGGCCTTCGTGCCGCAGATGCTCAACTACGAAAGCGTGGATGGCGTCCACTTCCAGAAGGGTTGCTACCCCGGCCAGGAGGTGGTGGCGCGCAGCCAGTTTCGAGGCGCCATCAAGCGGCGTGCCTTCGTCGGCCAGGTCGCCGGCGCGGCGCAGGCCGGGCAGGACGTGTTCGGCGCGGCCGATCCGAGCCAGCCCGTCGGCCTGATCGCCCAGGCCGCGCCGGTGCCGGGCGGCACGGCGGTGATCGCCGCGCTGCGGCTGGACGCGCTGAAGCAGCCGCTGGCCGTCGGCCGCGCGGATGGCCCACCGCTGAGCGGCCTGCACATTCCGTACGCGCTGCGCGAGGATATTTGAGACTGGGTTCCACCACAACGAATCCGGGCGCCGGTTAACGACGCGGACGCAGTGCAGGCCGCCGCACGGAACTGACCAGCTCCCTTGGCCATGACCGAACGGCGTATCGCCGCTGGCAGAAGGCCGATGTCGCGTTGCTCGAAAGCCACACGAAATGCCGGCTGCCACCGAATCCGAGGACAATTTGCATCCCACATGTTGCAAATTGTCCAAGGAGAAGACTGATGAAACGCATTCTGACCATTGCCGGTCTGCTGTTCGGCTGGCTGCTGGCACTGCCCGCGCTGGCTCAAACCGTCACCCTTAATTTCGACGATGGCACAGCGGATTCGCTGGTCGGTGGCCACTACAGCGCCCAAGGCATCACCTTTCAAGATGCAAGGTGGGTCAACATGGGAAGCGGATTTCCGGGCATGTCCGGAACGATGGGCATCAACCATGCGACCGGCGGCTACCAGTGGGGGCCATCCACACCGGTGATCGCCACATTTGCCCAACCGGCAAGTTCGGTCAGCGTCGATGGCATTGATGTCGGCGTCCAGGGGTTGGTCATCACGGCCTTCGATGCCCCGACCGGTGGTACCCAGGTGGCTACGCAGCAAGTCTTTGGGACCGACGTTGGCGTCGGTCAGTTCTATACGGTGACGGTGACGGGGGCCAACATCCGTCGCGTGGAAATCAGCCAAGTGACCACCGGCAGCGGGGACGGGATGTTGCTGGACAACTTTCGCGTGACCTTTGCGGCCCCTGCGGTCGTTACACCCGTGCCGACGCTGGAGCTGGGCGGGCTGGCCGGATTGGTTGCGCTGATCATGCTGGGAACGGCGCTTCAGCGCAAGCGGACACGAAACTGAGATTCCCACGCAGATCGGCATCGGGGCGCCCAGGCGCGCAAGACGCGAGCGCCGATGCTCAAGGCGACGGCCGGCGGCGCTGTCTGGCGCCTTCAACGCCGACGCGCCCACCAGGTGTCGATGGCCCAGGCCTCGCCGCGGAAGTACGGCGGCACCACGGCCGGCTTGTCCAGCCGCCAGGCGTTGTAGGCCAGCCGGTGCACGGGTGAGTACCACTGCGGCAGCAGGTAGTGGCCGTGGCTGACCACGCGCTCCAGCGCGCGGCAGGCGGCCAGGAACTCGGGGTGCGCGCGCGCGCCCACCATGTGGCTGATCAGGCTGTCGATGGCGGGGTTCTTCACGCCGGCCAGGTTACCTGAATCCTCGGTGTCGGCGGCGCGGCTGCCAAACAGGTCGGCGTATTCCTGTCCCGGGTTGAGCGTGCCCTGGTAGGCGATGGTGGTGATGTCGAAGTCGAACTTCTGCAAGCGCTGCTGGTACAGCGCGAAGTCCACCGGGCGGAAGTTCAGGCGGACGCCCAGCTTTTCCAGGTTGCGCATCCAGGGCGTGACCACGCGCGCGCCGCCCTCGTTGCTGTCCAGATACTCCAGCACCAGGGGCTGGCCCTGGGCGTTGGTCAGCACGCCGCCCTGCACGCGCCAGCCGGCCTCGGCCAGCAGGTGCTGGGCGCGGCGCAGGTTCTCGCGCAGGCCGTTGTCGCTGCCGTCGGTGCGCGGCGGCTCGAACGCCGGGCCGAAGGCCGCCGGCGGGATGTCGGCGCGAAACGGGGTCATCAGCGCCAGCTGGGCCTCGTCGGGCAGGCCGCTGGCGGCGCATTCGGTGTTGCCGAAGATGCCGCGCACCCGCGTGTACGACTGGTAGAACATCTGCCGGTTCATCCACTCGTAGTCGATGGCCAGGCCCAGCGCCTGGCGCACGCGCGCGTCGCGCAGCAGCGGCCGGCGGCTGTTGAGCACGTAGCTCTGAAAGCCGGTGGGCAGCCGGTGGCGGAACTCGCCCTTGACCAGTTCGCCGCTCCTGAACTTGGGCCCGTTCACGCGCCGTGCCCAGTCGCCGGCGGAATAAAACGCCATCAGGTCGAACTCGCCCGCCTTCAGCGCCTCCAGCCGGGCGGTGTTGTCGCGGTAGATCCTGACCTGCACGCGGTCGAAGTTGCCGGTGCCGCGGCGCACGTTCAGGTCGCGCGCCCAATAGCGGGCGTCGCGCACGTAGGTGATGTCCTTGCCGAACTTCACCGGCCCGATGCGGTAGGGCCCGCTGCCGATGGGCTCGTCCATCACCACCTGGTCGAACGGCTTGCCGGCGCCCCATTGGTGGCTGAACACCGGCAGGCCGCCCACCGTCAGTGGCAGTTCGCGGTTGGGCTGGCGAAAGCGAAAGCGCACCGTGCGCTCGTCCAGCACGTCGACGCCCGCCACGTCGACCAGCAGCGTCTTGTAGGCGGGCGAGGTGTGCGGGCCGATCAGGGTGTCGAAGCTGTGCTTGACGTCGCGCGCCTGAACCGCGTCGCCGTTGTGAAAGCGCGCCTCGGGCCGCAGGCGGAAGGTGGCCGACAGGCGGTCGGGCGCCACGCTGACGTCCTCGGCCAGCAGGCCGTAGGCGGCGCCGGCCTCGTCCAGCGAGCCGGCCAGCAGGCTGTCGAACATCAGCTCCGACAGGTAGGTGGGCGCGCTGCCCTTGATGGTGAACGGGTTGTATTTGTCGAAGGTGGAGGCGCGCGAGTTGCCCACCAGGCGGATTTCGCCGCCCTTGGGCGCGGCCGGGTTGACGTAATCGAAATGGGCAAAGCCGGGCGGGTACTTCAGCTCGCCCCACAGCGCGTAGCCGTGGGCGGCCCAGGCGGGCAGACTGAAGGCCGCCAGCAGCACGGCGGAGAAAATGCGCATGCGACAATTCTGCCGCTGATTTACCAGGAGCTAGCGCATGACCACCCCCACCGGCTTTCTGACGGGCAAGAAACTGCTGATCACCGGCGTGCTGTCCAACCGCTCGATCGCCTACGGCATCGCCCGCGCCTGCCGCCAGCAGGGGGCCGAGCTGGCCTTCAGCTACGTCGGCGAGCGCTTCAAGGACCGCATCACCGAATTCGCCACCGAGTTCGACTCCAAGCTGGTGTTCGACTGCGACGTCGGCAGCGACGAGCAGATCGAGCGCATGTTCCGCGAGCTGTCGCAGCTCTGGCCCAGGTTCGACGGCTTCGTGCACGCCATCGGCTTTGCGCCGCGCGAGGCCATCGCGGGCAACTTCTTCGACGGCCTGAGCCGCGAGAACTTCCGCATCGCCCACGACATCAGCGCCTACAGCTTCCCCGGCATGGCCAAGGCGGCCCTGCCCTACCTGAGCGAGCGCGCCGCCCTGCTGACGCTGTCCTACCTGGGCGCGCTGCGCAGCATCCCCAACTACAACACCATGGGCCTGGCCAAGGCCAGCCTGGAAGCCAGCGTGCGCTACCTGGCCGAGGCCGTGGGCCGCACGCAGGATGGCCGCGCCATCCGCGCCAACGGCATCAGCGCCGGCCCCATCAAGACCCTGGCCGCCAGCGGCATCAAGGACTTCGGCAAGCTGCTCGGCCGCGTGGCCGACGCCGCCCCGCTGCGCCGCAACGTGACCATCGAGGACGTCGGCAACGTGGCCGCCTTCCTGCTGAGCGACCTGGCCAGCGGCGTGACGGCCGAGATCACCTACGTGGACGGCGGCTTCAGCCAGACGGCGGGGCTGAGCGCCGACCAGGTGTAAGGCTCACCCTCAGGAAAGCCCCGCTGGCTTCGCGGCCAGCGGGGCTTTTCTACGCCGGCAAAGGCTCTCCCATCCATCGCTGCCGCCCCGAAAGAATGCAAAACCGGAACAAGGCCACCCTGATCGGGCTGGTCGCCATCTTCTTGTGGAGCGCCATCGTCGGCCTGATCCGCAGCGTCAGCGACCACCTCGGGCCGACGGGCGGGGCGGCCATGATGTACAGCGTGGCCTCGGTGTTCCTGCTGCTGTCGGTGGGCTGGGTCGGGCTGCGCGAGTTTCCCCGGCGCTACCTGGCCTGGGGCAGCCTGCTGTTCGTGGCCTACGAGCTGTGCCTGTCCCTGTCCATCGGCTATGCCAACACCAGCCGCCAGGCCATCGAGGTGGGCATGGTCAACTACCTG
>ERZ781398.3969-NODE-3969-length-11174-cov-3.967353_pt1 | contig 11174 bp, 11 predicted proteins | sample MGYA00433077_ERZ781398 | MGnify/ENA primary metagenome ERZ781398 (study PRJEB29847, sample SAMN06458254) | wastewater metagenome | isolation source: Wastewater bioreactor | place: South Africa: Cape Town | study: EMG produced TPA metagenomics assembly of the... | reverse complement strand
CGGAATTGGTTTTGAATTGTGCCGAGAAGAAAATCGATATTCCCGTGCCCAGACGAAATCGTCCTTTGTACTCGCAGCATTTGTCTTCGGCTGTGATTTGTTTTGTTGGCGGTACTCGCCGCGAGATTCACGTAGATTGACGAACTTCGATCCATTAAATTCTATCTAAAGATTTGCCTTTTGTTTAGACGAAATTCAGCGATATTGTTCATTATCTCGGCGGGTCAGTTCGCAAGGACTACGGTGATCAAGTGACACATGTCGTTTCGTTTGCTAATTTAGGCGAAAAATACCTCGTAAGTTCGAGAAAAACATCGGGATTTGTTGAGTTTCTTTTTCGTTGAATAGACAGCGTTCAATATGGAACGCAGTGAAATTCTCACCGACGATTGGCTCGTTCAATGCTGGAATGAACGAGACAATCGCGAATTCGATGGACTCAACGTTGATTTTATTCGACAATATCGAGCTAAACCATTGCACAATCTCGTTTTGTTTTTCTTCCGAGTGGCCGATGAAACCGAACAACGACATTTGCACACATTAACACTCGACAATGGTCAGTTAAAAATCCCTGCTAATCTCAAACTCGAACTTTTTCTCTAGGTGGTTTCACAACAACCGACGTTTCCGAAGCGACACACATTGTTTTCTGCAATGGCGCCGATACGAACGCGTTTCTCTCGGCTTATTCGTCGTACAAACGCAAACATCGACAACATATCGTCAACGTTCAATGGTTCTGGGAATGTTTATGTTTGATGGGCAAGGCCGATGAATCGAGTTATGCCATCAAAATCCCGGGTATGAACGAAACAACAACGCCTGATTCGCCTCGTTCGACTCTTCTCTCATTATCGACATTTTCACCACTCTCAACTTCGATCAACGAGCAAACGACCAGCACGTCAGTCAAACGCAAACGACGAAAGGAATCGAATTCGAAAGATGAAAATACACCGCCGAATACCAAACGATTCAACAGCAGCAATGAAAACGAGAACGGACTCGACGAAGATTTCGAAAAAATTCACATGAAAAAAGACAATCGCTATTTAATCAGCATGGAAATTCGAGAGACCGAACGAAACTACGTCACCATGCTCTCGAACATCATCCGATTCTTCAAAATCGAAATGGAAAAAGACGGTCGAAACGGTTCGATTCTCACCAAAGTCGAAAGCACGCAAATCTTCGGCAATATCGAAGAAATCTACCATCTACACTTGACCATTTCCGAGCAACTCGATCAAGCAATTCAACAACAAACTTCAATTGCTTCAGTTTTTATCTCGAATGCCAATGAATTACTTCGTGTCTATCAGCCGTACACGAAATTCTACGATAAAACTATTCAAGCGATTCATTCGCTCGAGAAGAGCAACTCGAGATTCTACGCGTACTTGAAAATCTGCGAGCATAAAAGTGAACTCGGCAAACAACATCTTACCGATCTCATGATCCGACCGATTCAACGTTTGCCAAGTGTTTTATTGCTTTTAGAACGTTTGCTTAAATACACGCCCGGAGCACATGCCGACTATCAAAATCTCGTGTTAACCATCGAAAAACTACGTGATGTCGCGAGAAAACTCAATGAAGAACGAGGCAAAACGGAAAAACATCTCTCATTATTCAGTATTGTGAATAGTATCGACAATTGTCCACCGGAGTTACTCGCTGCTCATCGAGATTACTTGCAAAAATTCAATTTAATCGAATTATCTCAAGAACTAACCGGCAAACGAACACATCTCACACTTTTTCTCTTTTCCGATTGTATCGAAATCACGAAATTACGTGTCAATACGTGGAAAACACCCGGTGTCAAATCAACCAAATCCTACAAACATGTTGCTTTAATTCAATTAAGTGATATTCGAAGTTTATACGACATCGGTTCATCGTCCTCGTCCGATGACAGCGAGCAGTTCGGTATGCTTTGCTCGATCGATGGTCAAGCTCGTCAACTCATCTTTCGAGTTGCCGAAAACGCGAACACGACGATCACGCGTTCGCATCTCACCGATTCGATGACATCTTTAACCTCACTTTCGACGATTCCAACGTTTAATCAAACAAACAAAACCGAAGTTCTTCAACATTTAGCCAAAGCTATCGCCGAAGAACGTTGTCTGCTCGATAAAACGTCGTTAATCGAGAATTTAACGACGCCTGACACGCCAACAACGTTCAATCCAGTGTCGTCAATCGATTGTCTTAGTGATAATGATACGCTTTCGACTCATTCGACCATGAGCACGACATCGACGGGCTTGAATTCAGTTGGCAGTGCGCTTCGAACGAGTTTATACAAAGCGAAATCTCGTCTTAGTCGAACGTTCTCGTTCAGTCCCATTTCGTCGAAGAATCGCTTGAAGAAAATGTTAACATCGAATAGCTCATTGTTGCAATTCAACGACAAGGATGCCAATGATTTCAACACTATGAAACGTTTGAGCGTTCCATCTCGACAGGATTCATTTACAAGCGAACGAAACTTTCCTCAATCACCGTCGAGATTTATGCATTCGATTCAAGAATACTAAAGAGCGTTTCGTTTTCTTCTTCTTCTTCTTTTTTATGTATGTAAATTTCTCTTGAGGGAGAATTTGTACAGACTGTATTCAAATAAATAAATAGAACACGATATTGAAAAAGAAAAACATAGACGTCAACTATCGATAGATGGAGTCGGAGGTTGATTTTCGGATTGGTGTTGTCGTATTTTTTTCGAACAAAGAAGAATTGACCATTGGCATGAAAGAGATGAAGAACAAAAGAGAGAATGAGGGAATGAATCGAATGAAACAGAAAGGATATCATTTGATTTTCTCGACGAACAAATGTCAACATTACACAAACGATTCGCTAGGAAATCGATTCATACACTGAAAAAAGATCATCGAACAACACAAAAATCGATTTTCATCGATCTCGATGATCAATGTGAAGCATTGTATTATCTTGGTTTAACTTATCATTTAAAAGCCAAAGAATTTCTCAATAGCAATAGTGGTTTAATCACGGATGATATTCGAAAATTACTTCAAAAATCAATTGTTTACTATCAGTGAGTGTGCTTCAATGCGTTTATATCTCTTGATATGATGATAGGTTCGATGGCGAACGCGTCGTTTCTTTCTTCCTCTCGCCTTTTCCTTTTCTGCTTGTCTGTCATTCGCATTGAGTTAGATTTTCCGCGTGTCTAACATTCATTCTCGTTAGTTTTCTCCTTTCTTTTCAGTTGCTCATGTGTTAGTGTTGTCGGGCTTTCCGTTTAGCTATTTTTCTCTTTCTTGTCCTAAGAATTCCATTAGATGACGAGTTCGATTACTTTATCAATACGAGAACTCGGTAGATCATCTTCGTCTGAATTTAATTCGATTGAAACCGATGAGCTTTGCGTGTGAGTACTACGAGAGATGATTAGCATAAATCGTCGATGCAAACAGAATATTATCACTTTTATCTTGGATAACCGAACTACGATCTCTCTCTCTCTCTTTCTATCGTTGGTTTCACCTAGTTGATTGAATAATTGTCACGACGAATAGAGACACACATAAGAGAAAAACAAGAATGACGAGCAAGACGAGAGAATCGTCTTGTTTTTCAGGGTCGGACATGCATTCGATATATTCCTTTCCTTTTTTTTTTCTCTTCTCTCTCTCCTTCACATCGAGAAACCTAATTAGTTTGAACAGAGGACTAAATAAAAAGAACTTCTTTCGACATTCTTTGCTCGTTCGTCGTTATTGTTGTTTCCTGATGAGAATACATATGGTAAAAAAAAATGGATCTGATTTACACATTGAGGGATGCGTCAAGAAAACAAATCTTTTCTTTTTCTTTGTTTCTTTTTTTTTGTGTCCCATGATATAAACATTGACAATTAACAAATTCTTTTTTTCTTGTTCTACAAGTTTAATAAACCGAATAAGTAACTAAATGTCAGCTAATAGTAAGACACAGTTGAGTTCGATGATATTGTGAAAACGAGAAAAAGAAAAGAAACGAACAGAATTTCTTCATAATTGACTAGAAACTCTCAGGCAATCAAGTGATTTTCATAGAACGCGTAGGAAATGTTTTTTTTTTCTTCGACAGCACACACACACACATGCGTTTCGTCGTTGGATGTATATAGATGATTTTTCTTCTTCTTCTTGATAAAGAATCTGTCAAACAATTGTCTTATTTAATTACTCGACTTTGTCGTTGTTTATTTGCTTACATCGGCAACATGGATTGACGCGTTTTTTTTTGTGTTTTTTGTATCTAGACAAAATCTTGATCTCAACAAAGAATTAAACGACAAAGTGGCGGAAGGACGAACATTAGGAAATCTTGGAAATGTTAATTATTTGTTACAGGATTACTCGACGTCGATTGAGTATCTTGAGAAAGTTGGTTGAAATTTTCCTTGAAATCCGTCTTTTTTTTCTGATGATTATCGTCTAGAGATTAACAATAGCTAAAGAAAGTAACGATTTGTCAGGTCAACGTCGTGCACACGGTAATCTTGGCAATGCATATTTGTATCTTGAAGATTATGATAAATCACTTCAACATTATCGTGAAGCGATGAACATCGGTGAAATGTTAAATGATCAATTGTTTATAGCACGAATGAATTTTACCATCGGTCGTGTTTACAGTTTGAAACAAGATTATGATACGGCGATTTATTTTCACGAGAAACATTTAAGTCTCGCTCGACAATTAGAAGATTCAATTGGACAATGTCGAGCGTATTTTTTCTTGAGTCAATTAAATGAAAAAGTCAATCAAGATGAAAAAGCGAAGAAATACGAGAGTCTCTACGGAGCACTTGCACGAGAGGTAAATCATGTTCTATTTAACTCGTTGTCAGTTAATCGAGATGTTTTTTTTTGTGCACGTAGATTGATCAACCAATGGACGATAATATTTCGATTTCGACTCGTTCAGGACCGACGAATAATAATATTCTCAAGGTTAGATTTCGAAAGCGAAGAGAAAACAAAAAAAAATTCGATATTGATGATTTTGTTTTCAGAATCTACGAACTGATTCGATTAGTATCAGTCTTTCCGAAGGTGGTACGACTAACAATGGTGAATCGTCAGCGTCGTCATCGCATAGTCCTTATTCAGCACGTTCGAACGCGAGTGTGAGCAGTAGTATAACCGATGTTCGATCGTATACAGGCTCGACGAAGAGCAAGAAAAGCAAAACGAACGCTCACAGTCTACGAAGTAATTTGATGCATCATCTCGGAAAGAAATCACCTGCATCGAAACGCAAAGGAGTAACGACGCGAAGAAGTTTGACGTTTTTTTTAAAAATGATTCGTTTAGTCGTTGCCAGCTGATCATGACGAGCTTGTTGATCTTGTTTGTCGAATGCAAAAGTCACGTTTTGACGATCAACGTTGTGATTTAAAACATCCGAATGAAACTGATTCAATAGGATCCGGAGGACGTGGACAACGTATGTTCTTACAAACAGAGAAAAAAAAAACAATTCTCTTGATTTATCAATTCGATTAGGTCCAAGTGCTCAACTCGAAGACATTTTGAATACTGTCGATCGTTTACAACAATTTCGTCTCGACGATCAACGTACGAATCTTCCAACGGCAAATCAACACGATAATCGACGTCTGTCACCTGCCAACGAACGATTTCTCGATCAATTATCTAAATGTCAAGTTCGTCAATCGACTAAAACGTTTGTTTCGACATTTTATTAAATTCATTTTCTTCACATAGGATTCTCGTCTTGACGATCAACGAGCTGTACTTATTCCAATTCATAATCAATCATCTCTCCGACCTAAATCAGCCACAACAACAACATCAACAACAACGTCGACAGATTCCCCGTTAAAAGACGTTAAATCATCGAAAACATTGCCAGATGACGATTTCTTTTCGCTTCTCAATCGTTTACAATCACGTCGAATCGACCAGCAACGTACGTGTCTACCAACGAACAATTCACCATTGAAACGAACCCGTGTGAAAGACTAAATATCGAAATACACACATACACATGTCTTGTCTCTCTGACTCACTCTTTCTCTTTATTTGTTTGTTTGTCATATTCTTAATCTCTAGCTACTATTTTTAAATGAATTGTATCATAGAAATGCAAGCAAAAGAAAAAAAAAATAATATTTGAAAATAAAATTTCTTGATGTCAAACGCAACGCGTGAGATTTATTGACTACCTGGTGTGATTTTTAATATGTTTCGAAAGAAAGTCAACATCGGACTCGTTATTGTCGGAAGTGGAGGCGTTCTTGGCTTGATTTGTGGCGTAGCACCGGGATATTTTCTTCGAACTTACGGCCGTTTTAGTCTCACACTTGGTTTTTGCTTTTTTCTTTTGATTTTCTCGATTCTCATCGCGATTGCTTATCAATATGGATTAAAAAATCATTGGATTTTATTCAAACAAATTCGAATCTTTCATTCGAGTCTCTCGACTGACGAGAAAATCTCGTTGACTTTCATTTGTTTGATATTATTTCTCACGGGAATCTTCTTCGGTATTTTATGTGAACTACTTCTTACGGCTATTGACGTCTGTGAGTTAGAATTATTCGAATTAAAATCCATCATTTCTTCTCGTGATTTCTAGCATTCAGTGTTCATTTTATAATCGGATCTATTTTCGTATTTATTTTATTAATTATTTTAATAATTATTCTTATAATTGAATGTCGAGGGCGTTCGCAATTAAAATCATCAGATGAGATAATTGCTGCTGATGAAAGTCTCCAGCAACCGTTGAAACGATTCTATACGCATGAAACGGTTTATACGAATGATGACGGTGAACTTGCTGAGATCATCGAAGTCGATGGCCTTGGCAACTATCGAATTCAATATCTTCGAAATGGGTTAATTGAATTAAAAAATGGACGTGAGCTACGTCGAGCTTGACTAATCTGTTTTTTTTCTTCTGTTGTTGATACAAAGACAATGAACACGACAAAAAATCGGTGTGTCATGCAAAAGAGAATAGTTATCTAAACACTAATACCTGAGCAAAAGAAAGAAAGAAAGAAAGAAAGAAAGATATACATGAAAAAGAAAGAGAGAGAATCAGAGTTTATTTTTTGCTTTTGGTTGATCGTGATGGTGGTGACTCATCTTCGGATGATGATGTATCTCGATCTTTTTTTGTTTTTGATGAAGATTTTTTGGCCGTTTTCTGCAAAATAAACAGAAATGAATTCGTGTGAATCAATGAAAATCGATGACAAACTGGATGTTTTTTAACAGATTCATTCAATGCAGCCCATTGAAGTAATGACTTGTCATATTGTTTCTTTTCTTCTTGATAAAGATCTTCGTATTTCTATTTGAAATCAATTGAATTGCAATTTTCATGGAATCAAAACTCCTACTTGTTTATCCTGAACAGTCATCTGCGACCAACGTTGTGCTGCACCTTTCATAAAAGTCTAAAACGAACGATGTGTGTTCGAATTTGGATCGATTGGCTTTACTTTCGCATCAGCTTCACCTCGATCAAGCGAAGAAAAAAATTGAATAAAAGCGTTACGAGGTTTTTTCGTTGGCATTTGTTCGATATTCTAATATGAAATAGATCGAATGAGAGATAGACGAAGAAATCTGTACTTTTTTAACACGATGTTCAATTCGTCGAGCTTTGCCTGCGGCTTCAACTAATTGCAAATCAGCCGGTGACAAACGTTTTTTCTCTTGTTCATACAAATTCTTCTGATCTTGATGTTGTTTGAAATAAACCTAAATATTTCCTAGAAATTTGCAAATCACGGCCTTCTCTCTCTCTCGGTCGACTACTTGTTTCTTATCTTCAGACAAAACTTTCCAATTTTCACTGATTTTCTTCGTAATTTCAGTTAATTTCAAAGCTAGAGAAACAAATCTCATGAATATCCTATCGAATTGTTGATTTTTTACTTGGATTTTTCGTTTTTATTTCATTGTAATTCTCTTTCAAATAAATCGAAAACGGATTCTTCGCTCGAAGCGCTTGCATTCTCGAAACGACATCCGTTGTTTGCGTTGCATACGTTCGATGATCACCCGACCAAATCGATGCTAAATTTTGACTAGACAATCGAAATAAAATAAAATCACACGTACACACAATCGAACGAATGCCAAGAAATTCTTACTGCATAAATAACGTTGAGCCTGTCAAACGTGTTAACACCAATGCTGAGCCTGTACTCCACATTTTGTCTTTGCAAAATCTTGAAGAAAATCAAACAAAATTCGAAGTTCAATACATGGCGTATGTTTTTTTCCTTCACAATCAATCAATGACAAACAAATGGGTTATATTCGTTCTCACAAATTAAAACAAAATTAACAAAAAAAAAAGAGAAAACAAAAACAAAGAAAGCAGTCCTATTGTTCAGTTGGATTGGTTTCACTTGAGACAGGCTCTGAAACGAAAGCCAAAAATGAAAATTTCGCAACTCATTTGTCAACAATCGCACCTTCAGTTTTCACAACCGGCTGTTGTTCTTCTGTTTTCACAACTGGCTGTTGTTCTTCATTGGATTTCGTTTTTTTATTCTCATTCTGTGTGGTTTGTTTTTCTTTGATGCCTAGGACATGCGTCAGATGATCGAATGTCGAACGTGTCTCGCTTCGAACACGGTAGAGTGCATCGGAATAGCGTTTGTATTTATCTTCTAGCTCTTTGAGATCGTGTTGATTATCACGAAGACGTTTTTTCGTGTCGGATAATTGATCCGAAAGCGATCGATTGGTTTTCTGTGCCGAATGAAAATCATCCGTGACTTTATCTAAACAAAAATCAATGTTTGAACAAGTCAACTCGTTTTTTTAACATACGAAGTTCGGATTTCAATGCGTCGATTTTGAGTTCGAGACTTGTCTGAATTTTATTCGACATTTCTAATTGTTTGATTGCACGTTGATTATCGACTTCAGGAAGAATCTGAGGATTGTCTGTCGTTGTTTTCGATCGTACGCCGAATACGACGAGATTCGACGGGAGAAAATGGAGATTGCCTTTCGGCGCGAGAGCATCGATTTCTTGATCACGAATTTCAAGTTCACTAGTCGTTGTCGAATCGATAGGCACGTCTTTATCAGTTAGTTTATGATATTGAACTTTTTCGTTCGTTGACACTCGACTGACGAGAATTTTTGTCTGAATAAATAAAAGAAAATGAACGTTGAACGTCAATGATAAGAAAAGGAGATTTACTTCGTTTTTTGTTAGTGATAAACCTGAGAGGAGAAGAATTTCTTCGAGATCTTTTTCAAGCAGATATCCACAACGATTTCGATCGAAAAATGTGAATGATAGTAATAATTCAGGATGAACAGTTTTCGAACGTGTTTGCACAGCTGTTGTTGTGGTTGTTGTTGTTGTTGGATTTGTTTCTTCGGAATTGGTTTTTTTCTTCTGAGCTGATTCCTCTTCCTCTTGACTTTCAGTTCGTTTTCTTTTCTTTTCTTTTTCTTCTTCATTCGGTTGTTCTTCAGTCGTTGCTGTTGTTGTTATCATCGGTTCAGTACTCGTCGTTTCAGTTACTTCCAAACAGCTGAATAACGTTCGATAGATATCATACGAATAGTCTCTCATTAACATTTCTTGAAAAGCTTCGGAAAAGAGATATAATTCGAACGATTTCTCTTTGATTGTGTCTTTGTTGGCATAATTAAGAAGATAATGAAGAGAAACAACACGACAATCGAATTTATCGCCTTTGCTCGTCGTTGGATGTACGACAATCGAACGATGTGTGGGCAAATGATATTTCAATTCGATATCTTTACGAAGTTTATCAATATCTGATTGAGATGAGTCTTTGACATCAACTACAGGTGTTTCTTCGGCTGTTGTTGTTGTTTCAGTTTTCTCTTCATTGGCCTGAATACGAAAAAACAATCGAATATCTTGATGTTTTTTCCTGTGAATTTACTTTTTCATGTTCGATAACTTTCGCTAGACGTTTTTTCAAATCACTTTTCAAGCCAGTAACTGGTTGTCCACGTACTTTGAGTTCAGTTTTCAAATCAATGGCCTAAATTTCAATCAACTCATTTTCGAAATGCAAATTCAATTGGCAACAAACTCGAAGATTTTCGATATCAATCGCTGAATGATGTGACGCACTGCGTGCTTCCATATCCTCGTCCTGAAACGAAAAAAACACTCGTAGATTCCAAATTTCATCAAATCCAACAAATCGAGAGACGAAACAACAACAAAAAAAGAAGAAAAACATTTATGTACGGTTGTCTGAGCTTCGTTGAGTTCTTCCGCAAGTTCTTCGGCACATTTTTGTTTGTAGGCAGCCGTTGTCTGGTCCCATTCGAGGCTGGTCGGCATGCAGGACGAGGCGATATCGGGCAGGAAAACGACGATATTCTCCACTCGACTCTCAATCAAACGACCTTTGTGAATTTCTTCGGGACGATGATATCGAACCTCCAGATACCGGCACCTAGGATGAGGTACATGTTTTCGTTTTTCAAATTTCAGAGACAGAGAAAGAAAATCGCGAAGAAACAATAACAATTCGAAATAGCTCATTCATACCATTGAAGACATTTGCTCAAATCGATACCGGTTTGCCCGTGAACACAACGAATAGCCGTACGAATGAGCACTTGAGGATCACTTTCGGGATTGGCACCATCGAGAGACGGGGACCATGCGCCGCCTAATGGAAAATATTCGTTCGTATAACGAACACCAACGAGAAATTTGATTAATTTCGTTGGATGTTCCAAATCATCGGGGTTAATCGATGAGCTTTTGCCCGTTTCAGAATGAATTAAACACGAACGAGTGATCAAACTCTGAATATCCGGTGTTGACATGAGCATAACCTACGGAAAAAACACGGCAAATTCAATGAACAATCTCTCGCGAGAAACATACGCGAACATTCCACGTGTAATCCGCGTCGGTTGGATCGAGATTCGGCAGCTGATCGGTTGCTACTCGCGGTACGTGTTTGTTGAACACGTGAAACGAACAAGGCGTGATGAATTTCAAAGGACGATCGAGTGGAATCGATTGGTGCCATGTGTACGACGAATGATAGAAGTCAGAGGGAATATGTAAACGCGAATAACGAGAACGAATTTCTGTGACATTCAATTCCGAACGATCGAGTGACGCTTTGGGTAATGTACAAT
>ERZ781398.3963-NODE-3963-length-11189-cov-4.549937_pt1 | contig 11189 bp, 15 predicted proteins | sample MGYA00433077_ERZ781398 | MGnify/ENA primary metagenome ERZ781398 (study PRJEB29847, sample SAMN06458254) | wastewater metagenome | isolation source: Wastewater bioreactor | place: South Africa: Cape Town | study: EMG produced TPA metagenomics assembly of the... | reverse complement strand
TCGAACGGGCTGCAGAAGATGGAGTTGACATGCGTTTAGTCAAACCAATAATCGATGTCGATTTAACTGCACGTAGGTTTTCAGAAGAAGAAACGAAGGATTTCAATGATTTGTATTTTTCTAGTTCCACAATATCGACAAATTCAACAGATAGCTCAACGTTTACGCATAATCGGCGATGAACTCGATGCCGATGAACGTATCCGAAGGTTTGGTCTTGTTTTTTTTTATTCTCGAGCAAACGTTCGAATGGATTTTCTTCTTGTTTAGCATGGTCGAACAAGTGCCGATTCATAGTCCGTATGAAACATTCAGCGATGTTGCCAAGGAACTTTTTTGTGATGGAATTTATAATTGGGGTCGAATTGTAACATTATTCTATTTTACTTACAAACTTCTTTTGAAAGTAAGTCAATTTCGAATGATGAAAATGATTTACATTTCGTTTTTAGTCAATGAAAGATCAAGCCTCATCAATTTTCAATGTTCTGATCGAATGGACCGTTCGATTCGTTCGAGAAATCGTCGCACCTTGGATTGCTAGTAAAGGTGGTTGGGTACGAGAAACTCATTTCTCTTTTGATTTTCTTTGAAAATCATTGTTATTGTTCTTTAGTTGGTTATTCTTCGCGATGCTGTCCCTCAGTCACGTCTCAGCACAATCGGCGCTTTTCTCAGTGGAATATTCGCAACATTCGTAGTCGTGTATTTTTTTCGACGTACTTAACAAAAAAACCAAACAAAACTGAATAGTCGTTCAAAGGCGCTGTTCAATTATTAAGACTTTTTTTATATATAAATATTATTTTGTTTATGTGCCTGTATGGAATTGAATAAAAAACGAATGCAATTTTTCATTTCTCGTTAATATTTGAAAGACAGATGTGCTTAGATTTTATTTGTAATTACGCACAAACAGAAAAAGACACAGAAAAAAAACAGAAATTAATTATTTAAACTTTAACAGGTGCGAGTAATCGTGATGATTTCATTGGAGGTGACGTTGATGGAGCGATGAGTAGCTGCCTATCGATCGATGTTGAGGATGTTGATTGTTTTCGTAGGAAACAAATTGAAATAACGAGAAAAAGAAGAATAAATATAAGAATAAACACAAATTTCGATCGATCGTATTGATTTAATTGTATAATAGCCGTGCCATTTCTCATCTGTTTAAAATTAGGATTCCATTTATTATAGATTGTCGTTGAATTAATCAAATGATCGATTATGTCGGCATTTTTATGTATACGTTTGAGAACATATTTTGACCAAACGTAAGTTCGACGAACCGTACTACACTCGTTGATGAGTGTACATGAATACAAATCTGTATAGGAACAATCTTGAATACCGATTAAAGGCGCCCGTTTTAGTTGTAATTGTTGAGCAATGATACCAGTGACGAAAACATCGTCTAGGAAAAGTATCGGTTGATTTTGTTCGACCAGTTCGAAGATTTTATCGACGATTTTCGGTAGGACATTCGTGGGATATAAAATCGATGCGCCAATGAGAAAATCCGGATAGGTTGCATTGGGAAAATCACGTAAACTAACAGCCCATCGGCCACTTGGATGCGGTTCGATGTTTGGCAAAAATAATCCGTACATTGTATCGGCTTGAAACGAATTCGTCGTAAACATTTGTGTAAAACGTGGTAAATTCAAAAGAATATCATCATCGACAATGAATAGATAAGATGTCACATGTTGACAACCACGTTTAACAAACCAATTGAGAATGCCTGTCGTTTTAATTGTATTATTGTAGTAAGCATCGATATAATTTATTTGCAAAATATCCCCGTAGATTCTATGTTCTTGTTCGAGTTGTTTTTGTGTGATTTTATCTTCGGATAAGCCGACAGCATAGATGACCGGTATGCCTCGTGCGTGTGCTTCTTTTGCCCAAGTTGTTCTCGTAAATAGCCGTCGTTGAAAAAATCCGCCCGAGCCAATGGCTCGAGTTTTAACAACGATAAACAATGGATAAATAGGTGTGTCTTCGCCTTTCGCATGACATGTGAATCGAGTTGGTTCGAGTCGAGTTTCTCGAGCTAATAACATTTGAGAACGATTCAACATGAGAGCAGCACTTTCTGTGGGTGAATAAGGTGCATCGCCTATTTCGATGGCTGTTTCAACAATTAGCAGTGTACTAACAAAACCGATAAGTAACAAAAGAATTGTTCGCCGTATCGATGCTCGTACTTTACGAGTGGGCGAATACATACTGAATGACAAGGCAAATGAGAAAGTTTTCGAGGAAAAAAATGCTGAGATTTTACTTTGCACTTTTATTATTTTTAAACAACACGCAAACAAAACGACGAAATGTTACGCTGGTCGAATTCGGATATGAAGGGACAACAGAAGATGTATGTCGTTATTCTACTGCTATTTTTTTTCTCTCGCTCTCTCTATCTCTCTCTCTCTTTCTTTGTTCGTATTCGACCGCGGCTTACGAATGAATGAGAAAATCTATGTTTCTATCTTTTTCTTTTTCTATCAGAATAAGTTAAAGGTTATGGGCTTCGATAGATTTTTTTTCTAAGGTGCATCTTTCACGCGTTCAAGATGTGGATACAATCATGACTCATTATTCATGACATTGTACGAAGTGAGAAAAAGAACAATCGCAGCATGGTCAACTGTATGGTCTTTTTTTTCGAACAGGAAAAACATGACTCATGCAGCTATAGCGTGATGTCAATGAAACAAAGAGAATTTAACAATTCACTCGATGACCTATGCACATATGTATGAAATCGCCATCTTGATGTAATTAATATTTATTTTTCAAAGTCAAGATATTCATTATCAGGATAATAAAACACTCTCCGACGTGTTAATTGCAATAGATCATCTAACAGAGATAAAAACCCTAAAAATGTGCGGTTTTTCCAATTAGATTTTCGTTAATATTTTTACCCGTATTCTTAAAATCCACCTGAAAAAGCGAAATCACTCATGCGTTGCTCGTACTCGTACTTCTGTTGACCTCGTCATAATAACGTTGAGTATAAATATGTCCGATTGTCTCATTATTCTAATTATACAAACAAACAGTTATTAACAATGTTTTGGATAAGCAGTCTAATCTAAATATTCAAGGAAACATGCATTGGAAATTTTCACATTATTTAGATCTTGATTATGCGATTATTAAAACGACGAAAGCAACATAGTTTTTCTGTATTCTATATTGAACGATGTGAATAAAACTACAGTTTACGAGATCTATTTCGCTCGATTATTCTTCTATTGAAATGAGTAGGCATTCAATGTGTTTAAATAATAACTTATGAAACTTCTATACAAATGATGAGAAAAAAACAAAGGTGTATTTTGAAATGAGATCGAAAATTGGCAAGATATTTCTTTGAGTAACATAAAAAAAACTCGGAAATATTAGTAAAATCTTTAAAAAAAAACGCGTCATAATAGACATTTTACAATTTAGAACGAGCAATTTCGAATTATATGAATAATAACGACGTTTATACGAATTCTTAACTCGTAGATACACGTTTTTTCAAAGATTTTATCTGTCTAGAAAAGGAATTTTATTGCAACTTGAAGACGTTTATGAAAAATTGCTTCGGCAGATTTAAAAAAGGCTGTACGATAAGTTTTCGAAGGCTAAACAGATGCAAATAGAACTGTCATTGCTGAAAAAAAGCAACAACACTATAACAATCAAAAACGAAAGTTTAGATTACACGTGGTAATCATAACCAACCGAGAACAAGATGACCAATTAGTAATTAATTGCACTCGTTTTTACAATGACCTTCTTTAATTTTCTCTTTTATGACCGCGTTTTTTAACTGCCATCCTCCTGTAATAAGGAACCGCTTTCAGAGTTTGACGCAAGAGAAAAATCGACAAATTACATTTCTTTGTTTTTCTCTTGGTTTTCTATAATAACTGCTTTCTTTTTCTTGTTCTTGAACTAATTGCTCATGACTGATTGGTTATTGTTCTTATTATTTCTTAAAAACTATTCGAAGGAAATAATGTTTAGTTTTATTAATAAAAATGAGATTAATATCGATAATATGTTGTATCTTCTCTTGGATATTCACGATAGACAGTTCGAATTGATGGTGGATATTCAGATTTGTAAATAGGCTCATCATCATAAGAATATCTTCGATTGTTCGTATAACGTTCATAGTTATCATCATCATCATCAAAATTTCGTACATATTTATAATCAGGATATCGAAGAACTTCAGCCGATCGCGCACGTTCTATTCCTCTCGATGGTTGTTGATGTCGTGAAATACGTTCACGTCGATGATAATGTCGACGGTGATTACCTCTTGGCACAGGTGATAACGCACGTTCTCGAATTCGAACTGGTGCCTGTATGGTTAATTGACCATTTTCAAAATAGGATACGACTTTTGTTGGATCGACTGTTTTTGGTAGTGAAATTTTTCGAGAGAATTTTTGTGACATATGATGTTGCGATGGATCCGATGATAATGAACGTTTTGTTTTACCTTGCACAATCAAATCATTTCCGTCGACATATACACCGACTTCATCGGCTGTATAACCTCGACAATCGACATGATATTCGACTTTTTGATCGGATTTTCTCTCATTCGAATACGATGATAGTCGAGGTATTTCGATAATTAAACGATTTGTCGATCGTTCAACGTACGAATATAAACGATTGACATCAGCATCGGATGGAATCGGATATGTTTGAACAACAAGATCGTTTTTATTCTTTGTTGGAAACATATGCCGACGTCGAGCACTGACAATCAATCGATTTCGTTGAGATTTATCTATTGAATATTCGCATTTTTTCGAGCCAAATGGACAATCAACTTGAAGACGTACGATTGGCGATGTCGGGCTCTGCCAACCAGATGCATAATATGCATTATCATATTCTGAATAGTATCGACTCATAAGAAGAAAAAAAGAACGGATATTAAAACGACATAGGCACATTTTACGTAGGTCCACCTACGTACATATAAAATGTTATTAAATCTCAATTTTGATTCTTTTTTTCTTTTACTCAAATGATTCATTCATTCGTTTTTATAGGTATTTTCAAGCTATTAACAAACTATACAATACGATGTTTCAAATTTGTAATAGGTGTGTCTTCACAATCTTTTCTAACTGACTGCTTCTTTAATTTTGTACTTGACGTGATTTTGAATTAACCAAGAGATAAAAAGGAGATTCGCATGTGCTCACGCGAGTTTTAACTTTCATAAGTAAACAAAACGAAATTCAGATCAAAAGGATTTTATTCGATTATTTTGAGAGAATTGTGTCGAACAAAAAAAAGATGAAAATTTCGATATTATTAACGTGCATTAATTATCCCAGCCAGTTTTGAATTGCTCGAATAATTCATTGCTGCCCAAGGGCTTAATATCTTTCTTGACAAACGATGGTAATTCAGGCATAATAATTTGAAATTTCGGACGCATTCGTCGTTGACTTCGACTAAGCCTAAAAGTTGGTTTCGACCAGATTGATGTCGAATAAAAAACGAGAAGAATAATAAATAATACCGGATAGAAGATTTTCATGTTTGCCTTTGATAAATGTCTGATGTCGAACTAGTCTTTATTCTTCGAAGAATTGAATTGCGTTTGTACTCATATAGTCGCTGTTTCTCCTTTTTTTCCTCCTACATGTGCTTACGCAAATACTGTTAAGAAAAAACACATCATTAAAAAATGCAATTTCCTTATTATGATCGTAAACTTTAGTTAGATTTTATTAAACAATATTACATAAAGATTATGTTGAGTTTGAATATTTGCTCCTTCGATTAAAATCTCTATATATGTGACTGAATTCATATGGAAACAGAAGGTAAAAATGCGCTTAATAGTCGTTGTTGTTTTAGATGTGATTATGAACAAATTTATTGATGAAAAGAAAACTTTGACTCGAACTAATGTTCATTATCGAACAGGTGAAAATCATCGTTGGTGTTAATACGTTTCAATGATGCTAATGGTCTTGTATTAGGTTTAATTACGAACGATGTTGTCGTTGCTGTTGTTGAAGTTGAAGTTGAAGTTGAAGTTGGCAGATGTTTGTTGAACCATGATAAAAGTATTTGAGTTGAATCTGATGACGTCGATGATGTATTCGATAGAATGTGAGAGAATAGTTTTTTACAAAGTTTTTTAAGTAATTGTTTTCGATGAATTTCCGGAGAATCTGTTGTTATTGGTGTTGTTGTTATTGACGTTGATTCTGTTTCATTGAACCATTCAATCGACGATGTACTCGTCAATTCGATTTCTTCTTCAGTTGTAATATTCTCAAATTGAATTTCACTAGCTGTTATTGGATTTTCCGTTGTAACTAATAAATTACTTAAATCAAAATCACCATTCTCAGAAACAATATAGGATTTTTCTTTTGCTTTTGCCCGATAGGCATCATGTAGCATATCAAATAAAATCTTTGTATGTGCAGGTAAAAGTGCTACGAAAAAAAGTCAATTGAATAAAGAGAAGAAATTTGTATTCTCGAACTTACAAGACCAAATGCTATGATTTGTTTTTGTGATACGTTCGTCACAATTTCGACCGATATAATCAAAATAACATCGGCATTCGTATGTTGTCAAACTTGTTTCAATACATAAACCTCGATTTTGACAAGGATTCTCTTGACAACGACCTGAGAATTCAACAACAAAAAATAATGATAATCAATGTTCTTTTTCTTTACCAAGTCGTTTTTCACAAAATGAACCAGTAAAATCAATCGGACATATGCATAGAAAAGCCTGATTCGATCCAAAACATGAACCACCATTCATACATGGCATTGACCAACAAAGATTTCCTACAGACAAACTCATCGAAATCCCATTCAAATTTGGCTTTTTCTTACCTGTGATCCAATTGGCACCAATGTGAGAAATTAAAATCGCTAGTAAGCAAGAGAACAAACTTGTCTTCATTATTGATACTCGAAAATGATATATTCATTCATGATTCAATAGAGTTGAATGGGTGAGAACAAAACAACAAACGACAACGATTTACGTCTTCTGCTCCGATCTGATTAACTAACAATACATACATATGTCTCGACATAAGCGAATCATTTCAATGAGTTTATTTAGAGATCATGTAATGAATGGAGAGAATGAGACAAACGAACGGCATAAGTGTCAAACAAAAGAGTATAGGTCTGCTTTTGTTTTCGTTCTTTGTAAACAAACTTGTTATTTTTTTTTCTTTTGATAAAAATCTAAGAAACGTTTTTGTATTTATATTGCATAAGAAGAGAGAAAAAAAAGAGAGTATCCATCCATCAGTTTAGTTCATCGACACACGTGAGCAAGCAAGCTGTACATAAAAATAAAAGAAAAATAAACTTCATGCGAGCGCGTTTAAAACTAGTGCGATGATTTATCTCGTTTGTTCATCAATTGAACTAAACAAAAACATAAATTTTCGTTTTTGAAACTCGAAAAGCATGTTTTTCTTTTACTCTGCTGTTGTTAATTCGTTGTTTTCATTGTCGACGGTGCCACCCGTTGGAATGTCATCGAATTGATGTAAATTACGACGCCATGTTCGCAATTGACCGTCGAAGCAACGTCGAGAGCATTTACGATATTTGTTTGGCGTTGTTGGTTGTTCACGTTGACGTTGTTTTCTAACAAAAAGACAGAAGAAATGGAAATTTTGAGTTCGTTTCGAATTACTTGACAGGATATTTGGCGATGTATTCAGCATAGGATTCCGACATTTTGCCTTTGAGAATTTCTTTTGTTCGTTGACGTAATGTATGCGGATCGCTTTCGACTTCTTGTAAAATCTCGTCTTCGGTCATTTGAGCGTATTTAGGAAAGGTTTTCAAATGACGAATATAACTAAAAATAATTCGATTCGAAATCGTTTATTTCTTTGTTCAGAATCTACTTGAATAAATATTCAACTTCGAGTTCTTCGATTTCAGCGATAATTTTCGGATCGTCGTTGAAGTATTTTTCCGATAAACGAGCAAGATGAGTTAATGTTCGTTTACGACTAGAAGAAAAAAACGCTCGGATTTTGTATTGATTTTTAATGAAAATCGTACTTTGTGTCCGAACTCATCATATCTGACTTCGCACGAATCAATGATCGACCACTGCCAACTTTTTGTTTTTGATTCATCACACTGACGCTCTTACGTATCGTAAGTCGATCATTGCTGGTTGTCGATGGAACCGTGGAGTTGTTTTCACAGAGAGCTGTTTTAAGTGCTGTATCGGCACGAACACTTAACTCGAACAATGCGTCCATAGGCGTTCGATTTGTTGGTTCATTGCTAAGAATGAAAAACAAAATGTCGAAATCGGAAAAATTACAAACGAGGAATTTTTCTCGGCTGGTGTCCAGTCGAGTGTTGTCGTGGAGAAATGAATACGATTTGCTGATTCTTCGGTTTCTCCACCTTCTAAGATTGGCATGAGTTTAGGTTGCGAAGGAGTTTGCTCGAGAGTTTGACCAGTACTGGATTTCTTGGGTAATGAACTCGTTTGATTGACCTTAGTCGAATCACGAACATTTCTTCAAAAACAAAAACAAATCTCTTTCGAAAAATTCACTAAATCGTATAGCATTACGATCCGCTATTGAATGTATCGATTGAACTACGAAAAACTTCAGCTGACATTGATCGAGCTGCAAGTGTACGACGTAGTCGATTGTTGTTATCATTCGAATCGATTTTCGATGGCGAACTAATCGAACAAAACAAATTCTATTGTCCAAACATTAGCAGAATCTCTACCGTGCACGATTGAAACCAGAATAGGAGCCAACAGCATGATGTTGTTGAGCAACATTATCAATATGTACTTCCTACGAGCAAATAATTAATTTCAAATTAAGAATAATAATCGAAAACAAGCTCATACTCGAGCAGCTTTCGGGACCCATAAATCGAATGCGAATAGGATCTTTTGGATTTGTGCATCGAGTGCATAATCCGAGCAAAGTCCCATTAATTCTTTGATACTATAGGTAATCATGTTTTCGTATGTAATTCGAATAAGAAAAAAAAACTAGATAAGAATCGATCGATTTCGTCCGAACGAAACGAATTATCTGAAACAAAGACTTCACCTCGAAAGCCCTCTCTTACGTTCGATTCGTTCGTTCCATTCTCAAATAGTACACAGTGAACAAGCGATTGTTGTGCTATCTATTGAACGAACAAATAATCGGTTCTTATTGGTCGATAGACATTGACAATCATGGAACTGAATGAACATAAACAATAAGCGAACGAACTAAGTTCGATTGAATATCGACGAGAATGATGACTGATATGTTGCAATCATCGCGTGTTTTACGAGCATTCGGCTCGGATCTGTCCTATTCGGACGCACTTTCAAATGTAAATAAATTCAATTCACGTCTTCTACGCGGACGACGTATTCGCTTACGTTTACCATTTGTTGATTCTCAAACTCATATCATACAAATTCCAACACAGAATTATCTATGGAAACAGCCAACACAACGTTTAATGCCCATGCGAGATGATCAAGTATCATCGTACGAACGTGTACCATGGCATAAGAAAAGGCCACATCCACCATCGACAGCAAATCAACAACAAACGACAGTTCCAACAACGAATATCAATGGTACAAATGAACAACAAGGAGAATCGTCAACGAATAAAGATAATCAAATCAATGGATCAACATCGATGGAAGATGATCCACGTGTTGTGGTTCGAGCCGGCGATTTAGGAATGTCGACTTCGGATGTTCATGTTATAACTACAGTTGAAAATCCGGTAGCAAACGGTGTTCGAACGACTGATGAATCGTCTCAGCCATCTGCACCGCCAATGACTGGTCTTGTTCAACCGCAACAACCACATTGGCCACAGCATATAACCACTCCAACAAATCATCATCTACAAAACTACATTCTCGACGATGAGGATCCGGATGATTTAGATTATGATGAATATGGTGGCAGTGGTCCTGGTACACCTGGTGGTCCATCATCGCCTTCATCGTCGACATCACGTTCTAAACGTGGTGGTTCAACTAAACGAACATCACAAACTGGTGCAAGAAAAAGCAATAGTAAGACAATTGATTGAACGAGAGTTTTTTATTATTATTTTTTTCTGTTTGTTTTTAGCCGGTGGAACAACGAGTAATGGACCTATTCATCCTGGTCATCGTCGACAACAATACACACTCGCTGAATTACCGTTTGCATGTGAATTTTGTCCGGCACGATATAAAACCAAGCCTGGTTTACAATATCATCTTGCTAAACATAAAGATGCTAACGGAGAAATTCGACCATCATCATCAACACCGGATACTGTTGGATCAGCATCGCCAACATCAGCTATGAAACAAAAATATATGGATCCACATCAGCAACAGCAACAACCACCCCCGCCACCACCACATCCTATGTATCCAAATCAGCCAATGCCAGGTCCACCTATGCATCATGGTAATCCCGGTGGACCACCACCACCACCAGGCATGCAAATGCCACCTTATCCAATGAATCATCAACAACAGGTACCATACGGCATGCCACCTCAACAACATCATCATCCAATGCCTCCGTCAGCGTCAATGCCACTTACTGTTGCAGCTCTCTCAGGTTCAGCTCCTCCGCCTGGTGTTCCTTATTATCCGCAGCAACAACATCAAATGGCACATCAACAACATATGATGATGATGCAACAGCAACAGCAACAACATCCACAGCAGCATCCACCACCACCCCATCCGCAACAATATCAACAACAATATAAACCGCCAGCTCCAGTAAATGAACCGCCAACAAGTGTTATCACTGGTCTGCAATGTGATTTTTGCGGTGGCGATGAACAAGAAAATAAAACAACGAAATTACCAGAACAAATGATTACTTGCAAGGTAGTAAAATACTTTTTTTCTTCTGTATCATAAGATATCTTTGTTTAGGATTGTGGTGGTTCTGCGCATCCTACATGTCTTAAATTTACACCTAATATGGTTCGTCAAGTTAAAACATATCCATGGCAATGTATGGAATGTAAAACATGTACAGAATGTGGTAATTCGGAAAATGATTCAGAACTTTTGTTTTGTGACGATTGCGATCGGTAAGTTTCGCGTCTTTTGACAAATTTATTTCGAAAAAAAAATGGTTT
>ERZ781398.3961-NODE-3961-length-11192-cov-3.800485_pt1 | contig 11192 bp, 7 predicted proteins | sample MGYA00433077_ERZ781398 | MGnify/ENA primary metagenome ERZ781398 (study PRJEB29847, sample SAMN06458254) | wastewater metagenome | isolation source: Wastewater bioreactor | place: South Africa: Cape Town | study: EMG produced TPA metagenomics assembly of the... | reverse complement strand
TGCTAAAGGCGCAGGACTTCCTGTCGCTGACGCCGGATACGCCGGCGACCATTGCGGGCGCCACCACGACCGGCACAGCGCTGCCGTCGAGCATTGCCGCGGCCGGCGACACGCTGAGCGTTGCGGTCAATGGCGGCCCGGCGACCACCATCAACTTCATCAGCGGTGGCGGCAGCTCGGGCAACGATATCGACATCACCGCCTACGCCGACGTCGATGCGATGCTGACGGCCATCCAGGGCCTGCTGCCCGGCGGCGTGACGATTGCCCGCAACCCGGCAGGCGCGATCACCGTAACGGCGGCCAATGCCAGCGACACCGTCACGCTCACCGACAACACCACCGGCACCTCGACCACCGGCTTCAACCTGGCCGATGGCACGATCAACCCGACCGTCTCGGCCTCGACGGCGCTGGCGGCACGCGTCAATACCGTGAGCGCGGCCGATGCCGACAAGTTCGTGGCCCAGTCGATCTCGGGCGGCGCCATCACCGTCTATGCCGGCAATGGCGCACCGGCCAACGTGCAGGTCCGCTGGGCCAAGGTGAACTCGACAGCCAATGGCGGCGCCGAGCGCTGGAACATGTTCATCCTCACCAACTCGGAAGCCACCGGCACCGGTACGGCGTGGACCCGCGTCGGCGGCGACTACACTTTCGGCGCCGACGGCTCGCCGAACCCCGCGGTCGAATACACCGATCTGCCGGGGCTCACCGTCAATGGCGTCACCGTGGGTAATGTGCGTCTGCAGCATGGCGCCAACGGGCTGACCCAGTTCTCCGATCCGAACGGCACGGCTGAGGTCACGACGCTGAACCAGAACGGCTATGCCGCCGGCGAGTACGTCTCGGTCGCGGTGAACGATAATGGCCGGGTGGTGGTGTCGTACAATAACGGCCAGCAGCTCGAAGTGGCGCAGGTGGTGACGGCGAACTTCAACGCCGCCAACGCGCTCAAGCGCATGGATGGCGGGGTGTTTGCGGCGACCTCGGAATCGGGCGAACCGCTGCTCGACAATGGCGGTGTCATCGGCTCCTCGCTGGAGGCGTCGAACACCGACATCTCCGAGGAATTCACCAAGCTGATCATCACCCAGCAGGCCTATGCGGCGGGCACCCGGATTGTCTCGACGGCCGACCAGATGCTGCAGGAAGCGCTGAACATGGTCCGCTAGCGGACCATGGCGGGCCCGCGGCAGGACCACCGTCGCCGCGGGCTGAGCAGACGGAGCAGGGGCGTCGCGGGTGAACCGCGGCGATCCGGGATGAGGCTGGAGTAAGACGGAATGGGGCTTTCGGTTACCCTGAGCAATGCGCTGAGCGGCATGCGGGTCGGGCAGAATGCGCTCGATACGCTGTCCAACAACGTCGCCAATGCCGGCACGCCCGGCTATCACCGGCGCTCGGTCAGCGTCATCGACTCGGTGGGGGTCAACTCCACCTATGCCCGCGAGGGCCAGCTTACCCGAACCTTCAACCAGAGCCTGCAGCAGCACTATACGCGGGCGACGGCGGAGTCGGGGTTCTCCAGCGTCAAGGCAAGCTTTCTCGATCGGGTGCAGACGCTGTTCGGCAAGCCCGGCACGACCGGCTCGATCGACAGCGCCTATAATGGTTTCGAGAGCGCGCTGGCGGCGGCCGCGACCAGCCCGGACAGCTACGCCAACCGCGCCGACCTGGTGCAGAAGGCGCAGGCGCTGGCCGGCACGCTCAACCGGATGAGCTCCGATATCCAGTCGCTGCGCCAGGAAACCGAGGCCCGGCTTTCCAACAGCGTCGACACCATCAACAACCAGCTGCAATCGCTGGAGAAGGTGAACCTGCGGCTGGCCGACCAGGGGATCGATCCGGGTTCGCGCGCCACGCTGATGGACCAGCGCGATCGACTGGTCGAAAGCCTGTCGCAGCAGATGGATCTGCGCGTCAGCTATCGCAATGACGGCACGGTGTCGCTGATGACCCGTTCGGGCGTCGGCATTCTCGACGTCAAGGCCTCGGTGTTCCAGTACGAGAGTGCCGGCGCGCTGTCGGCCAGCTCTCGCTTCAGCCCTGACGACGCGGTCAGCGGTGTCGGCAAGCTCACCATCATGACGCCGGCCGGGCTCGAGATCGACCTGGTGAAACAGAACGTCTTGTCGTCGGGCGAACTGGCGGGGCTGATCCAGCTGCGCGACCAGTCGCTGGTGCAGGCGCAGGACCAACTCGACGAAATCGCCTCATCGTTGGCCAAGGCGATGTCGACCAATGTCACGGCGGGCACACAGGTCACCTCGGGTGCCTCCAATGGCTACGAGGTCGACCTGGCGGACGTCCGCAACGGCAACGAGTTCACCTTCAAATACCTGCAGGGCGGTGCCGAAAAGACCGTGCGGGTGATGCGCGTCGACGATACCTCGAAGCTGCCGCTCGACTATGTCGATGCCAATGGCGCGCGGGTGATCGGGCTCGATTTTTCCGGCGGCACCGCCTCGGTCGCGGCGCAACTGCAGAGCAAGCTCGGCACCAGCTTCTCGGTCAGCAACCCATCCGGCACGACCTTGCGGGTGATGGATGACGGCGTCGCCGGCACGACGGACATGCTGTCGCTGTCGACCCGCACGACGGCGTCCGGGGTGCAGAACGGCACGCTCGGCTTCTCGCTGTTCGTCGATACCAACAACGCGGATTTCACCGACAGCCTCGATGGCGTCGGGCAGAAGCTGGGCTTTGCCGGACGCATCAGCGTCAACCAGGCGGTGGTCAACGACAACAAGCTGCTGGTGCAGTATACCGGCACCACGCCGCTGGGCGATCAGGACCGGCTGAACCAGATCGTCAGCAACCTCGATGGCATGCGCTTTGCCGGGGCACAGGGGGCGAGCGGCACCACGGCGAGCTTTCGGCTGGGCGGCACGGTGGCCGACATCATCTCGCAGACGATCAACTTCCAGGGCAACGCCGCAGCGGCGGCGATCTCGGATCGCGACACCCAGGAAATGACGCTCGACGCCCTGACGCAACGGCTCGACAGCGAGTACGGCGTCGACGTCGATGAAGAAATGGCACGCCTGATGGAACTGCAGAACGCTTTCGCCGCCAATGCGCGGGTGATGAGTGTGGTGCAGGAACTGATGGATGCCCTGATGCAGCTGTAAGGAGCGAACAGCATGACCTCAGTGGGCAAGACGATGTTCCCGCTCGCCAACGGCATCAAGAACATCACCGCCATGAAGGCCCGCTACGACCAGCTGCAGACGCAGCTGGCGACCGGCGATAAGGCTTCCACCCTCGCCGAGATGGGGTCGGATCGCTATTTCGACCTGGCGCTGCGCCAGCGCATGGCGCGGATGGACGGTTACCAGCAGTCGATCTCGACGGTGAACCTCAGGCTCGAAGTGCTGGATACGGTGATGAGCCGGCTCGACAAGATCGAGTCCGACGCGCGCGCCGGGGCGGTCTCGGGCGGCGGGACGACCGGCATCAACTTCCAGACCACGCCGACGCTGGCGGCGTCGCGCTTCGATGAAGTGATGACCCTGCTCAATACCGATATTGCCGGCCGCTACATGTTCGGCGGTAACCGTACCGACAGCAAGCCGGTATCGACGCCATCGGACCTGATGAACGGCGTCGGCGCGCGGGCCGGGTTCAAGCAGGTGGTGGGCGAGCGCAAGCTTGCCGACCTCGGCGCCGATCACCTGGGCCGGTTGAGCGTCAGCACGGCCACCGACACCGTGACGCTGGGCGAGCAGAGCACCGTGTTCGGCATGAAGCTCTCGGGCGTCAACACGACATCGGCGAACATTGCGGTGACGGCCCCAGGCGGCGGCCCGCCGCCGGCGCTTACGGTGCAGTTCGGCACCCCGCTGCCGGCTGCCGGCGACAAGGTGCAGGTGAGCTTCACCCTGCCGGATGGCACCGAGGAGCAGATCGTGCTGACCGCGACGACCGGCACGCCCGGCGTCGGCGAGTTCCAGATCGGCGCGGACGCCGATACCACGGCCGCCAGCTTCGGCACGGCGCTCACCAGTTCGGTGAAGCACCTGGCGGAGACCAAGATGGTCTCGGCCTCGGCCTATGCCGCCGCCGGCAACTTTTTCAACGGGCAGGGCCAGCAGGTGATGCGGGTCGACGGCCCGCCCTTCGACAGCGCCACCGGGCTGATCGCCGGCACTACCGCCAACACCATGCTCTGGTACAATGGCGAGGACAGCGCCGATCCGCGCAACACGGTGACGGCGCGGGTGGGTGAGGGGACCACTGTCGGCTATGGCGTACAGGCCAATGAAAGCGGCTTCCTCAATCTCATCCAGACGCTGGCGGCGGTCGCGGTTCAGGATTTTCCGGACAGTGACCCGACTTCCGAGGAGCGCTACACCTCGATGATGTCGCGCAATGCGGCGCGGCTGGCCGACACCAAGGACAACCAGCCCGGTTCGCTCGCCGCCATCACCGTCGAACTGGGGCTGGCGCAGAGCACCACCGGTGCCGTGGCGGAGCGACACACGGCGCACTCGGCACAGCTGGGCAACATGCTGGAGCAGATCGAGGCGGCGCCGACCGAAACCATCGCCATGGAGATCCTGGCGCTGAAGACCCGGCTCGAGGCCAGCTACCAGACGACCGCACTGCTGAGCCAGCTGTCGCTCGTCAACTACATGAGGTAGCGGCGCCAGAGGGCGGCAGATCCTTCAAGTTCCGTCCGCGCCGGCTGTCGCTTCCACGATACGCCGCTACGTCACCCCGGAAATGCAAAAGCCCGCAACTTGCGGGCTTTTCGTTCTGCGGTGGCGAGTGAGCTCAGCCCTGGTCGGCGCGCAGGCCGGTGGCGATCTCGCGGTTGATGTTGATCAGCACCGTGAGCTTGTTGGCGGAGGGCTCCGCCTGGATGGTCATGGTCTGCTTCATCACGAACAGTCCGAGATTGGCGATGTTTTCGCGCAGCCCCTTGGGCAGGGTGCTCGCCTCGCCGGTCACCGAGCCGAGAAACACCGTCCACAGCTTGCGGTTGAACATCAGAGCTTCATGCAAGCCATGACTCTCGTTGTCCCAATCGTCCCTGATGCGTTGGAGCTGCCCGGCGGCCCGCGAGAGGAGATTCGCTTCAAGAAGGCGAGGAGTGATCGTCTGCCTGCCTACCTGCTGGTAGGCGAGCGCCGCATTATTCTGCATTGCCGAGGAGTTCCTGTTCGTACTGGATCAGCTTTTTCGCAGCCTTGAGAGCTTTGTACAGAGAGCCGGTTAATATCTCGTTATTGATTTCGTCAACAATGCGGATGGTTGATGGCGCTGCCGTGATGATGTCATTGACCAGTTGAAAGTAGTCCTGAGTCAGTCTTTCGACGTCTTCATGAATGTACATGAGCTGTACAGCCAAGTAGATGCGCTTGGCGGGACTGTCGGCGGTTTCGAAAGTCAGGATGTCCTTCTCGCGCAGGATTGGGGCCTTGCCGTCGATGAACAGCCGGGTCCGCTGATCCGAATTGGTGATGACGCAGTTGCCGACGATCAGGCGTTCGCCCGGCTTCAACTCGACCTTTAGCGACATGCGATGGCTCGATTCCGTGATTCCGTGGAGCAGCATACTGCATGCGCCGCGTCACCAAAACGCTACCGGGCGAGGGCGAATGCGAGGGCTCCGAGGCCGAGCAGGATGATCAGTCCGCCGCCGACGATGAACGGCGCCGGGACGCCGAAGCCGGTGACGATCAGGCTGCCGAGCAGCGGCGCGCTCATCATCGCGGTGGTCATGGCGGCCTCGCCGGCCGAGGTGACGCGGGCGATGCGGTCGGGCGGGGTCTCGGACTGGATCACCGAGCGGTAGGGCACCAGCATGAATACCGTGGTGCCGCCCATCACTGCCATCACCGAGCAGAACAGCGGGAAGGGGATGGCGACGCCCCAGGCCGCCGCCAGCGCCGTGGCGACGGTGACCGGGCCGGAGACCAGCGCCGACAGCGCCATCAGCAGCAGTGGCCGGTTCGGTTTCATCAAGCCGGCGAGCGAGGCGCCGATGATGCCGCCGATGCCGGAGGCGGTGATGGTGAGGCCGAAGGCGGTTGCGTCGTAGCCGAGCTGGCTGGTGAGCAGGGCGATCTGGGTATCGTAGAGAAAGAAGGTGAAGTTCGCCGCCGAGGCGAAGATCAGTACGGCAAGCAGCAGCCGGTTGCGCCCGAACTCGGCGATACCGCCGGCGACACGGACAAGGAAGGGCTCCTCGGCGTCGTGTTCGACATGCGCCCGTGGCGGCAGCCGCAGCCGCAGCAGGATCAGGAATGCCGCCACCGACAGCACGCCGTTGATGGCGAACACCCCCTGCGCCGGGACCAGCGCCAGCAGCAGCCCGCCACAGGCCGGCGCAACGATCTTGCTGGCCTGATTGATGCCCTGGTGCAGGCCGTTGGCGGCCATCAGCAGCGCTTCGGGCGTGGTCAGCTGGATCGCCGATTGCCGGGCCGGGGTGAAGGCGGAGTCGACGACGCCGCGGACGAGGACGATCAGCAGCAGGATCTCGACATTGGGGGCGATCACCAGGGCGAAGGTGAGCACGCCGCGGCCGAGGTTGGAGAAGAGCAGCACCAGCTTGAGGTCGGCGCGATCGACCCAGGCGGCTAGCAGCGGCCCGGCAACGACGTAGGGCAGGGCGAAGGCCAGCGCGAGCAGAGCCAGCGCCACCGGCCCCTCGCCCCAGACATAGGCAATGAGCGCGACGACCGCGACATAGTCGAACCAGTCGGCAAAATCGGCGGGGATGGCTGCAAGCAGCAGCCGGCGCTGCGCCGGGATGTTCAGGATGTCTCGGTACGGCGTCATGGCCGCGACGATGACCCTGGCTTCGGGCGGCTGGCAACAGGAAAGGCGGACCGGAGCCCGCTTGTCGTGAGGGTCGGGTGCTTGCCGATCAGAACAGACGCAGCACGGCCTGATCGGCCTGCGAGGCCATCGACAGGGCCGTCGAGGACAGCTGCTGGCGGGTCTGCAGCGCGAGGAGGTTGGCGGCTTCCTGGTTGGTATCGGCGAGCGTCAGGTTGGCGGCGCCGGTTTCCAGGGTGTTGATCATCGACTTGGTGAAGTCGTTGCGGTTCTCGACGATCGCCAGGTTGGAGCCGAAAGCCGAGGCCTGCGAGCGGAGCTTGCCCAGCGCATCGCCGAGCTTGCCCAGACGGGCGTCGAGCGAGGCATCGCTGTCGAAGTCGGTATCGAGCGCCGAGGTAATCCCGAGCGTCGTGTTGCTCACCGAGCTCGGATTGCCGTCGGCATCCTTGGCCTGGATATCGATGGTCGAGCTGCCGGTCTCGTTGAAGGTGAGCTTCAGCTTGTCGCCGCGGAGCAGGTTGATGCCGTTGAACGAAGCGTCGTCGGCGAGCTTGTCGAGCTGGTCACGCAGCTCGTTGAATTGCTTCACCAGATTCTTTCGCACCTCGTTGCCGCCGATATCGGCGGTGCCCGAGGTGCCGTCGATTTCGCCGTCGCTGCCGACGCCCGCGATCGTCAGCTCTTCGGTCGAGAGGTTCTCGATCCTGAGCTTGCCGTTGTCGTTGGAGGCGCGGACCTTGTCCTTGAGCGAGGCGTTGCTGTTGATCGACTGCGCCAACTGGTCGACCGAATAGGGACCACCCGCGGACGGGGTGCCTGGGGTGGCCGCAGGAGACGCACCGAACACCGCGGTTGCCCCGGCGCCGCCTACGGTCACGGTGTTCGAGCCATTGGCCGCGCCGGTAAGGTCGATGCGGTTGCCCGAGCCCCCCACGGTGATGCCGGTCACGCCCTGCGAGGTCAGCTGCGACTGGATGTAGGAGCGGGCCGTCGCAGCGTCGGGCGCGTTGGCGCCGGTGAGGTTGATCGAAGCAGTGCTGGTGCCGTTGCTGATGGTGATCGGCGCCGAAGGGGTACCGACGGTCGGTGCAAGTCCGAATGTGGCATTGACGGAGCCGCCACCATCGACGTCGCCGTTGACTGCTCCGATGGTCAGGTTGCTTCCCGGGCCATCGGTAGACGCGATGTTAATATTGGTGCCGTCATTTGTCACGGATGCCGCGAACCCGTAGGCCGCCAGCGTTCCGTCCAGCAGCTGGGTGAACTCGTCGATGTCGTCCACGACGGCATCGTGGTCGCCGAAGCCCGGAACGTTGAACCAGTTGAGGTTTACATCCCAGGTGACGGAGCCGAAGCTGCCGGTCTGCGTCAGCTCAAACGAGACCTCGTCGGTCATGCTGAACGCGGTGGTATCGGCGCTGAACGCGAAGGATACCGAGCCATCGCCCGGAGGGGTGAAATCGGCACTGGCGGCGACTGTCGACTGCACAGCGCCGGGCGGGGCGAGCGGCACGCCGACGGCGGTGCCGCCAACGGCGCCGCCGGTGAACTGGAGCTGGCCGGTGGCCGCAGCATCTACGGCGAAGGACTGCGTCTTGAACGATTTGTCCTGCCGCGCCTGGCGCAGCGTGGACTGCATCGATTCCACCGTCTTGGTGATCGAGCTCAGGCCATTGTCGGCTGCCTCGATGGTCTTGATGCCGTTCGACATCGAGTCGAGCAGGTTCGACATGTCGGAGGCGCGGCTGTTCAGCGACGATGCGGTGAAGAAATTGGTGGGGTTGTCGAGGGCCGAGTTGACCTTGAGGCCAGTGGCGAGACGTTCCTGGGTCCTGGCCATCGAGGCGGCGGTCGACTGGAGCGAAAGCAGGTTCGAACGAACCGCCTTGGAGAGGTTGACTTCGGCCACGACACAAACCTTCTGGTCTGTCTAACGCCCGCGTCCTGGGGCCCGGCTCTTCACGTTACTGTATCTATCGCGCCTCAGGTGGAAATGGCGGGTTAATCCACCCCGCGAAAACTGCTGCCGGCAAAGAAAAAGGCGGGCCGAAGCCCGCCTTTCCCTATCGTCTTGCGACCGAGGTCTTAGAACAGGCGCAGCACGGCCTGGTCCGACTGCGAGGCCATCGACAGAGCCGTCGAAGACAGCTGCTGGCGGGTCTGCAGGGCAAGAAGGTTCGCCGCTTCCTCGTTGGTGTCGGCAAGCGTGAGGTTCGCCGCACCGGTCTCGAGGGTGTTGATCATCTTCTTGGTGAAGTCGGTACGGTTCTGCACGATCGACAGGTTCGAGCCGAAGCCCGACGACTGCGAACGCAGGGTGCCCAGGGCGTCGCCGAGCTTTGCCAGCTTGGCGTCGATCTTGGAGTCGCTGTCGAAATCGGAGTCGACGGCGGTCGAGATACCCAGCGAGGTGTTGTTCACCGAAGTGGCAGCACCGTTGGCGTCCTTGGCCTGGATGTCGATGGTCGACGTCCCGGTCTCGTTGAAGGTCAGCTTCAGCTTGTCGCCGCGGAGCAGGTTGATGCCGTTGAAGGACGCGTCATCAGCCAGCTTGTCGAGCTGGTCGCGCAGTTCGTTGAACTGCTTGGCCAGGTTCTTGCGGACGTCATTGCCACCGACATTGACAGTGTTCACTGCGCCGGAAGCTTCACCAGTGGTGCTGATGCCGGCAATGTTGAGCTCGCTGGTCGACTGGTTTTCGATGCGGAGCTTACCATTGTCGTTCGAGGCACGAATGGCGCCGTTGAGGCTGGTATTGGCATTGATTTCGGTGACGAGAGCGTCAACCGTCTTGGCAGTAATCGTCCCGGCGCCGGCAGCGGAGCCGGAGTCGGTGACCGAGGCGGAAGCCCCGAGGCCGAGCTGGCTGGCATTGCCGGACGAGAAGTTGTTGACAGTCACGGTGTCCGAAGCGCCCGCGGTGCCGGTCGAAGTGATGACCAGGTTGCCGCTGGTGTCGAGCGAGGCTGCAACGCCGGCAGAGGTGCCGACCTGCGTGTTGATGGCGTCGCGGATCTGGGCGGCGGAATAGGTGCCGCCAGTGCCGCCGGCGCTGTTCAGGGTAACGGTGTCGCCGTTGATGTCGAAGCTCAGCGAGGTTGCCGCAGCACCCGTGGTGCCCGAAGCGCTGACCGTGGCCGCGGCAAAGCCGAGGTCGGTTGCGTCGGTACCAGCCGAGAAGTTGTCGATATCGACAGCGTCGGAAGCACCGGCAGTGCCGGTCGAGGTGACAACCAGGTTGCCCGAGCCGTCGATGGTCGCCGCCACGCCGGCAGAGCTGCCGACCTGGGTGTTGATGGCGTCGCGCAGCTGGGTGGCGTCGTAGACACCGCCGGTGCCGCCGGCAGCGTTGAGGGTAACGGTCTGGCCGTTGACGTCGAAGGTGATGTCAGCGGCGCTGGCATCGAGCGACGACGGAGCCGAAGTACCGGTAGCGACGGCGTTGGTGTTCGGGCCGGCCGCGGTGAAGCTCAGCGAGCCCAGGGCAGACGTACCGGTGACAACGGCGTTGGTCGGCAGAGTGGTGCTCGGAGTGGTAGTGGTGAGCGAGACGCTGACCGGAGTGGTGCCGATGGCACCGCCCGAGAGCGACAGGGCTTCCGTGCCGGCCGGGGTGGCGCCGAGATTGAGGGCGTAAGAACCGGTCTTGAACGACTTGTCCTGACGCGCCTGCCGCAGGGCAGACTGCATCGACTCGACGGTCTTGGTGATCGAGCTCAGGCCGTTATCTGCGGCTTCGATCGTCTTGATGCCGTTCGACATCGAGTCGAGGAGATTGGCCATGTCGGACGCGCGACTATTCAGCGACGAGGCAGTGAAGAAATTCGTGGGATTGTCGAGCGCAGAGTTCACCTTGAGGCCAGTGGCGAGACGCTCCTGCGTCTTGGCCATCGAGGCTGCGGTGGACTGAAGGCTCAGCAGGTTCGAGCGAACCGCCTTTGACAGGTTAACTTCTGGCATGGGTGAATCCCTTCTGGCTAAATCGATAATCTCGTCCTGAGATTGACGTTGATCGTAGCCTCGGCCGGCTTAGGAATGGTTAACGAAACGCTTCCAAGCGCAGTTAATTTTGTGTTTCGCGATGCCCGAACGCGCCCATCAAAGCATTGTTATTGCTGATTAAAATGCCAATTCGGCAGTTCTTGCCGGGTGCCGGTCGGATGCTGCGGGATTAGGGAATTGGCGGTGCCGCCGCGCAGAATCGACGGCGCTCAGACGAGGCGGTCGTGCAAGGCGAGGGAGCCCTGGGCGGGCAGGTCTGCACTGCCCAGCCGCAGCATGATCTCGCGATCGCTGGTCGGCTTGGGCGGCAACTGGCCGGAGAGGAGCGCCGCGGCGAAGGCCGAGCCCGGCGGAGCCGGTGGCGTCGGCAGGGGCGGCAGCAACTGTTGCGACGG
>ERZ781398.3951-NODE-3951-length-11208-cov-3.246481_pt1 | contig 11208 bp, 7 predicted proteins | sample MGYA00433077_ERZ781398 | MGnify/ENA primary metagenome ERZ781398 (study PRJEB29847, sample SAMN06458254) | wastewater metagenome | isolation source: Wastewater bioreactor | place: South Africa: Cape Town | study: EMG produced TPA metagenomics assembly of the... | reverse complement strand
TCAAAGACTACGAGTGAAACCATTCTTCTTTTAAGGTATAATGATGCCCAATTAGGTGGTATTGAATCAACATTAACTCGTCTTCTTTCATCTGATCCATCATGCATAACAAGTCGTATTCTAGCAACGGGTCTTGACCTAATGGGAACAGCATCTACTTCCTCATCTCTTCATTCGAAAACTTTAAAGTCACTTGGCGATACAAAATCATCGAACGAATATGTTAATTTACATGTTCACGCACTACTCGATTTTTCGAAAGGATACTTTCGTGAAGCAGCCGAAACATGGGAACGTATTCTTATTCTCTATCCATTCGATATGATGTCGATTAAATTTGCTGCTGACGCATATTTCTACACTGGTGATCGAGAAATGCTTCGTGATTCAATTGCACGAGTTTTACCTATTTGGGACTCATCAACAGATCGACCATTGAAATCTTATTTACATGGAATGTATGCATTTGGTTTAGGTGAAACAAATATGATCGAACGAGCTGAAAAAGAAGCTCGTTTTGGTCTGGAATTAAATCCTCATGATGGTTGGGCAACACATGCTCTTGCACATTCGTTTGAATATGCTGGTAATATATCCGAAGGTATCCAAATCTTAAAAACAACAAAACATGAATGGCAAAAATGTGATATAATTAAACCACATCTTGATTGGCATTGGACTTTGTATGAAATCGAACAAGGCAACCAAAATGCAGCAGAGGAAATTCTTCAAAATGAAATCTTAAATCGAAACAGTGATATTATTATGTTAGATTTCGTTGATATTGCATCGTTGATCTATCGTCTTCGACTTGCCGGACAAAATTCTTCGAAAATCTATTCTTCAACTCGATTGAAATCGTTTCTAAATGATCATTTACATGATCATGTTTTGCTATTCAATGATCTTCATATGTATTTTATCTTAGATGATTTTGCAGATTTAGAAAGTCGAAATCAATTTGCACAAACATTAAAAGATGCATACGAACAAGTCGATTCCGACAATGGGAAAGTCTATCGTGAAATCGGCAAATATCTTTTCGAAGCCATCGATCAATTCAAAGAAAAAAACTATTCGAAGGTTGTCGATCTTCTCTATCCAATTCGAAATCAAATCTATCGAATCGGTGGATCGAATGCTCAACGTGATCTTTTCTTTTTATTATTAATTCATTCGGCGGTTTATTCAACAAATAACGAACATCAAATTTTAGCGAAACGATTGATCAACGAACGATGTGCATTTCGAAATCAAACAAAATCGAATATGATGACAAATTATGCGAATCAAATTCGAGATTTGTAGTCGAACAGTTCGCTTGCTGACATTTGATTCGATTGCCAAGCGATTCGAAGTATAAAATCCAGCGAATAACCTGTGTGCCAAACTGTTTTCTCTCGTAATAATTTATCATAAGTTCCATTTTTAAATAAAAATTTAGAAAATAAATTTCCAGTCTACAAACAAATATCAAAGAATTTACGTACGATGAGAAATTTTATACGAACATGCCAAGCATGAATGTGTATGACTTTGATTTCATTCATTGAAACATTCGTTGTACAACTATGATCGAGCAAATTTGGAATTTGAATCAATTTGATTTGACCACGACCTGCATAATGACTAATTGCTAAATGACTTGCATACATTGAAATAACCTGAACAACAATAAAAAAAACTGAAGTTCTACGGATATATTCGAAGCTCAATGTCTTACACCGATGTACCATTGTGGCCAAGAGAGAACAGCGAATCGTTCGTTTTTCTCAACAACTGTGAATTCATTTTGACCTAACCAAACGCTTAGCCAAAGTGCTAAACGTCCTACTAATACAATTTGCTGCGGCGGTCCATACCTTCAAATAGAACGAAGAATTTCAAATCAAAATTCAATTCATCTCTTCTCGAACCATGTCGAGCCAATATCTCTGAAATGAATATCAGCTAACTTCAATGTTTGAGCAATCCGAGATAATCGATGAGTATTATAATCAAAACTATAACCGCCTAAACCAATTTGAAATGTGCAATCAAATGGAATATAATTCGCAAAATTCGGTGTTAAAAACACGTCAATATCCGTTCGAAGAATGTAATCATACTCATTCAAAATCTCCTCATTTTCAATGAGAATTCCCAATGAATTCAAATGCCGACACCAATCGGGAATATGTATTTGAATCAATCGAATTAATTCACTGTCTTGAGTTCGATTCCAAAGTGATCGATACGGAATTCGAAAGCAATTGTTTTTCGTTGACGACGGATCTTTTCGATATTGAAAACAACCTAATTCATCCAAAAATGACGACGATAAAGAATAGACAAGTAAATCCGTTTGCCAATGATTCGGTTGGTTTTGAATGGTTTCTATCCATGACAAATACAACCATTTCAATTCAGGCATGTATTTCGATGAATATTCAATTGGAAAATAGACGAGAATTGCTCGACGAATATTTTCGTTTTTCGTCTTAGTAAAACAAGTCGATGGTTGCAAATAGAAATCATCGTAAAAATGAATCTGTTCGATGATTGTCAAAGGAACAAATCGAGAGTTTGAAATGAAATATTGAAGAAATACATATAAACATGTGAACACAATGACAAAACCGAGTACAGTAGTTCGTCTTCGTCGACGAAACATTTTTTATTTTAAAAATGAAATTCATATCACACGAATAACTGCAGGAAGTCTTTCAATGGTGTGAGTATGGCCTTGAAATCATTGACAGATGGCGTGCACAAACACAAAATCAATTGTTGCGTTAAATGAGATTTTTTCTCTTGTTCAAACAACCGATTATTCAAATCAGTTTGGTTCGATTAAGTGTTGACCTTGAATTAAATTCCAACAATTTAATTCTGTTGTTTATGTCCATTGCTATGCGACAAACGATTTACGTGAAATATTTTTTTTTCCAGTCAACGACACACGAGAGAAATTAAAATCCTCTTAACATTTGTCTTTCTGTCGTTGTCGTGGCCGTCGCATAAACAATGCCAGCAACCACTCCTATTTTCAATTTCATCACGCACATAACACAAAATACATTAGATTGTTTTTTTCCATAGATATATAGAAACTTTTCTTTCCTTCTTCGTGCTCTATTTTTTTATTTTTTCAGATGTGTATATTCTTCTGTTAGAATAAAATCAAGAGAACGATTGTGTTTGTCTGCTGTTTTTTTATTGCCGTCATCGTTACTTTGTAGTTTTTATTTTCTTCACTCTCAGCATCTGTAAAAATCGTTATTAATTCATAACAAAATGACTAAAGTATGCATCTGCCAAATCTGTACCTGCGGGTAAGTTCAACTTATTAACCTGATCAGCTCAGAGTCGACGAGTTTTTCTTTTTTTCTCTCGCTCTATTTTAATTTGCGAATAAATAATCACAAGCTGTTGCACATTCTCTCTAGTAAACATCGTTGTCCACATCGTCCATATGGCATCATTGGTAAAGGCGATCAACCGTGTGCCGTAACTGAATATCGTTCGGAATTTATTCCTCGCGAAGGCGGCGTTCGAGAGTCGTACAAACCCGATTATCGTGTACAAGCGAGTTCAGCACCTTTAGATGACATAACAACACACAAGTAAAACGAATACTTCAATGTCAAGAAATGGCAAATCGAACTGATTTGTTTTAGACATGATTTCATTCAACATTCTCTTGATAAACAACGTTCGTTTAAACCGGAAGAAGTCTACGTACGTCAAGGTGATTTCGATGCATTGACAAGTTACAACAAAGAATATACGCGTATGAGAAAAATAAATATTTAATCGATTGTTTAAACGCGTTTTGGTTGTTTTTTCTTATGTAAATACAGCCAAAGATGGCGAACGAGCAAAACCAATTCGACACGATGCACAACGATTGACTCAAGCGCCGTTCGAAGGCGATCCGACCTATCGAAGTAACTCGATTATTTTCTTTTACGAAAAAACAACAACAACATTCTCTTCTAGCTGACTATCGTAAATGGGAAGCCGGTCGAACCGAACCAATTCGACACGATGCTGGCAACGTAAGAATCTCTTTTTCTTCTTCCTAATTTCTCTCGAAGTAAAAAACCTTAGTTACCTCCATCGGATCCATTTCGAGGCGAAAGTACTTACACAACCGATTATCTCCGTCATCAAGCCGCGATGCGTCAAGCCATCCGACCGGATCAAACGATCTTACATTCTCAAGATCCGTTCGACGATCGAACCGGTTATCGTACGGATTACATTTCTCATCCTCAACAAGAACGTTATCAACGTCAACGCGAAGAGTACGTTCCCAACCAAACAGCATTGGACTCATTGACGACACATCGACGTGATTTCACGCCGAAAGATGGTAAAACCTTCGAAGAAAATTGATTTGATTCGAAAAATCTATTTCAGCCGATCGAACACTATCGATGAAACCTGACCAACAGGGTTACCGATCGAACGCGAGATTCGATGACGCAACAACAAATAAAACCGATTATAAACGCTGGGAAGTTCAGCCACTTCAAACTCATCGACCCGATGAATATCGAGCGAATACAGGCGAAATGGATTTGAATACGATGTATAATTCAGAATTCACACCCAAACCTTTGTCGAAAGTCACGGCCATGCGTCCGATGGAACGACATGGCGTCGATGCCAAATTCGACGGAAGTACAACGTATTTAGGTGATTACCGACAATGGCCTGGAGGACGACCACCAGCAGCACATTTACAAGCAGGTTACGAACCACCGAATATGCCATTCGAAGGTTTATCAACATACAAAGGTCATTATATTCCACATGAAGGTGGTCCTCAACGATCCTTCAAACCTGATGGTGTTGCATATCGATCAACAGCACCATTTGATGACGCAACAATGTACAGAACGGAATATACACCCAAAGAAGTCGAACCATGTCCAGCTGCTCTTCTCGAGTAACATTTATTCGCGTTCTTTTTGTAATTCGAAATATCTGTTTGATTTTTAGTACGCCAAGAAGTGGTTTCGTTCTCGATCATACTGAACCTGATGGTCATAAATTCTATCACCTTCCATATCAACAACGATCCATTGCTGTTTAACCGAAGAATTTCTATTCTTGATTTTGATAATAGTTTCTAATGACATCGTTTTTTTTCTCTCTCTCTCCTTCTTCGTCTATTCTAATCATTCATTCATTATCTTTGGATAAGTACATACACTTAGCACACTATTCCATTGACGTTTATTCTTCCTAATAATACGTAATAAATTCATTATTATTTTTATTTGTTTTTTGGTAAAAATAGGTTTCAGTTGTTAGAAGTCGAAAGGTTTCTTTTAATTGTCAAAGAAGCAAAATTTATTTGGTGCATGTTACATTTACAGATGCACCTGTCAGTTCAGGGCGTGATGGTAAAACTAAGGATACAGTCGTTTGACTTGCATTCAAAGACGACATCGATGATGATGTCACACATCCTTGACCTTGTCCTTTTCTGTCAACAACAACAACATTCACAACGGCATTTGTACGTGTTGGATGCGATGTTGTTAAAGTAAATTCCGTGTCCGTTTCACTGTATAAGTACGCGCCTGCATCGTGAAATTGAATATTTAGTTCGAATGTTGGACTTTTACATGAAAATGTTGTTGTTACATTCTCCCATAAGACAAAAGATGCGCGTTTTAATGATGGCCATAGAACACCATGAAGATTACTGTTGGCGGTTGAAGTACATGCGAAAATTTGTTCTTCGTCGTATTGTTTGATAACTTGAGGTATGGATTCGAGAGAAACATTGGGTAAAATCATATAATTATAATCGAGTGTATACGGTCCAATGCCGTGATTGATTGCAAGAGTTACCATTCGTGCTGTGACTTCAAAATTAAAAGGACCAATCGTATTAAAATCACCAGTTTTAGTTCCGAATTCTATTTCTATTGAAGCATATTGTCGTTGTGATTGTAAAAGATAACCAATATTCGATCCACCGATATGTATCCATTGTACATTGGATGTTTGACCGGTCGTATAAGGTATCGAATAATTTCCATCACGAAATGTAACAACAGTCGAATTAAAAAATCCAATAGTTACATCTCCCACAGACAAAAGTCGACTTGCAAGTGTAGTCCACGCTGTTGTCGGCGTTGTTAATGTTAAATTCGTCGCTAATGCAATGATCGCATCATCAAAGAAATGCCACGAGCGTTTAGCTGTAAGATTATACGTTGCCGTGTCCATAAAAGTCATTCCATATTGTTCATCACTTGCACCACCAACAAACATCATTCGTTTTATAGAAAAACTTCCACGAACACATTCGCCAAGTGGAATTCCGTGTTCGACTGTGATGCCATTGATGGCTTGCCAATCGATAATAGGAAATATATTGAAATAATCATTCGTTCCAGGTTTATAAACATTGAGAACACCTTGTCCACCGTGTTCGTCTTTTATATTTTGACCTAGGATACATTCGACTGGTTGAGTACGCATCGATTGCATTTTAATCGTAGCTATCCATGAACGACGACGATGAACAATATAATCAGATACAAAATAATATCGATTTCCGATCAATGCTGGTACATTTGGCTTATTCTCAAGTCGATCAATGAAATTCGTCAATTGTTCTTTCAAATCTTGCGATTGAATTAATTCTGCTAGAGTTCTCATTGAACTGGTTGTTAGATCTTGATGTCCAAGCGTATTTGGCACTGAAATACCTCGTCCTAGAGTATGCCAATCGAACGTATTGTTCGGCATCATCCAAGCATCGCCTTTTGTTAAAAAATTCGCAAAAAACTCCAATTGTTCTTCCTTTGGTTGATATTGAGTGTCTCGACTACATTCGAGAAATAGAAGTATACTATTAACCCAAACGACTCCGTATGCGCCCGACATTAATTGATGTAAATGAAAATGATACGACCAATCTTGTTGAACATCGTATTCTTCAGTTGAGGAAAATTGAATGTCTTGCCACACTCGTGTAAAACCTTGTTCGATACCAGTGAGATTTCTCGTTGCTAACGAACGATAGATTTCGACTTGGACTTCCCATAAAACATTCGCTCCGACATGAGCAGGATTCGGTATCCACCAAGCTGATCGATAGGTGATTTCAGTGATCTTTTCAAGTTCAAAACTCGTCGCATGTTCGCCCAGCATGAGTAACTCGCTGGTTAATTCAAGAGGAATACCGATTTCATTGAACCACCAATTCGGATTTGTCCAATTGTGTACAAGCCAAACATTTAAAACGCAATGAGCATTTGCTAACATGCCCGGATCATTTTGAACTCGTGATCCATTGACAGTCAATGCTTGTAACATTGTTGTTAGTCGAAAAAGATGTACCTCAGTTTTCCAAACAACGATACTTTGATCGAAATAGTCAACATCTTTCCAATAACATGAACTATTTAAAGTTCGATTAAATCCAATTGCGGCTTCAACAACCTTCGGAACGTTTTCCGCAGGTGGCCAAATTGACAGTTCTAAGACACGTTTACGAATAGTTGTTATATCATCGTTTTTGACTATTCGAGCTGAAAAACATTCTTTCAGTGATAATAATAGAACAACAAATACATAAACAATGAAAACACTCTTCATAGTCACATAATATTATGTGAAATGAATTCATTTATCTATATATACTCTCTCTTTATCATGCGTACTTATTCTTGACACCAAACACAGAAACAGATAAAAGATAAAATATCAGAAGTTTATTTTTGTTTACTGAAAAAGAAATGTTCATAATTACTAACTCATCGAAGCAGTTAAAATAAGAAAAAGCAACGATTGAGAGAATTCAATCGAATTGCAATGATTCATAATTATACACCTCAATCATCACCGGACCCGTCGTTTGATTCGCCATTTTTATTTCGATTTCGTCGAGATCGTTCAACATCTGTTCCTTGTGTTTATTAATTTTTTTTTAAATATTATTTTCAAATTTTATTTCTATAAAATAAAAACTCAGCGATTGATTAATTAATAACATATTAAGAGAGAACATCAACTGGCAAACATCTCTATTCACATGATAAGATACAAAACTATACAAAAAAGAAGAAGAAGAAGAAAAAGAAAGAATACGTGTTAAGATAGTGAATAGAGATATTATTTTAAATTTCCGACAACTCGATTAATTATTTCGTTGATATCCTATTCAAATAAAAGATACGGTCAGATTTTCAATGAAAGAATATTTTCTTTGTTTACTGTCGGTCGACATGAATCTTCAATCCAACGAAGCACCGATGTTGTAAACTGAGAAAATGTCAGAGGTTGTCCTTGCTGCATCGCTTGATCGAATGTTGTAAACAACGATTCACTTATATTTTCAAACTAAAAATCCAAGAATGTCATTTGAAATTGTGATTTTCTCAACAAACCACTCGAAACTTGTGTTCGTCATCGATCGATGCGTTGATATTTTTCGCTGAATGCATATTCATTTCGAGAATATCTTCGTACGCTCTGAAAATCGAATTGACTAATCAACAAGCAAAACGAATAAACAAACGAACTTTTGAACGGCTCGTAAACAATATGTTTCCTTTTGTTTGGCTTCTAATTGACTTGTCAACTGTTGTTTTTCTTTATTTAATTCGCATAAATAATCCGTAGCTAAACAAATAAAAATTTCAATTTCCAAAAGAAAATCTCGTCGGTCGTACATCGTTTGAGTATTGCTGCTTTACTGACTTTTTGCGAACTAATTGGATCGAGTAAATGACTATTTGGAACAAGACTTTGCAATGCATCGTAACCTTTCTAAAAACCAAACGATTTTAGACATTAGTTCTTCGATTTCAATTCGATTTACTCGAATAGCATTTCGACGTTTTTGTTCAGCAGCTGTGTGAGCTGCTCGTCTTCGACTCTCATCTTTTTTATTTCCATTCGTATGTTTCGGTGAAATAGTTCCCGTGTTTGAATCTCCTTCATCGTCATCGTCATCATCGTCTTCATCTAAATTTCGAATTTTCTACCAACAAAATCGATTTCAAAACACAAACCTGTGTGAGTTGGAGGAGTTATTGTTTGACTGAAATTACGTTTTTTAAATGGAGAACCTCGTTGATCGGTTCCAGATAAACTACGTTTAAATTGATTATTTTCACCGTAGAATGGAACATCTGCAAATCAACAACAGTTTACAATGAAAAAAACAAAACAAAAGAAAACAGACTTCCACCGAAATGAGATGACGATTGTTGATCGGCATTTATCTTGAAAATCAAATCAATTCTTTTTTGTGAAATTTAACTCGACGATTTTTACTTTAATTTGGTTTTTATTCGATGGATTCACATCTTGTTGACGTTGCCAATAATTTGTTTTATTTCTTGATGATGAGATATCCATTCGATCTGCAAGTAAACAATATCTCAAGGACTTTGTCTGTCTGTCTTTCGAATTGAAGCTTAGGCTTAAACGAATTTGCCTTGGACGGAAATTGGTACTCCTGCAGTTTAATCACACCTTCACCCTCACCCTCACTACGATTGTTATATAAAGTGTACCAATTAGTGTAACAGTGTGACTAAAGTGCAGGAGGACCCGGAAATTACCAAATGCTCATCGGTTCGATAGAATATTTTCTTCAATAAATAATATTTTTGTACGACACACACACAGGGAAACAACGAATGCAATTGGACTCATATTTGATTAATAACTTTCAGTAGATGTCGCACATTCACTATCATCATCTTTCTTTCTCTTGCTCAGAGACATTAGCAAATCTGTTAGCTGAATTTTAAGTCAAAGACAAATTCGCGTGTAAAACCAATATTTGTCAGATATCAATAAACACCCGATGAAATTCGAGATCATTTCAGATTCTCATCGATTAGTAGATTTTGTAAAGGTCAAAACAATATTTTGATTCAAAGTAAAATCACCAACAATCTTGCAGAGAGAGAGACGAAAAAAAAGGTCTCAATTCACTGTTAATTGTCGGAGCTGTGAGAATCTGCAATGAACCAGTAAAAATCAAGTTTAGATTTCGATTCTTTTTCGTGTGTTCGACGCGTATTAATGAGGAAGAAAAGGCGTACGCTTATTTATATACAATTGCGAAGTAAAAGAGGAAAAAATTATTTCTCGAATAAGATGATTAGGTGAAATAACAATAAAAGAAACATTGAAATTCTGTGTATTCGAAGTCGTAGTCAAACAATTTTTCTTCTCGTTCTGGATTACGAAACGCTTTTTTTCTTCTCTCCTTCTGCTCGCACTATGCTTTCATTTATTGTCAACTCTGTTAACAATTACCTACTGAAAGCGACGGAGAGAGAGAGAGCGAATATTACTCGAAGTGTGTTTGCATTATTTCGTTTTGAAAAAGAAACGAAACTTCCTTTTCGATCGTTTTTTCTTCTTCGTTTTGAACTCACAATAAAAAAACAGATAATGATCGATTGAATTCTCAGCGAATCAAAGGTAAAACAAGAATCCGAAAAAGTAATTTCAGAACTTTTTTTTCAAATCCGAATGTTGCTTTTTCGATCGGTAGTTAAATCAACATTTTGTTTGTGTGTTTTTTCCTCTCTCTCTCTCTTCTCTGTTCTGCGTTAATTAACCGTCGAATCGTGTTTTTTTTTTCATGCTCGCAGAATTAAAACCATATTGCGAGAAGTGTATTTTGTTATTTTTTACATTATATTTACGAGATTAATCCCATCCGAAAAAAAAGAACGAACAACTCATTTCTGTTTTTACTTGTTAGCCGAAGTCGAAATCAGTACATGTGATATTTATTATTTATGGCTCATCGCGCCGATCACCATCGTCAATATCTTCATTATGCGTCGATTCTACCGTCGAATGGCAACGCACATGAACATCGTCATCACGAGCCACGTGCTCCACGAAGATCAAGCGAACAGGAACGACCGAGAGCAGTACGAGTTTAACCTTTTTTTGCTTTGATTTCGATCGGTTTTTTTTCAGCTGTATCTCGATTTCGAAGACGCATTTCAAGATGAATGTGCAAACGACGACGATTATTTCGGTTTTCAACCGACTGAACCCGCGTCTCATCAACCAAATAACTTCCATCTACAATCGGTCGAAATGATTTCCGAAGTATCGAACCGAAATTTCTCGCCGAATCTTCGTTATCAAGCATCACGTGAAACTAGTCATTCGTCCTCAACAACCTCCGACCCACGTCTCGCCTATCTTCACCGAGAT
>ERZ781398.3949-NODE-3949-length-11212-cov-4.164829_pt1 | contig 11212 bp, 9 predicted proteins | sample MGYA00433077_ERZ781398 | MGnify/ENA primary metagenome ERZ781398 (study PRJEB29847, sample SAMN06458254) | wastewater metagenome | isolation source: Wastewater bioreactor | place: South Africa: Cape Town | study: EMG produced TPA metagenomics assembly of the... | reverse complement strand
CGGATCAGCGCCTCGACACCCTGAATGCGCCCGGTCTCCAGGTTGGCCAGCGCGATCTTGTAGCCGTCGCCTGCACGGCCCAGCAACTGGTCCTCGCCCACCGCCATGTCGACGAACCGGAGCGCGCAAGTGTCCGATGCCCGTTGCCCAAGCTTGTGCTCGACCTTGTCGACTTCAAATCCGGCTGTGTCGGTCGGAACAACAAACGCCGAAAGCCCACGCTTGCCGGCCTCTACGTTCGTCACCGCAAACACGATGGCGACGCCACCTATGCGACCCGAGGTGATGAACTGCTTTGTCCCATTGAGCACATAACCGCTGCCCGATCGCTCGGCGCGCGTGCGGATCGCCGAAGCGTCTGACCCCGCGTCCGTTTCGGTCAGCGCGAAGGCACCGATCGACCTGCCCGCGCACATGTCGGGCAGGAACCGCTCCTTTTGCGCCTGCGACCCGGACTGGAGCAAGCAGGCGATGGCAGGCGCATTATGGACGCTGATCACCGTGGAGAGGCCGCCATCGCCGGCCGCGATCTCCATGAGCGCCAGGGCATAGGAGACATAATCGGCCTCGGTGCCACCAAAAGCCTCCGGCGCCGTCATGCCCATCAGGCCGAGCTGTGCCAGTTCGGTGAACAGTTCGACCGGATACCGGCCGTCCGCTTCCCATTGAATGGCGTTGGGTGCGATGCGATCACGGGAAAAGGCGGCAACCGTGTCCCGGATGGCCTGCTGCGTCTCCGTCAGCCTCATGCAACCATTCCGGCCAGGCGCGCCTTGATGATGGCTTCCGCCTCACCGACAATCCGCTCGATCAGGGCCGCGCAACTCGGCACGTCATGAATGAGCCCCTGGACCTGCCCGGCCCAGACCAGGCCGGCGTCGAGATCGCCGCTTTCAAGGGCCACACGTCCCCTCGCACCCGACACCAGCGGCCGGATGTCTTCGAATACCGCACCCTCGCGTGCCGAAATCTCGACCACCTGATCCGAGACGCTGTTCCTTGCGACACGGCCTGTATTGTGGAACTTGCGGAAAATCAGATTGGTCGACCGCTCGTCATTGTCGACGAGGAACTGCTTGACGCGGTCGTGGATCGGCGCCTCCACGGTCGCACAGAAGCGCGTTCCCATGTTGATGCCGTCCGCCCCGAGCGCCAGTGCAGCGGCGAGGCCGCGCCCGTCGCCGAACCCGCCACTGGCGATCATCGGAATGCTGACCTTGTCCGCCGCCGCCGGGATCAGAATGAGACCCGGAATGTCATCTTCGCCGGGATGTCCGGCGCATTCGAAACCGTCAATCGAGATCGCGTCCGCCCCCATCCGTTCGGCCGACACCGCGTGACGAACGGCCGTGCATTTATGGACAACCTTGATGCCCGCCGCCTTGAAGTCGTCGATATGCTCCTGCGGCTTGTATCCGGCGGTCTCGACGATGCGGACGCCGCCATCGATGATCGCCTTGCGATATTCAGCATAGGGCGGCGGGGACACCGAGGGCAGGATGGTGAGGTTGACGCCGAACGGCTTGTCCGTCAGCGACCGGCACCGGTCGATTTCCCGGCGCAGATCATCGGGCGTCGGCTGGGTGAGCGCGGTCAGGATGCCGAGCCCCCCGGCGTTGGATACGGCAGCGGCGAGTTCCGCGCGGCCTACCCACATCATGCCGCCCTGAACGATCGGATGTTCGATCCCCAGCAATTCGGTGAAACGCGTCTTGATCGCCATAAGTCTATACCTCTCCGCCCGTTCCGGCGCTCAATCGAATTCAGGTTTGCGGCGCGCGAGGAAAGCCGCGACGCCCGCTTGTCCATGCGCCGATCGGCCGCATTCGACGATCGACCGCGCCTCGAACTCCATCTGCGCCTCAAGGCTTTCGCCGAAACTGTTCAACAGCAGCGCACGAGTACGTCCGAGAGCGAAGGTCGGCCCGGTCGCGAGCTCGTGCGCGATCGCCATGGCCTCTTCGAGGAGCGCGCCGTCGTCCACAACACGGGTGACGACGCCAAGCTCAGCGGCCTGCTCGGCGCCGAGCCGCTGGTTGCGCAGCATGATCTCCTGAGCGCGCCGCAGCCCGACCAGTCGGGGCAGCAACCATGTCGAGCCGCCGTCGGGCGACAGGCCAATAGCGCCATAGGCCACGTTGAATGTTGCCGATCGGGCCGCCAGCGCGATGTCGCCAAGAATAGCGAGACTGAACCCAGCACCCGCGGCAGCGCCGTTGACGGCGGTGACGAGCGGCTTTTCCATCCGTGCCAGCCGGCTGACGGCCTGATGCAAATAGATCGTCAGATCCTTGAGCAGCGCCGGCAAACCATCTCCAGCACTCGCGAAGGCCCCCACATCCCCGCCAGGGCAGAACAGCTTGCCCCTGGCGGTGAGCACGACGCTGCGAATGGTCGCGTCCTCGTCGCACTGGACCGCGGCCCGTGCCAACGCCTTGGCGAGATCCAGATTGATGCTGTTCGCGGCGTCGGGGCGATCCAGCACCAGCCGGGCGACCGCCCCTTCCCGCTCGAAACGCAACCCCGCGCCGGTCATGACGCTTTCTCCAGGCTGTGCGCGTGGTCGCGCTTGATCTTCTTCGCGAGACTCCATTTGTGCACCTCGGTCGGCCCGTCATAGATGCGAAAGGCGCGGATCTCGCGGAACACCTGCTCGACAACCGTATCCTGGGTAACGCCGCTGCCGCCCATCACCTGAACACAGCGGTCAGCGACGCGCATCAGCGCCTCGGACACGGCGACCTTCGTCATCGAACTCTCGGCCGAACCGAGCGAACCGCTGTCGAGTACCGTCGCGCACCAGTCGATCATCAGTTCGGCCTGCTTCAGGTCGATAAGATTCTCGGCGAGCATGAAGCCGACGCCTTCATGGTCGATCAACGTCTTGCCGAACGCCTTGCGGCGACAGGCATAGGCCGTGGCGATTTCATTCGCCCGGATTGCCGCGCCCTGCCAGCGCATGCAATGCGACAGCCGCGCGGGGCTGAGCCGCACCTGGGCATATTGGAAGCCCTCGCCGCTATGACCCAGCATCTGGTCGGCCGGCACACGCAGATTCTCGATCGCAACGACGGCGTGACCGCCGGGCATCGAGCTGTCGATCGTGTTCGGAACGCGCTCGATGCGGATCGCTGGGTCAGGCAGGTCGACCAGGAACATGCAGGCGCCGTCGTCGGACTTGGCCATGACAATGCCGACTTTGGCCCCCTGGGCTCCTGTGATGAAGGCCTTGCGGCCGTTGATCACCCAGTGATTGCCGTCCTGATGGCAGGTCGTGAGCATCATCGAGGGATCGGACCCGGCGCCATTGTCCTCGGCCGGCTCGGTCATGAAGAAAGCCGAACGTGCCCGTCCCTCCACCATTGGCTTGAGGAAACGGTCCTTGATCTCCGGGCTGCCGACCTTGCCGAGCAGGTACATATTGCCTTCGTCCGGCGCGGCCGTGTTGACCGCCAGCGGGCCGAGTGGCGAAAGACCTGACTTCTGAAGGACGATCGCAGTCTCGCGCTGCGAGAGATGGCTGCCGTCAGGCAGGATATGCGGCGTCAGCACGCCGGCCGCCCGCGCTTTCTCGCGCAGCTCCGTGACGAGTTCGTCAGTCGGCGCGTCATGATGATCGCGGCGCGGATCCTTTTCATAGGGAACGACGACGTCGCGAACGAACGCCTCGACTTTTGCGGCGATCTCCGCCGTCTTTTCGGGGCCGACGCCACTCATCGCGGCGCCATCCGGATGGCGCCGTCGAGACGGATCACTTCGCCGTTCAGCATCGGATTGGCAATGATCGCCTCGACCATCTGGGCATATTCCTCGGGCTTGCCAAGGCGGCTGGGATGCGGAACCTGGGTGCCGAGGCTGTCCTGCGCGGCCTGGGGCAGGACCATCAGCATCGGTGTCAGAAAAATGCCCGGCGCAATGGTGACGACGCGGATTTTGTGCTGGGCCAGATCACGCGCGACCGGCAGGGTAAGGCCGACCACGCCGCCCTTGGATGCGGCATAGGCCGCTTGCCCGATCTGGCCGTCATAGGCAGCGACCGACGCAGTATTGACGATGACACCGCGCTCCTCCCCGATCGGCTCGGCCGCCGCGAGGCGCGCCGCGAACTTCGAGATGACGTTGAAGGTGCCGATCAGGTTGACCTCGACGGTCTTGCGGAATGCGTCGAGCGGATGCGGCGCGTTTTCCCTGCCGACCGTCTTGATCGCCGGCGCAACACCGGCGCAGTTGACCAGCACGCGGGCAACGCCATGCGCCTCCTCGGCCTTCGCCACAGCTTGCGACACGCTGGCGTCGTCGGACACATTCACCTTGACGAAAAGGCCTCCGATGTCCGCAGCGTGGGCCGCCCCTGTCTCCTCATTAAGATCGAAAATCGTGACCCGGGCGCCCTTCTGGGCAAGCAGTCTCGCCGTTGCACCCCCCAGGCCCGATGCGCCGCCTGTCACGATGGCGCCGATACCGTTCAATTCCATTGGGCGTCCCCTTCCTGTTACGCGATCTCAACCGCGACCGCCGTCGCCTCGCCGCCACCGATGCACAGGGCGGCAACGCCCCGCTTGAGCCCGCGCGCCTTCAGGGCGGACACGAGAGTGACGATGATCCGGGCGCCCGATGCGCCGATGGGATGGCCAAGCGCGGTCGCCCCGCCGTTCACGTTCAGCTTTTCGTGGGGAATGCCCAGATCCCGCATCGCGATCATCGCCACGACGGCAAAGGCCTCGTTGATCTCGAACAGATCGACATCCTCGATGGTCCAACCTGTCTTGGCGAGAAGCTTGCGAATAGCGGGCACCGGCGCCGTGGTGAAAAGAGCGGGCTCCTGCGCATGAGCTGCCATGCCCATGATGCGCGCCTCGATCGGAAAGTCGCGGCTTTGTGCCACGCTTTCGCGCACGAGCACGAGCGCCGCGGCGCCATCGGAGATGGATGAGGAATTGGCCGCCGTTACCGTTCCACCATCGACGAAGGCGGGCTTGAGCAAGGGGATCTTGTCCGGCCGTGCCTTGCCCGGCTGCTCATCCACCGCAACGGTCGTGGCGGAGCCGCGGGTAGAGACCTCCACAGGCACGATTTCGGCCGCGAATACCCCGCCGGCGATCGCCGCATTCGCCCGCGAAAGGCTCGCAAGCGCGTAGGCGTCCTGCTCCTCTCGTGAAAACTGGTATTCGCGTGCGCTATCCTCGGCAAATGCCCCCATCGGCTTGCCGCGCGCATAGGCGTCCTCAAGACCATCCATCATCATCGTGTCGACGACACGGTCATGCCCGATCCGTGCGCCGCCACGATGCTTGGGCAGCGCATAAGGCGCGTTGGTCATGCTTTCCATGCCGCCCGCAACCGCGATATCGATGGAACCGGAGAGAATGGCCTCACACGCCATGATCGTCGCCTGCATGCCCGAACCGCACATCTTGTTCACGGTCGTCGCCTCGACGCTCCGCGCCAGCCCGGCGCCGAGCGCGGCCTGGCGCGCCGGCGCCTGCCCCTGGGCCGCGGGCAGGACACAGCCCATATAGATCCGCTCGACGGCTTCGGATCCGATCCCGGCGCGCTCGACCGCCGAGCGGATCGCGGCCGAGCCGAGTTCAACGGCCGTCATCGGTGCGAAAGCACCCTGAAACCCGGCCATGGGCGTGCGCGCAACCGACGCGATAATCACAGGATCGAACGACATGTCAGACAGACTCCGACTGATATTGAAAAGATTCTCGATTCTCTATACGCATACGTAACTTCCATATGGACGTGTAAAGGTCAATCGTGAAACCTTCGACTGAACCCGATCAAAGCCCGTTCCGGTCGCCTGGCGATCGGATCGAGGAACGAGAACGCAAGCGCGAAGCAGTGCTCGTCGCGGCCGTAAGGATGTTCAACAGTCGCGGTTTCCACGCGACGTCGCTTGACGATGTCGCGGTTTCGCTCGGCGTCACGCGGCCGGTCGTCTATCATTATCTCGGCAACAAGGATCAGGTACTGTTCGAATGCGTGCGCCGAGGCCTGGAACAGTTGCAGGATGCGGCACGCAAAGCCTCGAATCATCCGGGCAACGGACTGGCGCGGCTGCGCGCTTTCCTGATCCGCTATGCCGAGATCAACATGGATGATTTCGGGCGTTGCGTCATCCGTACCGGCGACGAGTTGCTCTCCGATGAAAGTGCCACCCGGTTCCGATCCCTGAAACGGGAGGTCGATCAGTCGCTTCGCGCCCTTATCGAGGACGCTGTTTGGGACGGCTCGCTTGCCACGACCGATGTTCGCTTCACCGCCTTTGCCCTTGCGGGGGCGCTGAACTGGCCGGCGCGGTGGTACAGGCCCGATGGGACAGAAACCGCTGGCGAGGTGGCTGAAAAGCTTGTCGACATCCTTCTGCGCGGCCTGCTGCCCACCTCCGCCTGCTGAGCGGAGCACGGTCCTGGGGGCTCTCATCGGAATGCCTCGGGGATGGCATCGATCGCGGCATCGCCAGATCATTGCCGCCATCGACGTTGAGGATCGCCCCGGTGATATAACGCGCCTGCTCGCTCGCCAGGAACAGCGCCGCCTCGACAATATCCTGTTTCGTGCCATAGGCACGCAAGGCAAGCCGCCCCTTGATAGCGGCTTCGGTTGCCGAATCCCCGGCAAGACGCGCCATGCCCTCGGTATCGGAGATCGGCCCGGGCGAGATCGCATTGACGCGAACCCCCGCCGGCCCCCACTCGAGCGCAAGGCAACGGGTGACCATGTTCACTCCGGCCTTGGCGGCACAGGCATGGACCTGGAACGCTGTCGGATGGACAGCCTGGCCGGCTGAAATGGCTATCAGCGAAGCACCCGGCCGCTTCAGCCACGGATAGCTTGCCCTGAATATGTTGAAAGTTCCGAGCAGGTCGATATCGACGACCGTCTTGAAGGCATTGGCGCTCAACCCAAGAGCCGGCGCCAGGAAATTCCCCGCCGCTCCGGAAATCACGACATCGACCGGACCATTGGCCTCGACGGCAGCGGCAAAAGCGGCCTCGACCGCCGCATAGTCGCGAACGTCGCACGCAAATCCCAGCGCGCCCAGCCCGTCATCACGCATTTGCTTTGCGGCCGACTCGATACGGTCCGGATCGCGACTCAAGAGGACGACATCTGCCCCGCGCTCGGCAAAACCGCGTGCAATCGCCAGATTGATCCCTCGCGAAGCGCCCGCGACGACCACGGATCTGATATTGGATGCGGCGCGCGCCGACATGATCGTGCCTCTCTCGACAATCCTGTGCCGTCCTTTTCATTATTTCATTAGTTAATTGACGTGAAAACTGCAATGCCGCTCACCGCCGCTCCGCGGCCTATATGCCTGTTCCCTGACTTTTCGGCCACCAAAGGCCCGCGCCCGGCAAAAGCGCGCACCGGGCCAGGATGGCACCGCATCCGCCGCGAAGCCCCATCGCTATTGAATTGGCGATTATTCTCTGCCATTAATTCAGTGACTAATTGTGGGTAAGGAAGGCATGGAAGTTACAGCAGCGGTCGTGGATGGTCCCGGAGCGGAATTCCGTGTGGAAACCGTCACGCTCGATGAGATCAGGCCCGATGAGATTTTGGTGCGGATCGTCGGCGTGGGCCTCTGCCACACCGACATCGTGGCGCAGATGGGCGCATTCGGCTTCGACCGGCCCGTCGTGCTGGGTCATGAGGGCGCCGGGATCGTCGAGCGCGTCGGCTCCGATATCGGCGACTTCCAGGCAGGCGATCGCGTCGCGATCAGCTTCCGGTCATGCGGAGAGTGCCGCCAGTGCCTCGCCGGCCTTCCCTCCTATTGCCAGACCATGCCCGCGCTCAATTATGCGGGCATGCGCCCCGATGGCTCGACCACTCTCAGCCGGGCCAACGGGCCGCTGGCGTCCAATTTCTTCGGCCAGTCCTCTTTTGCTACCCACGCGATCACCTATGCGCGTAACCTCGCCAGGGTGCCCGACGATTTTCCGCTCGAGATCGCCGGTCCCCTTGGGTGCGGCGTCCAGACAGGCGCGGGAGCCGTCATGCGCTCGCTGGGCTGCGAAGCCGGATCAGCGCTGCTGGTGATCGGCGGTGGCGCAGTCGGCCTGAGCGCCGTCATGGGCGCCATCATCCAGCAATGCGCCACCATCATCGTTGTCCAACCCCATGCGGCGAGGAGGGATCTGGCACTCGAACTGGGCGCCACGCATAGTCTCGATCCAATCGGAGACGCCGACTGGGCGGCGGCAGTGCGCGCCATCGTCCCCGACGGCGTGCAATATGTACTCGACACCACCGGACGCCCCGACGCGCTTGCGGCTGCCCTGTCTGTCCTGGCGCCGCGCGGAGCACTCGGATTGGTCGGCATCGCCGCGCCCGGCACGCCTCCGCCGGGCGAGATCAACAATCTGATGACACTGGGCCATCGCATCATCGGCATCATCGAGGGGGACAGCGATCCCGCGGCCTTTATCCCCGAGCTCATAGAGCATCATCGCAACGGACGGCTCCCGCTCGATAAGCTCGTGACGATCTACCCCCTTTCGAAGATCAACGACGCCATTCGCGACCAGCATGAGGGAAAATGCATCAAGGCTGTACTCACGCCTGACACCGCGCAAGCCGCGCAATGACGATTTACGGAGAGATAAAGTGACCAGCTTCACGATCAACGACATCGCGGACAATGCCCTGTATGGCGACGCGGATCGCCTGCAAGACTATTTCCGCTGGCTGCGAACCGAGCACCCCGTCGCCTACGCCACACCCGAGGGATATCGACCGTTCTGGATCGTTTCACGGCATGACGATATCCGGGAACTGGAACGCCAATCGGAGATATTCAACGCCGGTCCACGCAATACACTGTTGCCGATCGAGGTCGAAGACGCCAACCGGGCCAATCACGGCGTCGAGGCCGGCATCTACTCGCTCGTCGTCATCGACGGACAGCGCCATCAGGATATGCGCGCGCTCACGCAGGACTATTTTCTGCCGAAAAATGTCCGCCAGCTGGAGGGGCTCATCAACCAGCTTGCGGATCAATATGTCGATCGCCTCACCGGTCTGGGCGGCGAGTGCGATTTCGTCGAGGACGTCGCGTTCTGGTATCCGCTGCGGGTCGCGATGACCATTCTCGGCATCAACGAAGAAGACGAAGCCCGGATGCTCAAGCTCACCCAAGAGACATTCGGCTCCTCGGACCCCAACATCGTCAGGCCAGGCATGACGCAGGCCGAACATCTGCAAGCGGTGAAGATGGATTTCCTGGCCTTTTTCGACGAGATCACCCGTGATCGCCGGGCCAATCCGCGCGATGACGTCGCCACGCTGATCGCCAACGGCAAACCCGGCGGCGAGGATATGTCGATCGAAGAACGCATCGGCTATTATATCATTGTCGCTACCGCCGGTCATGACACCACGGCCGCCTCGATCGCGGGGGGGCTCAAGGCGCTGATCGACGATCCCGAGCAATTCCTGCGCCTGCGCGCCGATCCAGCTCTGCTCAAATCATTCGCGAATGAAGCGATACGCTGGACCGCGCCGGTCAAGCATTTCTTCCGCAATGTCACCGCCGACTACGAGCTGCGCGGAAAGACGATTGCGAAGGGTGACACGGTCATGCTGAGCTACGGCGCCGCCACGCGTGACCCCGAAGCCTTCGACGCCCCCGATCAGTTCCGCATCGACCGCAGCCCCAACAATCATCTCTCCTTTGGATATGGCGCGCACCAATGCCTGGGGCAGTTCCTCGCAAAGCTGGAGATCGAGGCATTTTTCCGATCGTTCCTCGATCGGGTCGAGACCGTAGAAGTGGCCGGCCCCGTCCGCTATGTCGAAGCGCCGTTCGTCACCGGCATCAAGAATTTTCCGATCCGCTACACGCTCAAGGCATGACCAGCAGCGAGGTCACCCGTTCGTTCGGGCGGCCTCGCTTGCCATTGTAACCATCGAGGCGACTCGCCGCTGCCAGACTGCTACGGCGGTTTATGTCCGAAGCAGGGTTTTAAGGATTTTCCCGGCGGCGGAGAGCGGGAGCGCGTCGCGGAACTCGAAGCTCCTGGGGCATTTGTAGCCGGCGATCCGCGCGCGGCAATGGGCGAGAAGCGCGGTCTCGTCGCGCGTTTCGCCAGGGCGCACGACGATCACGGCATGAACGGATTCGCCCCAATGGGGATGCGGGCGGCCGACGACTGCGCATTGGGCGACCGAGGGATGGCTCGCCAGCGCGCCCTCGACCTCGACCGAATAGACATTCTCGCCGCCGCTCACGATCATGTCCTTGAGCCGATCGACGACATGGACATAGCCCGCCTCGTCCATCCAGCCGATGTCGCCCGTATGCATCCAGCCGCCGCGCAGCGCCGCGGCGGTTTCCTCCGGCCGGTTCCAATAGCCGAGCATCACGCCCTCGCCGCGCGCCACGATTTCGCCGTGGGTCCGGACGGGGACCTCCTGATCATGCTCGTCGACGATCCTCAACTCGACGGTCATCGTCGCCCGGCCGGCGGAACGGATACGCTCGCCCGCCGGGTCCAGCGCACGGTGATCGGCGGGCCCGAGCAACGTGGCGACCGGCGACAGCTCGGTCATGCCGTAAGCCTGGACGAAACCACACCGCGGCAAGGCCTCGATCAGCCGGTCCATCAAAGCGGCGGGGATCGGGGCGGCACCATAGATGATCCGTTCGATGCTGCTGAGGTCATGGTTCGCGAAGGCGGGATGATCGAGCAGCGCCTGGATCATCGTCGGCACCAGAAACAGGTCGGTGACGCTGTGGGCGGCCACCGCGCGCATGACTGCCTCGGCGTCGAAACCGGGCACGAAAACATGTACCGAACGCCGCAGCATCGCAGCGATCAGGCCCGAGATCGCTCCGACATGGAACAGCGGCGCGGTATGCATCATGCATGCGCCCGGAGCGCAATCGGAGGTACCGGCATATCCAAGTGCCGATGCCATCATCGACCTGTGGGTCAGCATGACGCCCTTGGGCTTGCCCGTCGTTCCGCCGGTATAGAGGATAGCGGCCAGGTCGTCGCCGCCGCGCAGATGTTCTTCGGCAGGCTCGGCCGCAAGCAGCCGCGCCTCATAGTCAGGCGAGCCGGCAACGAGGACCGTCTCGATGCAGGGCGCGAGACTGCGCAGTTCGGACGCATGCCCCAGATGCTTCTCGTCGACGATGAGAATCCGCGTGTCGCAGTCCGCCAGAGAATAGGCGATCTCGCCCAACGTCCAA
>ERZ781398.3942-NODE-3942-length-11220-cov-3.963636_pt1 | contig 11220 bp, 9 predicted proteins | sample MGYA00433077_ERZ781398 | MGnify/ENA primary metagenome ERZ781398 (study PRJEB29847, sample SAMN06458254) | wastewater metagenome | isolation source: Wastewater bioreactor | place: South Africa: Cape Town | study: EMG produced TPA metagenomics assembly of the... | reverse complement strand
AGAAGACTATTCAACAACTTGATAAAACACATTTTAAATGTCGAACACCAGGTGAATATATTCATCCATCGTTAGTTGAAAATTCCGTATGTGATTGTTCATCATGCGAAGAAGAACATTTACATATTCGATATTTAAATACGCATACTATTTTTCAACATATTTGTGATGGATTCATTGATAGATTACCTGAATTAATTGATAATCGAAATGAAACCGATGAAAGTGAATGTGAACAATGGAGATGTAATAATACTTATACACGTTGCAATCGTATATGGAATTGTCCGAATGGAGCAGATGAAATCGGTTGTAATTCATATTCAACATTGAATTGTTCGTTGAAAGAACATTTTTGTGTTCAAATGACGACATACCAATTTACATGTTTACCTATTGAAAAAGTCAATGATGGAATTATTGATTGTATTGGTGCTACGGATGAACCACGATTTTGTGCACTTAAATTTCAAATGATAAATGAATATGACGTGTTTGATCATGATTTCTATTGCAAAACTTATAATCGTGGTTATGAATGTCTTGGTTTGGATTTTCTATGTAATAATTATAGTAGTTGTGTTGAAGGAGATGACGAACGATTTTGTTCAAATACAACAATTGAAAATCGATGTTTTTCGATGTTTCCGTTTCCGCGCAGAGCTGATGATGATCAAGGTTGTCTTCCATCTCTGTACGAAAACAAAAATATTCGAACTGATATGGAAAAATTCTTATTCGATCATAAAGGACATACAAGAGTTTGGCGAATCATCTATTTTATGCTTGATGGACCAGTTTATTCGTACATACAAAAATTACCAACAATCTCATCAAGTTTATCTGTGATACAACGAGTAGTTTCACATGTGCCTCATTGCCATCGTGGTCTCACTTTACGTGTTTGGTCGAATAATCTAACGTGTTTATGTCCACCGAGTTATTACGGTACACAATGTCAATATCAAAGTCAACGAGTCAGTCTTACAATGCAATTTCGACCATCGGCAAGTTCATGGCAAACATTATTTGCTATTTTTGTTTCACTTATTGACAATAGTGATCAACGAATGATTCATTCATATGAACAATTTACATTTTTATCTGTTCGAGATTGTCAAAGAAAATTCAATATCTATTTACTTTATTCAACACAACCGAAAGATCCGCATAAAAACTATTCGATACATATCGATGTTTATGAAAAAGTTTCGTTTGAATATCGAGGCAGTTTGATATATCCTGTTCAATTTTCATTTTTACCTAATTATCGTTTATCAATATTAATCGATATTCCTCGAATATATGATCGAACTCAGAGTTGTTTAATCGATCGATGTGATCATGGTCAATGTAGTAAATATGCGACTAAATCACCAAATGATACTTTTTGCAAATGCGATAAAGGATGGACAGGCAAATACTGTCATATTCCGTATAAATGCAATTGTTCATTCGGCTCATTATGTCTCGGTATGTCAGCAGATAATCAATCGATTTGTTTGTGTTCAGTAAATAGATTTGGTCTTCGATGTCTTCTTTCGAATACAATTTGTCAAACAAATGACAATCAATCGTTATGTCAAAATAATGGTCAATGTATTGCTAATAATGAGTATGATGATAGATCGAATCGAAAATTTAGCTGTATTTGTCAACAAGGTTTTCGTGGAAGTGAATGTGAAATAATCGATGACAAACTTCTTCTATCATTTCATCGAAATCTTGTTCCATCACAGTATCTGTCAATTCATTTCATTCAAGTTAATAACAATACACATAAACCTATACGATCAACAACTTATAGAACGATTCCTGTTCAACAAGACTCAATTGTTATTTATTGGTCACGACCATTTCATCTTGTTTTTGTAGAATTCGAAAATAAAAATTATTATTTCGCTTTTGTTCAACAGATTTACAATCAATCAGCATCTATCAATGCAACAATTAAGCCATCGGATCGTTGTGCAAATATTCGTGAAGTATTCAATGAAACTATTGTTCAATTGCGTCTACTTCGTCGAATAAAATACTATCATCTACCATGTCAAATCAATTCGCCTGATCTTAAATGTTTCTATGATGAAAAACATCTTTGTCTATGCTATGATTTTGATAATACACGTCTAGCTAATTGTATTGAATTTCAACATGAAATTACATCCGATTGTTGGGGACAAAATGAATGTGAACATGATGGTCAATGTTTTCAAGATGATAAAATCTGTCCACAACGATCAATATGCATTTGTCATTCATGTTTTTATGGTGTTCGATGTCAATTTAGTACAAATGGATTTGGTCTATCACTTGATGCTATTTTAGGCTATCATATTTATCCATATATTGATCTTACAAATCAACCATTGATTACACAAATGAGTTTAGGATTAACTATCATTTTCGTATGTATAGGATTGGTCAATGCTATTTTAAGTATATTGACATTCAAGAATAAAACAACACATCGCATTGGCTGTGGTTGGTATCTATTGAGTTCATCGATAATTACTTTATTAATAACGATTATATTTGGATTGAAATTTTTATTTCTTCTTCTCATACAAATGGCAATCATAACCAATCGATTGTTGATCACATTTCAATGTTATTCATTCGATTTCATACTTCGAATATGTCTCATCATGGACCAATGGTTAAATGCGTGTGTAGCAATCGAGCGAGCAATATCGGTCATTAAAAAAACTGATTTCGATAAAAGAAAAAGTATACAAGCAGCTAAATATGTAATTATTAGTCTTTTTTTTGTTATTACTGCAACTTGTATTCATGATCCTATTCATCGAGATATAATTGATGAAGATACAGATGATCACAAACGATCGTGGTGTATTGTGAGATATTCATCGAATCTCGGAATCTATAATTATATTATTAATAGTATACATTTTTTCGGTCCATTTCTAATGAATTTTATTTCAGCTATTATTCTTATAATTAAACAAGCTCATCAAAAATCAACGATTCATACGGATAGACTCTATCGACAACATCTACGTGATCAATATCAAGAAAATCGACATTTATTAATTAGTCCAATTGTACTAATTCTTCTTGCAATACCACGTCTTATTATAACATTTGTTTCTAAATGTATGCAATCAGCTAATGATGCATGGATATTTCTCATCGGATATTTTATTGCATTTATTCCACCTATGTTGACTTTTCTCGTATTTATCTCGCCATCGAAATTCTACAAACAAGAATTTGACAAATCTATTCGACAAATTCGAACCATAATTCGAACTCATAAAAGGACCTGACAGTAGTGTTTCATCAATAATAAACTCTACATGAAATCTTTATACATAATAATGTTCTAAGTAAATTATGTTAATTACATATATTCATGGTATTCTTGGTCTGACAAGATGTTTTTTTATTTATTTATATGTGATTAAGTATTCAGGTAGAATATGTCGATTTGAATAGACAACAAAAATATGTGATCGATCGCCTGTTGAGTCGAGATCAGTTGGACATGTTGTTGTTGATGAATGGCCGAGACCGTTTTCGCCAACGAGAACTCGACACATCAGTATACGTTTTTCACGTGTCAATGGATTAGGTAGAGCATATCGATTGCTAGTTGATTGACGAGATGAAAAATAAAAGCCTCGACCGTAAGACGAACCATTGCTACCTATGCGTTGATGATCGAAACCTCGTCGAAGAATTTGTTCAGCAGCATGATACGGACAACCGTGAAAGAGTAATTTTTCTGTTTGATCATGTCCAAGACGTTTGTCAATAAGATTCTTTTGTTTAAAGTATTCTGTTAGCCAAATAAAATTTTCTATTCGATGAATTTTAACAATTGATGATTGAGCATGATCGAAATCATTGGCTACACGATGAAATTCATCGGAATTATTGTCAATAAGAATTAAACGACTTTCGGCGATCGACCAATTTTCTTTGGTTATCCTCGTCAGATGTAAATCAGTTGTATCAGGTAAATCAAAAGGATTGTTCATTGCATCAATAGCTGAAACTAATGACGATACGATTTCATCTTCACACATCCAATTTTCAATTAAACAATTGATTTTAATTTGTCCTTGTTCGAATATTAGACACATAAAAATTGGATAACTATCTTTCGATTTTGAAACAATAAATGCTGAGATTTTATCACCGAGACTAGCAGTTACCATTGATAGTAATCTAAATAAATAAATTAGTTCATTTATCAAATTTACTCATTCGCTTACTCATCGAAATTCTTTTCAGTTAAATTCCATTCCCACATGAGAAACTGTTCAGCAAGATAAATACTAATTGTTTCCGAAGAATAAATGATCTGATTAAAAATTTCTGTTGCAATTGTATCCTTTTCATTTATATACAGAATCAATGGTTTAGGCTATAGAAAGATTAAAATAATTCGTCGTTTTTTTCTTTTAATTAAAACATTTTATTTTACTCACATTTGACGAATTGAGTAGAGAATTTCGTAGATTTTGATCGAGTATTGATGGTTGAAACGTAAAATTCATAACATCTTCATCGATTTTCGAAGTTTCATCAATTGTCAAATCAATTAATTCAATAGCAGTTGTCAATGATGTTTCATCAACAGTCAAGTCAATTGATTCTATGAAATTTGTCGATAGTGGTTCATTACCAAGGAAATCAATTGATTTTTCCTCGGTTTTATCAAATATGTTTGCGATACATTCATCCATAATTTAGAACAAATATTAAACCAACTTATCATTTGAAAAGTTTTATATAGAAGATAATGGGAAAAAACCAATTCAACTTCAGTGCTGGACTTTTGTTTGTCCTATGACGAACGCGTTATCAAATTTGTTTGCTGTTCTTTGAAACCAATAAATTTTTAACCTCATATATTCAAGTTAGATGTCGTAAGATTAATACATTCATATTATTATAGTATCATAGGATTCAATTTAAATTAGCATCAATACCAGAGTTTCATCTGAGTTAATTGGGAAATGTCGACAGGTATATTTTTGTCTTACTGACGAGGGAACATTCTTAAGTAAAAAGCATAAAATCATTAGTTAATACAAGCATGTTTTATTTTATCTATTTTGATATTGGCCTATCTCGGTTTTTGTTTGACTGGGTAAAAATGAAAATTTACGAAAATAATTTTTCTTCGGGTTTCTATCTTCAATTATACTTCAACGAATATTATAGAAATGGCTTCAAACTACATGGATCAACAGTAAGAAAAGATTTTATTTTTAACTTCTATATAAGCATCCTTGCAAATATCGAGTAGTTCTATGTCTGATCCCGTAGTACTGAAAGGTCTGGGATGTCAAGTTGTTGATTACAATGATGATGATGAACGTAAAATATTTACGAGCAGCAATCCAAATAATCCATCAATTGTAATTGAAGATATTCATATAAACTCTTTCTCTGATATATTTGATCCGAAGAAGGATTATGTCGGTTTTGTTGTTTACTTGTGTGGGAAAAGAAATGATTTCAAATTGGGTGGTGTTGATTGTAAAAACTGGTGATATTTTTATCAAAGAATCAGATTGGATTGACAGTACAGTCAGGAAAAGAAACAGACGAGGTAAATATATGCATGGTAGACTGTTTTATTCGATTTTTGGATGTTGGAAAAAAAAGAATCAAGAATTTATTGGCGGTGGATTTTCATATCACAATGGTGAGTGGAAATTTAATTCCGGTACATTTAATACAATGAATTCTGGCAACAATGACGACACATATCATAATTCGGACAGAAAGTTAGCGAAGGCTGAAAAGGAACTTTTAGAAAATGTCATTATTCATTTATATAAAAATCATGAGTGGCTGAAGAGGCCAACGGACGAACGAGTTAGTCTCAAAGAGTTGGCTAAATTAAAAGAATCAACAAAATCTTGGATAAATCTTCATTTAATACTACATAAGGCCAGAAGATTTCATGGAACGGTGATATCATTCAATCACGAACGCAATTATGGATTTATCCAATGCAGTGGCATTGAAGAATACATATTCGTGCATTCCTCTGATATTCAATTTAATCCATCAAATCTCAATTACTCTATGATTGGTGCAAATATAGAATTTGATATAACCGAAACAAGAAAAGGGTGGAAAGCAACTAACGTAACAGACTTTCTTTATTATTGCTAAGGAGCACTATTTAAATCAATCGAGTACTGAAGATCTTTGATCAACATTGAAAATAAAAGAAAAGAAAAATATTTGTAATTTTATTTTCTTGTTTTCTTTTTTCACGTGAATCTATTCATTCCTCATAATACATGAAGATAAATTTTTGCTGATTAAAAGATCTAATAGAAATATTTGATTACGTGACTTGTGAAAACAATGTGAATCAATGTTGATAAATAACAGTAAAAAGAGAAACAAATGAAATGAGATAGATTCTTTGTTTGGAATAAAAATAAACCTGTCATGCACTGAAATCAACGTTCAAATAAAAGAAATCTCGTCAGACATTATTTTATTTGAAATGTTTATTCGAATCTGGGCTGATTTTCTGCTAATTAATAGCATTATTGATGTGCTAAACAACAGACAAGATTTATTTGTTGGAACTCTTTCATTGAATCAACCACGATTCCGTTCAAATGCAACTTGGGAATCGACTGCAACTATTTTTGCCAATCGAACTACAGTGGGAAGCTATCCAAGAGGCATTTTCATCACTTCAAAGAATTCAATTTATATATCCGATCTAATAAATGATGAAATTCATATTTGGGAAAATGAAAGTAGTGTTTATCCATCAAAAAATATTCCGAGCAGTTTAATAGATCCATATTCCATATATGTGACATCGAACGGTGATATTTATGGTGATGGTGGAGCCAATAATTGTATTGATAAATGGATAGCAGAAAATGAAACCTGGGTACCAGTTATGGATACATCATCCACATGCTACAGTCTTTTCGTCGATATTTATGATAATTTATACTGTTCAATGTATAATAAACATAGAGTTGACAAAAAGTGGTCAAATGGAGTAACAACGATTGTTGCTGGAAGAGGTGTTCGAGGATCATCATTGGATATGCTCAATGGTCCGTATGGAATATTTGTTGACGTTAATTTAGATGTATATGTTGCTGATTCTGACAACAGTCGAATTCAATTGTTTCGGTTCAATCAACCAAATGGAATAACAATAGCTGGAAGTGAATCATCAACATTATCAATCGAACTTAAAAAACCAACGGGAATTGCTCTTGATGGTGATCGATATCTTTTTATTATTGATGGAGGCAATCATCGCATAGTTGGTTCGAACCAATACGGTTTTCATTGTATATTTGGATGTTCTGGTCAAAATTTAACAAACAATAAATTGAATCATCCAATCGGTATGGCTTTTGACAGTTATGGAAATATTTATGTCACCGATGAAGGTGATCATCAAATAAAGAAATACATCTATCAAAAAAGTCTCATCGTAAATATCAACATTTATTTTTCTTTGTATACATTTTGAAAAAAGTGCATCGACCATTGCATTATTCAATTAATTTTTTTTTTGTAGTTCTAACTCTTTCGTATAATCAACCGAGATTTTATTTAAATGCAACTTGGAATTTAAATGCCACTACTTTTATCACTACAAATACAACAGATGATAGTCCATATGATATCTTCGTTAATTCGAAAAACTCAATTTACGTATCCAATCGATCGATTCGTCAAATTCTTATTTGGCAAAATGACAGTAGTATTAATCCATCAAAGAAGATTTCTGGCAATTTACTATATCCAAATGCCATTTTGTCACAATAAATGGTGATATTTATGTTGATAATGGAAAGCATGGTCGTGTTGATAAATGGATAGCAGAAAATGAAACATGGATATCGGTTATGTCTGTTCAACAATCATATTGCTCTATGATTTTCGTTGATATTTATGAAAGTTTATATTGTTCAATAATTGATAGACATCAAGTTGAGAAAACATGGGCAAATGGTACATCAACAATTATTGCTGGAAGAGGTGTCCGAGGATCGTCATTGAATATGCTCGACAATCCTCAAGGAATATTCGTTGATATTAATTTAGATTTGTATGTTGCTGATTCGAACAATCATCGAATTCAATTATTTCGATTGAATCAATTCAATGGCATAACAGTAGCAGGAGATAGTTTACCAAATGCAACCATTGAGCTTAGTTTTCCATCAGGAATTATTCTTGATGGTGAACAACACTTATTTATTGTCGATAGAGGCAATCATCGTATAATTGGTTCGAATAATGAACATGGTTTTCATTGCATATTTGGATGTTCTGGTCAAGGTTCAACAAACGATAAATTGAATCGACCTACTAGTATGGCTTTTGACAGTCATGGAAATATTTATGTTATCGATCAAGATAATCATCGAATACAAAAAATCATGAAAAATAATATCTATGATGGTGAATCATCATTTTCATCCCGATTTCGTTTAAATTTGATTGTTTTTAACATTTTTCTTTATTGTTTAGATATTCGACAACCTGTAGAAACAAAATATTCATCAAACTTAACAATATATAGTCACAAATGTAATTATGATAGCAACTGCAGATTTCTAAATTACTATTGTGAAATTATAGAAATTTACACAACAGAAGAAGGTTATTACACCATTACAAGTAACACTAATATAAAGCAGTTTTTTGGATATGCTGTTGAAAAAAATTTCACTGTATTTGATGTTCGTATTAACGCAATTCAAAAGGATATTACAGTTAGTTCCTATAATGATAATCAGTTCAAAATTGCACTACATCGTGAAATAAATACTTCATTTGTTTTGATTGTGACAACAAGCATTCCGAATAATCATAATCAAGGTGCATTCTCTATAACTATCATTGGTCCAAGCAATGCTTTTATGCAACGAATAAGTATGACTGAAAATGTTCGACGCGCTAAACAATTTTTGTATTTGATTCTAGATGATACGAAATTAACTATCCAAACAAATTATTCATCGAATTTGAGCGATACAAATCAGCAATTGAGTCATCACAACTGCAGAGAATATAAATATTATTATGAAGGCTTAAAGATAAATGTAAATACATCCGGCTATTACATGTTCTCAAGCGATAGCAATTTCAATATATATGGTTATTTGTATGAATATCAATTTGATCCATACAATGCAATAGATACTTCACTCGCTCAGAATGATGACTCTTGTGAAGATTTCGAGTTTCAAATTATTGCTTATTTACACTTCAATATAACGTATGTTTTGATTGTAACATCATCTCATAAACACATGAACACTCAAGGTTCATTCTCTGTGATTGTCAAAGGACCAGATAGAAGTCATATGAAGAGAATTGGTATGTATATTCATATAGTTTAAACTAAACAGATAATTTTATTCGAACTTTTCAAGAGCAATTTCCAACTGCAACCGTTTTTCAATCATTATATTCATCAGAACTGACCAAAAATAGTTTTACATACTATCGGGAATATTGTCAGGCTTTAGGTTACCATTATGAATCACTACGAATCAATGTAGTTCAATCAGGCAAATATACATTGTCAAGTATAGACAGTATCTTCGAGCCTATTGGCTATTTGTACAAACAACATTTTAATCCATACAACCCATCCGAAGGATTACTCTTTAGTAACACATACGGTTGTCATTTTTCTCAATTTAAAATTACTACTGATCTGCAATCTAACATGACATACATATTGATCGTAACTACTTCTATTGAGCGATATATAGGTAATTTTTCGATATTGGTCACCGGTCCAAACAATGTTATTTTCAATAGTACTAGTAAGTTCAATATTTTAATCGCGACACTTTCATCAGTATCAAACTCTTTAGATCTTCAAACAACGTATATGTCGGAACTGGCAGAACAAAATCAAGTTTATCCACGAGTATGTGGTATAGGAAATTATCATTATGAAATTGTTCACATTAATGTAGAATAGAGTGGTTCATATACATTCGATACGAATACAAGTATCCTACTCTATGGATATTTGTATAGAAATGATTTTGATCCATCGTATCCAAATAGAAACTTACTTGCGCAGAGCAACTTCAGTTGCGGAAAATTTCATTTTGGACTTGCAGAATATCTCGAACTGAATACAAGATATATTCTAGTGATAACAACATTTGATCCAAATGTTATAGGATCGTTTACATTATTTGTTAATGGTCCACATAATGTCACTCTCAATCGAATAGACAAGAAACATAGCAGTTGTGTGGTTGGTGATCAGTGTAATTTGTATACAAAAGGTATTGGTTTGACTATTAATGATATTTTACGTAATAAAATTCAACCGAATACATTATTTGGACAGCAATCAGCATTTATAGAAGCAGCTGCTGGTATTACCATGATTATGTTTATCATTGGTTTCATCAATGCCATGTTCTCTTTAATAACTTTTCAAAATAAAGACTTAAGAAAAGTCGGTTGTGGATTATACCTATTAACATCTTCAATTACATCACTATTAACAATTACTATGTTTACAATTAAATTCTGGATTGTTGTTCTCATTCAATTGTATTCAACTGTTAGTTCATCAATTCTTCGGATAGATTGTGCATTTATTGGTCCTGTTTTAAAACTATGTTTGTACTTGGATGGTTGGTTAAATGCTTGTGTTGCTCTTGAACGAACTGTCAATGTCTCGAAGGGAGTTACTTTTGATAAAAAAAATGAGTAAATATGTAGCTCGATGGATCATTTTCTTGTTACCTATTTTCATTATGGGTACTATTGTTCATGAACCAATACAACATGAATTGTTTGAGTATACAACTCAAAATTATAATCCCATAAATAATAATTTAACTGTGAATATTTCAATGGAAACTGATACAACTTTGCAATATGAAATTGAACGTAATGTCTTGTGTGTTATTCGATATTCTCGTTCTGTTCAAACTTACAATACAATCACTTTATTCATACATCTTGTTGCACCATTTGTTGCAAATTTTTTTTCTGCTTTGTTTATCATTTTTGGTACAGCTCGACGACGATCCACTGCACAAACCGATAAGAAAAATTTTAAAGAACATGTATTCAATCAAATGAGTGAGCACAAACAATTGTTGATCAGTCCTTTCATTCTACTTGTATTGGGTATGCCTCGTTTCAGAGCTGGGCAACTCAGTAAAAAATGTGAATTAACTCAACTCAATTCGTTGA
>ERZ781398.3935-NODE-3935-length-11231-cov-3.387616_pt1 | contig 11231 bp, 9 predicted proteins | sample MGYA00433077_ERZ781398 | MGnify/ENA primary metagenome ERZ781398 (study PRJEB29847, sample SAMN06458254) | wastewater metagenome | isolation source: Wastewater bioreactor | place: South Africa: Cape Town | study: EMG produced TPA metagenomics assembly of the... | reverse complement strand
CCGCCACGATGGGCAGGGCCCGGCCGTCCGATGGACGTGCCGGCAGTCACGCCGCGCCCCGAAGGCCGGCGCGGCGTGACGCGCGATCACCTCACCGAGCCCAGGTTCACCAGATCGTGATCGACCATGCGGTCACCGTCGAAGACGAACCGCCCGCGGAAGGTGTCGCCGGCGAGAAGCATCGGTAGCCAGAGGGCGTCGTCGGCCCACATGCGATGAAACGGGAGCGCGTCGAGCGGCGTCCAGAGCGGCACCGCTTCGTCGGTCTCCGTCGGCTCGCCCTCGCATGTGTCGGCACGGAAGACGTGGCAGTGGAGCTTGTAGCCGTCGACGAAGTCGAAGCTGAGCTCCCCGTGTTCGACGACGCCACGCGCTCCGACACAGAGCTCTTCGCGAAGCTCGCGGAGCGCGCAGTCGATCGCACGTTCGTTCGGCTCCATCCGACCGCCGGGCGCGTTCACCTTCCCGGCGCCGAGGCCACGCTTCTTCTCGATGAGGAGGACGCGCTCCCGCTCGACGACGAAGAGGAGCGTCGCGCGATCGGTCGGCGTCCACTTCGTCCAGTCGATCTCGCTCACAGAGGCCATGTGCGTGCCTCCTAGCGCTGCTCGCCGTCGGCGGAAAGTTCCAGCCATTCCGTGGCTAGTGCATGCGTCTGGTAGGCCTCTGTGTCAGGCGTCGTGATCCATGAACATGGCATCGATCCGCGCGCGCCCGAAGATGGCGGCGGCCAAATCACGACGGAATTTCGGACGGCGGGACACCTCCGCGCGCGGAACACGGCTTGCTCGTGCTCGAGGCATGAGCGAGAGCGTCCGCCCGTCGATTCCCCGCCCCCGCACCTCTGCTCCCGCTGCCCCTCGGCCGACCGCTCCTCTTGCGCCTGCGTCGGGGCCGGCGCTCATCAAGACGACGCCGGCGGCGGCGATGCGCGAACGCCTCGCGACACTCGACCTCGATGACGGTGACATCGTCTGCGTCGCGGTGAAGCCGATCAAGACGGCGCCGCCCGCCGTGCCGGTGGTCCGCGGGACGCGAAGAGCGTTCCGCCTCCGCCCGCCAGCAGCATCGCGCTGATCGATCGGGCCCCGACGACGGCGAAGGTCGCGGCACCCGCGCTCTCGTTCGCGCCGCCGGCTGTCCCGACGTTCGCGCCCACGCCATCGGTGCGGCCGCGCATCGACACTGAGGTCGAGATCGAGCGCGGATGGGACGACGCAGCCGCCTCCTTCGCGCAGCCGTCGTGGGCAGAGGATACGGCACCGGCATTGCCACCGGTCGCAGCCGCTCCCGCGTCGATCGCGCCGCCGGCGCCCGTGTCGGTTGCGCTGCCGCCGGTGTCGACCACTCCGCCGGCGCCCGTTTCGGTCGCGCCGCCGGCACCCGTTTCGGTCGCGCCGCCGCCGGTGTCGACCACGCCGCCGGCACCCGTTTCGGTCGCGCCGCCGCTGGTGTCGGCGGCGGCGCCGCCCGTGTCGATGATGCGTCCGGTGACGCCGGCGCAGCCCGTTGCGCCGCAGTTGCTCCGCCTCTCGATCAACGATCCGACCGATCTCATCTTCGACGGGATGTATGGGCTGACGTTCGCGCGATCGACCGGCGAGGCCGCCGAGATGTGCGCCGAGACGCTGGCGAGGGCGCTCGGCGCGCGGGCGGTCGTCATCCATACGCACGACCTCGTGAGCCGCGAGCTCCGCGCGATCGGCGCACACGGGGACGGTGACTTCGACATCATCGGGTCGGCCGAGGCGAGCGACGACGATCTCGTCGCGGCTGCGGTCATCTGCAATCAGAGGTCGGTCACGATGAAGTTCGACGGCGAGCTACCGCGCCTCGCGCCGAAGCGCCTGCATGCGGTGGGCGCGCCGCGCACCGTCGTTGCGGCACCTGCGATGTCGTGGGGGCGCTGCCTCGCAATCATCGAGGTCATCGACGCGGACGAGCGTTACGCCGCTCGTGTCGCCGACTCGGCCGCGTACGTCGCGGATCACTTCGCGCAGTTCCTCTGCGCTCACGCCGCCTGAGCCTCAGGTCCGCCACGTCAGCCGGGTGACGCACTGGCGTCCACCCCGGGACACGCATTCGGTGCGCTCCCAGCGGATGTCGCGGCAGCCCATCAGCTCGAAGATGGCGGCCATCGTCGCGATCACGATCGTGCAGAGCACGGGGTGGTGCCCTGACCAGGCCGATACGATGCTCTTCGCCTCTCCAGGCCCCACGAGCTCCACGTGGCGCTTCCCGGTCGTGTGGAGCTGTCCCCAGAGACGTGGGACGCTCGCCGCGTAGAGCTCGGGTGAGACGACCTTCTCGAGGAGGAAGCGGTACACGCCGCTCGTCGATTGCCGCACGACGTGCCGCGACGCGTCCCTCGTCAGTCGCTCGAGGTCCACTTCGGAGTGCTGCTCGACGAGGGCATCGAGGATCGCGTGGACGAGACGCGCCGGGTACCACGACGATGCGAGCAAGGCCGGCATGTCGTGCGCATCCGGCTCGACCAGATGTCGGAGATCGGGCGGGCTCATTTCCGCCATGCGACGGAGGCGCTCCTTGCCGTAACGCTCGGTGTACCAGCGCACGAAGTCGCGGATCAGCGCGCCTTTGATCATCGGCTCGGTCATCGCCAACTCTTCATCGTAACCCACTTGCTCCACCGAGCGAGCAAGCCGCACGCGCACTCCATGGTCGAGCTACGACGCATGCGGCTGTGGCCTCGTCACCGACCTCGCTGTCGACGGTAGGAGCGTTGTCTCGGCCAATGATGATGGCGGCGTCTTCATCGCACGGCGCCGATCCGAGTGAGCGATGCGCGCGGAGGGCGCCTCGCTCGCCGGACGCGGCCCGGGCTCAACTCTTCGGCGCGGAGACGATGGGGCGCGTAAGATGCACTTCCCATGAGCACCAGCGGTTCGAGCACATCCGCCTACGAGTCACTCACCGTCGAGCGTAACGGCGCGATCGCGGAGGTCATCCTCACGGGGCCCGGCAAGGGCAACGCGATGGGCCTCGCGTTCTTCCGCGAGCTGCCCGAGGTGTTCTCCGAGCTCGATCTCGACGAGTCGGTGCGCGTGGTGATCCTCCGCGGCAAGGGCGGGATCTTCACCTACGGCCTCGACCTCAAGGCGGTCGCGCCGACGTTGATGCCGTTGATCGCTCCGGAGAACCTCGCGAAGGAGCGGACGCAGCTGCTTCGCCTCATCGGCCAGTGGCAGCGCGCGGCGGACTCCATCGAGCGGTGCACCAAGCCCGTCATCGCGGCGATCGCGGGGCCGTGCATCGGCGGTGGCATCGACGTCGCTGCCGCGTGCGATGTCCGGCTCTGCTCTCGCGACGCGCGCTTCAGCGTCCGCGAGGTGAAGGTCGCGATCGTCGCCGACCTCGGGAGCTTGCAGCGTCTGCCGCGCATCATCGGTCACGGTCACACGCGCGAGCTCGCCTTCACGGGCAAGGACATCGATGCCGATCGCGCGCTCCGGATCAACCTCGTGAACGACGTCTTCGACGACGAGGCCGCGCTCCTCGCCGGCGCACGCGCGATGGCGCGTGAGATCGCCGAGAACCCGCCGCTCGTCGTTCAGGGCATCAAGCAGGTGCTCTCGTACGGCGAAGAGCGCCGCATCCTCGACGGCGAGCGCTACGCAGCGGTGTGGAACTCCGCGTTCATCGCCTCGAAGGATCTGGTCGAGGCCATGACGGCGTTCATGGAGAGGCGGCCGCCGCGCTTCACCGGCGCGTGAAGCTGCGCTCTCGTGAGCGTCGTTCGGGCTACTTCTCTGCGGCCATGAACGAGACGTAGCGCGAGATCTGCTTCACGGACTCGGGGCCCGGCGAGGTGAGCTCGATGCCGACCGCGCGCGCGGCGCCGCCGCCGTCACCTGAGTGAGGCGCTCGGCTCCAACGTACGACGCCGCTCTCCGAGACGACTTTGCCGTCGATGGGGAGTGCGAAGCGCACGGTGACCTGCGCGCCGTCGGCGATCTTCCCGCGCGTGACGACGAAGAGGCCGCGCTCCGAGATGTCCTCGCTTCGCCCGTCCACGGCGCCGATCCCCGGCACCTCCACGCGAACGGGGGTGCGGTACGCGGCGCGTGGGTAGCGGCGCAGCTCGGTCGCATCCGAAGACGGTTGGGGCGCCGGCTTCTCTGTCGCCTCCTCCTCCTCCGCGGGAGGGGCGACCGACGCCGAGCGCGGGCCAGGCCGGACCGACGTCCCGCGGCGCTCGGGCTTCGCGTCGAGGAGGTGGAGGCGCGTCGGCTCGGGAGGCGCCGCCGCGTCGAGCGCCTCGACCAGCTCCTTCGTCGAGGTGAAGCGATCGGCGCCCGCTCCACCGAGCGTGCGCGCGATGACGCTCGCGAGCGCAGGGGGCAGCTCTTGCGGAGCCCCGCTCCCCGACCCGATGGAGCGGACCGCCTCGCCTTCGTTCCGAGTCCGCCCCGCGAGCGCGAGGAACGCGCACGCGCCGATGCCGGCGAGATCGATCGCGACGTCCGCCGCGCCGTCGGCGATGATGGCGGCCTCCCAGTTCACGAGCTTCACACGCTCGACGCCCCAGGCGTCACGCACGATGAGCACGTTCTCCGGACGGACCTCCCCGTGGCGAATGGATGCATCGTGTGCAGCAGCGAGCACGTCGGCGATCTGGCGAATGACGGAGCAGGCCTCGGCGGTCGGGAGCGCACCGCGAGCCGCAACGAGCCCCTCGAGGGTACGGCCCTCGAGCATCTCCACCACGATGTACGGATCGTTTCGCTCCGTCGTGCCGGCGTCGCGCAGGTCGACCGAGCCGGGGTGGATGAAGCTCGCCAGTGCGAGCTGCTCCCGACGAACCGACTCTGCGTCCGACTCGTCGCCGTCGATCCGAACGCCGACCTTGAGCAAGGAGCGGCGCGCGGTCCGGAGATGGCGGACCTCCCAGCGCGAGCCGGCGACACGGCCGCCGACGTCTCGCAACAGCTCGTAACGGCCTTCCAGGACGGCGCCCTTCTCGTACGACGAGCGCCGCCATCGCTTGATCGCGTCCTCGAGCAGGCCCTCGAGCTGCCTGCCCTCGAAGGCTTCGCTCGAGACGACGAGGAGGGCTCCCGTCTCGAGCGCGAGGAGATCGAGACCCGAGCGCTCGTTCGCGTAGACGTCCTCGGTGACGACGAGGGCGCAGGGCGAGTGCGCGGCCGCTGCGCTCGCGGCATCCGCCAGCGTGACGCCGATCGCATCACCGCCGAACCGGGCAGCAGCGGCGCGCACGCTGACGACGAGGCTCTCCTTCGCCTCGACGACGAGGACCTTCGGGCGCGGCGACGGCCGCGAGCTCGGGTCCTCTTCGATCACATCGACGACGTCGAGGATCGACGGCTCGTCGCGAGAGGGCAGGGGCGCGCTCGGCTTGGGCGGCGGTGGCTTCGGGGGACGCGAAGGCAAAGACTTGCCGCTGGCGTCGTCCTTCACCGCGATCGAGGGGACCGACGCGAACGACGGAGCCCGCTCCCTCACCGAGGGAGAAGGCTCCGGCGCCGGCGTGGGGGAGCCATAGAGCCGATCGAGGTGTGCCCGGATCTCGCTCGAGAGGGCGACCATCGCCTTCACCGGCATCGCCGCCGCGGCGGAAGCGGCCGCGAGCGCGATGTCGTCCGTCGGCTCGTCCATCGCGACATAGAGGGTGGTCGCTCCCTTGGTGACCCGAAGATGCACCGGCACCATGTGATGCTTCAGCGCGATCGCGGGAGGAAGCGCCTCCACGGCCTCACGCGCGATCTCGACTCGCTGGAGCGAGACCCACGGGCACGCGAGCTGATGCGACAGGAACTGGGCGAGCTGATGCGGTCGGACGAGCCCCTTCTCCGCCAGCAGCTCACCGAGCCGTCGCCCGTCGGTCTTCTGGAGAGCCAGCACCTCGTCGAGCGCTTGCTGCGTGAGTAGGCCCGACGTCACGAGGAGCCGCCCGAGCGGTTGCACGCTGTGCATGACTCGAAATCATCGCGCCACCTCGTCCGGGTTGCACCCGGAAAACGCCGCTACAGAGCCGCACACGAGTCACACGGGACCTTGTCGCGCTCGACGCGCTCGCCGCTCCGTCTTCGGTTTTGGCCTCAGCTATTTCGAGAGCTTCAACTCGATCGCCTTCGACGAGCCTTCTCCGACGTCGACGGTCTCGACCGCTTCCTTGTAGCCGGCGGCCCACACCGTCACCTTGTACTTGCCGGGGTTGACAGGGCGCGCGATGCCGAGCACCGCGGTCGGGACGGCATTTCCGTTCAATTTGACGACGAGGCTCGAGAGCGAGCTCGGCGCCGGCGTGATCTGGACGCGAAGCGTCGGGATGCGCGGCTTGATCCGAGCGAGCTCCTTCCTGCCTTCGTCTTGCGATTGATGGAACACCTCGGGCGAGTCCTTCGTGAGGGGAACACGGACGAGCGTCTCGTACGTCTCCGCCGCTTCGACGAGCTTGCCGTTCGCGTTCTGGCATTGTCCGATATGGAGCAGGTGGGTCGGCGCGCTGAACAGCTTCTGCGCGGCCTCCAGGCGAGGGAGCGCCTCGGCGCAGTTGCCGGCCTCCTGGAGCTTGATGCCCTCGAGATACGCCGCGCGCGCGGCCGCCTTGCGCTCCGATTCGCTCATCTCCGGCGCAGACGTGGCCGGGGTCGTCGTTGCGGGGCCGATCGGGATCTCGCCGGTCGGTGTCGTGACGGCCGCGACCGTGCCGAGCGGCGTCCCGGGCTTCAACGCGGCGATGTACTTGTCGTCGACGTCGTACCAGGCGCCGGTGATTGCATCGACGATCACCGGAATGCAGGCGGCGACGGGGATGACACACGTCAGGATGTCGAGCGTGACGGTGCCGTGGTGGTCTTCGTACCCGCTCTTCGACAGCGTGACCTGCGTGATGCCGCTCCGTTCGACATCCACTCGCGTGGGCGTGACGCCGAGCTTGCGGGGGCCCTTCGTCGCCTCGGCTCCCGGAGGGTCCGACTCGATCGTGACGGTGCCTTTGGTGCCGCGAACGGCCGCCGCGCAGCCGAAAAGCGAGAGGGAGAGGAGGATGACCGCGCCGTGTCGCATCGGGGCGCGAGGCTACGCGTCTCGCGAGCCAGCGGCAATGTCACGACGGCGGCGGGCCGGCGATCCTCACCGCGGCAGCTCGTGGATCCGCCGCGCGTTCGTTGGCGCGCAGCCAGTCGAACGTCGCGTCGAAGATGCGCTCGCCTTCGGTGACGTTCCCGTGGGTGCAGCCGGGCATCTCGAAGTACGTCGCCGGGATGCCGGCCCGTGTTGCTGCCACGGCTCCTTGCTTCATCCGCGCCGGCACGTCGCGATCGCACGACATCGTCACGACCGCGCGTGCGCGAGCGAGGTTCTTCGGTGACGGATCGGTCGGCGCGCCGATGAGCACGATCCGCGCGTAGCGGCCGGGCCAGCGTTGCGCCATCCGCTCGGCGAGCAGGGCGCCCTGCGAATAGCCGACGAGCGTGATCCCCTCGCGCGGGATCTCCGCGAGGCCAGCCGCTGCGAGCGCAGCCTCGACGCGCGCGTGCTGGCGTTCGGCGTCCCAGGAGAAGGTCCGGAAGCCCTCGGAGCCGCACGGCTGATCGCCCTCGATCGCGACCACGCCGCCCTGCTTTCGAGCTGCCTCGGGGAACGTGTGGAGGTACGCGCTCCCGTTCGAGCACATTCCCGGCATGAAGACCGTCACCGGCGGTGTGCCGTCCGGCGATCGGACGACGGACGCGACGAGATCGCCCGGTACGAGGAGGCGCTCGACCTGTGCCGGCGGAGGAGGGGAGGGCAGTGCGGGCGTCTCGGGCTTCGCCGCGGGCATTGCCTCGGACGCCGGCGCGGCCGCGGTGCCCACGGCCGTCGTCGCGTCGGCCTTCGGCTCGGCGACCGCGCGCCGGCTCTCGCTCGGACGACACGCCGCTAGGCTTGCAAGAGCGAGCGCCGCGATCACGATTCGAGTTCGTCCCATCCGTCCGTCTCCCGTCCGCCGTGGCTGGCTGCTCCTTCATCGGGCGGCGCGCGTGGACTGTGACGTCGCCTCTACCGCGCGGGGTGGGGGCGGGGCAGGGCCTCGGAGACGCCGGGCGGGCTGGGAGAGACTCGAATGCCGGCTACTTGAACCAGTCTTTCGGTGGGGGAACGTAGATGCCGCCCGGGCCGGTCTTCCTCGGGGGCTGGGCTCGTTTGCGAGGCGTGGCCTTGGGTCGTGGCGCCGCGCGCGCTGACGTGGCGGAGGCCGCCGGTGCAGGTGCTTCACTGCTCCCGCTGGCGGCGGGCTCATCGAGCTCGATGCTCGTGCTCGCGCTCGTTGCTGGCTCGGCCGCGGCGGGAGGGGGCTCCGGCTCGGCGGCGGTCGGCGCGACCGTGCCTGCGTTCTTGGCCGTCGCGACCTCGACCTTCGGCCGGGTGATCGCGCTCACGAGGCCGAACATCCCGAGCGCGACCGCGAACAGCGCAAGGACCGCGGCCGGGATCACCCAGCGCGGCCTCGCGGAGGCGCCCACGAGGACCGAGCCGGTCATCGCGTTCGCGGCGCCGTTCGCGACGCCGTTCGCGACCGTAGCCGAGCCGGCAGTCGTCGGGATCGTGAGCGGAGGCGCCGAGGCGCGCTCCTTCTGCGCGAACGTTTCGTCGAGGAGGGCGTCGACCGAGGCGAGGAGCTCCGTCGACGTCTGCATGCGCTCATCGGGCTGGCGCGTGAGGAGGCGGGCGATGAGCGCGCGTGCGCCCGCATCGTCGACCGCGGACATGTCCGGTGGACCGACCGCCAGGATGCGCTCGCGCAGGATCGAGAGCGCGTTGCCGTTGAACGGACACTTCCCGGTGAGCATCTCGAGGAAGACGACCCCGATCGCGTAGAGGTCTGCGCGCGCGTCGACGGTGTCGCCGACGGCTTGCTCCGGCGCCATGTACTCGGGGGTACCGAAGACCGAACCGACGCGCGTGAGGACCTTGCTGCCTGCCTCCGGCGCCGCCGCGACGGAGTTGTCGACCTTCGCGATGCCGAAGTCGAGCACCTTCACGAAGTCGGGATCGCCGTCGCGATCGACGAGCATCACGTTCTCCGGCTTGAGATCGCGATGCACGATGCCCTTCGCGTGCGCGGCGGAGACGCCGGACGCGATCCCGCGCAGGATGCGAAGCGCTCGGCCGAGCGGAATCGGGCCCTTCGAGATCTCGTCGCGGAGGCTCGTGCCCCGGAGCAGCTCGAGGACGAGGTAGCAGGCGCCGTCGGGGAGCCGGCCGAAGTCGGTGGCGCCGGCGACGTTGGGATGATCGATGTGCGCCGCGGCGATCGCCTCGCGTTCGAAGCGCGCGACCACCTCCGGCATGGTGCACATCTCGGCGTGGAGGACCTTGAGGGCGACCTCCTTGCGCATGAGCACGTGCTCGGCGGCGTACACGACGCCCATCCCGCCCTCGCCGAGCACACGCGCGATGCGATAGCGGTCGGCCACCATCGTTCCGGCCGGGATGCGTACGTCCGCGGACTCGGTCGCAGGAGGCGGGACCGTCGCGGCGCGCGCGATGTCGTCGGTGCGCTCTCTGCCCGCGGCTGCATCCGCGACTGCCGCGGGAGTGGCAGGCTTGGTCGCGCCGATGGCCATCGTTCCTTCATTCTACCGGCCGCCGCTCCGTTCGCCTCGACTACCGCGTGTCGGCCCGTGTGTAGCGGTCAAGGGTTGAACATCATTGAATAAATTGTGTGACGGGAACGTGACAATCGGTCGTCCCGACACCCTAGGAGTTGCCTGGACGTCGAGTCTCTGCGACCCATGGTCCAAGCGATGAAGGAACCGGCGGCCGCAATCAATGGGCACACACGCGATCTCGTCACCCTGGTGCTGCTCGAGGCCGTGGGATCGAGCGTGACGTCGTTCGTGCCGGTGCCGTTCGTGGATGACTACCTGCTCGCGCAGCTGCTCCGGCGGATCACGCGCAAGGTGAGCGACCGGGCGGGGCAGCGGATCGAGGAGCCGTTCGCGAACGCGATCGTCGACGGCTATGTACGCGCGGCCGACCATGGGCTCGGAGAGAAGGCGTTCAATGCTGCAGCGCGGTTCCTCCTTCGGAAGGTCGCGCTCGTGCTCGACGTGAAGCGGAGCCACGATGTCTTCGGACAGTCGATCGCGTACGCGCTCGCGCTCGACATCGCCTTGAAGGCCGAGCCGTTCGACGCGTGGAGGGCGCCGCTGGTCGGCAGGGCAATCCACCGTGCGACGGAGAGCGTCGGCTCGGCCGCCATCGAGCTCATCTCACGCGCCGGACGTGACGCCTTGAACGCGAGCAGCCGCGCGCCCGAAGGCGCCCGGCTCGCGCGGGTCGCCGAGGCGATCGGCAAGGAGGTCGACTCGGCGCACGGCCGCCTCGAGCACCTGATGCGTTACGAGCTCGCACGCCGCGCGTCGGCCCGCTGACGCCGGGCGTCGGATGCGTCGCGCCGGCGCGGCGCCGTTCTGCTGGGCATCGAGATGCGCTAGAAAATTCGCCATGCAAGCCGCGTGGTGGATGCTGGGGGCGCTGGCGGTACTGGCAATCGCATATCGGTATTATTCGGCCTTCATCGCCGCGCGTGTGCTCTGTCTCGACGACGCTCGCGTCACGCCGGCGCATCGGCTCGAGGACGGACAGAACTTCCACCCCACGAATCGTGTCGTCCTCTTCGGGCATCACTTCGCCGCGATCGCCGGCGCCGGGCCGCTGATCGGCCCCGTCCTCGCGGCGCAGTTCGGCTTCTATCCCGGCTTCCTGTGGATCCTCTTCGGCGTCGTCCTCGGCGGCGCGGTCCACGACTTCGTGATCCTCGTCGCGAGCACGCGCCGCAACGGCCGCTCGCTCGCGGAGATCGCCCGTGAGGAGCTCGGGCCCACGCTCGGGCTGGTGACCGGAGTCGCGATCCTCTTCATCGTCGTCATCGCGCTCGCGGGGCTCGGGAACGTCGTGGTGATGGCACTCGCCGAGAGCGCGTGGGGCGTGTTCACGGTGGGCGCGTCGATCCCGATTGCGCTCGTGATGGGCCTCTACATCCACAACGTGCGCGGTGGCTCCGTGCGCGGGATCCGGGAGGCGACGATCGCGGGTGTCGTCCTCCTCTTCGTCGCGCTGCTCCTCGGCAAATACGTCGGCGACTCGACGTTCGCGACGCACCTCAAGCTCTCGAAGACCACGCTCACGCTCGCGATGGCGGCGTACGGCTTCATCGCGAGCATCCTCCCCGTGTGGATGCTGCTCTGCCCGCGTGACTA
>ERZ781398.3929-NODE-3929-length-11239-cov-3.770744_pt1 | contig 11239 bp, 6 predicted proteins | sample MGYA00433077_ERZ781398 | MGnify/ENA primary metagenome ERZ781398 (study PRJEB29847, sample SAMN06458254) | wastewater metagenome | isolation source: Wastewater bioreactor | place: South Africa: Cape Town | study: EMG produced TPA metagenomics assembly of the... | reverse complement strand
ATTATAATAAAATACGAAAGAGGGGAACAATTCGACTTGTTATTTCATTTCGAGCATCTTCTTCGAAGGGCGATCAATACTGTCGTCGTGACGATACAAAACTATTGTTTTAAGTGCACGATCCATTTCGTTCTGTTTTTTCGAAACGACGTAGACGGTCCACAATATTCGCATATGTACTCGCCGAATTCTATAGATTATTTTAATATATAAAGCAAACTTATTAGACAAACGCATCAGAAAAGAACATACTATTTTTTGGGATATTATGCATATTGAAAACATTTCGAACTGTGGACGACACACCAGGCATTTGATTTGTTCTTAATTAAAAGCTATCTAGAATGAAAAATAGACTCAATATAAGAAAAACTAAAGTCTCGTGAAAAAAAACAAAGTTTTATACATCCAATTAATTCAACGAATTTCTTCGATGAGAACAATGCAGTGTAAAAAGATTCGATACGAACATAAGGAACAACCAGAACAATAAAGTCAGTGAAAGGTTAAATATGGATAACCCAGTTAACGAATATGAATATGTCTTTTACTAGAGCGGACATCTTTTTTTGATTCTACTAGTCAGTTCATACGTGCAATCCAAATTATTTAACATTTACTCGCTCCAAACATATGTTAAATATGAAAGATCTGAATGAATTCGAGTATTTGTAAAAGACACAATCATTTATAATCAGTTTCCAAATTCAAAGTTCATCTAGTAGATATATATAGATTGATGACTTGATTTTCAAACATCTACAATCATCATCATGGTGAAAAATTAAAAATCATTTTCCGACGTATACTGATTTCTCATAACTCGAATATTCACAGCTGTTAGAATCCACCGGTCGAATGATTATTTATTATTCAAAACAAATGTTTTCATTGTCAGTCAAGGAAAAAACACTCGATCCAATTGAGATATCATTTCTTGGACAAGATAAACCAATTTCAACAATGACTATTGATAAACATGGACTTATTTACATATTATCCGAGAAAAACATCTTCAAAAGTTCTTATCAATCAAAAATGGAGTTAATCGAATGTTTAGGAGAAATCAATCAATTAATCACAAATCTATCTGTGATTTTCGATATCAAAACAAAACTGATAACGAAACAACTCTGCATCTTGTTTTTCTCTCCTCGTTTCTCAATTTGATAAGATAAAAAAAAAACAAATGTTCGAAAAGAAAACAAAAGCCGATTCAATTAAATTCCATTGTCACCTTGAGTAAAGTGTTAATATGTATTTGAAATGAATAGCGCAAGCAAGAGCAAGAGCATAAGAAAACAAAAAAAAAGAAAAAAAAAGAAAAACGAGCACAAGAAAAAGAAAAACAACAGAGCAGGGAAATAAGATAAAGAGAGAATATCGAAAAAACAAAAAAAAATGACGAGCTGACCACTCTTGTATCACAAAACTCGAAACGAAAGGTGTTGGAAGAGGCTAGCACATATGGTCTTCAAATAGAATAAGAGAAAAATCAATTTAATATCTGGCAATCATGATGCGAAACAGAAAACAACAAAAAAAAATGCGTTTAGAAAAAAAAATAGAAAATATAGAATAAATGGTAAGGATTGAGCGAGATTCCTTAACCGGGATTAACACACAAACAAAAAAAAAGAAGATACCTACAAAATAAAAAAAAAAAAGAAAAAAAACGAAAGAGTGGTCGCACTAGGTTTGTTTGTTTTCTTGAAATCAATTATGATCTTTGACTACCTGATTCTCAAACGAAAAACAAAAAAAAAAGAACATCAAAAACAAAAGAAAAGAACGCATAGATAGATTAATTAGATTTTTTTGTTTGAATATCACAGCGACCAGCCTAATTGTTAAACCTCAATTCTCACACGACTGTTCACTTGCTTTGAATTTATGTTAAATAAAGAGTATTTAAAACAAGAACATGATGATTATTTTTAGCTAAAGTTACGATAAAACCATCCGACGTGATCTTCAATCCACAACAACGCGACACTTTCACATAGGGACAATCGAATTCTTGAAGAAAGTCGCCCGTTCGAGAGAAAACAGCGATATGAAACCGATTTCCATGCGAATCACCAATGATGACATCACCTAAAACAACAAACTTTTATGAAAAAGAAAGAAAAGAGAAGAGAAAAGAAAAAAACGAACCGGCATAACTAATATCAATTCCATTTGGGAAATTGGTGATCGATTCTGATCCGATTCGTCTGAGATAATTTCCATCTTCATCGAAGACAACAACACAATGTCCTTTGAAATCACAAACGAAATATTCATTATTAAAAATGGCGATGTCCGACGGTTCTCTCATGTAATCGGAACAATCGAACCATTTTATCAAATCGCCATTTTCACTAATACAAAACACCGTCGGCGATACCGAATCCACGGCAACGATATTTCCTTGTTGACTAATGGCTAAACCAGCGACAATATCAATATAACGAATCGAAATCTTTCGAATGAAATGACCATTTCGTGTGAAGATTTGCATTCGACTTCGTTCGTTGCCTCGGTCGCAAATGACGAATTTGCCTGTTTGTCTGATGACAGCGACCTTTCTCGGATACCAAAGTTGACCTTCTTCTTTGCCAGGCATTCCAAATTGATATTTGTATTCGCCATTCTTGTCGAAGATTTGAATTCGATGATTGTTCGTATCGGCGACGATGATTTCTTCGTCGATTCCAAGACAAAAACCGTGTGGCGCATTGAATTGACATTTTTGTGGTCCTAATGACCCGAATTTGGCTCGAACTTGCATCGATTGACCTGTCCGACGAATCATCGACGATTGACAATTCAAATTAATGTCCAACAAAGACGAACCTTGAGTCAAACCGGAGAACGGCGTCGTCGATCGACTGTTATTTCCGTTACTCGATCCGCCGCTGTTCGTACTCGAATATGTCGCCAAAAGCGATGGCGGAGGAAACGAAACATTCGTTGGTGAACGTTGTTGATCGGTGACAGTCAAAGGCGGAGCAGAAACTTGACGAGATAACATTGAATACGGTTGATCGATTAGATTTTGTTGTTGTTTCATTTGAAAGATTTCCTCGAGATTTCGTTGAACATTCGAATTGACGTTGACATTGTTGTTCAATGAACCGACGAAGAATGATTCTAATGCACGGAGATTTTCTTCGACGGGTTCGACGTGATTCGGATGGAAAAGTTCGTCGTGATTGACGTTCGATGGTGAATCGCCATTTGAAAGAATCCGTTCGTGATTCGACATCGATCCGATGGGAAGACTACCGATGCCCGATGACGAAGAAACGGAATCTGTTGTTGTTGGATGATGATCTTGTTGTTTACTCTCATCGGGTTTGATCAATTGACCGAAATGTATTTTAAGAATTTGTTGAAATTCGTCGATTGGTGGATTGACGAATTGAACTGAACTGTTTTTTGCGTGTTGATCGTCGAGTTGATAAAGATGAAAGAATCTCTCGTAGGAATTGAATTGTTCGTCGAAGAGTTTCTGTTTTAATTCGTTGATTTGTTTGAATGAACATTTAGTCAACGATTTGTCGACGATCGAACGCGAATCATCGAATAATTGCGAAGTTTTCTGAACTTTTTCTAATTTGTCCATCAAAGTTAATTCTTCATCGTGTTGCAATTGATCCAATCGGGTTAAACAATCTTTGTAGACTTGATTTAAAGCTTGTTGATATTGAATATGAATAAGATCGATTTGTGTTTTGGTTTGATCGTATTCAGTTTGTAGACAATTCAATTGTTGATCTAAATTCGTCAAGGCATTCGAACGAATTTCATCGATCGATTGGAATTTCTCGTTGAATTGCTTTCGAATCGATTCGATTTCCGTTCGTTCAATTTGGTTTTCATCTTGAGAATCGGTTTGAGTTAAACTTCGGACTTGATGTTGTTCGAAACATTTCATATATTGATGAGCTTGAACACATTTGCCACACAAATACGACGAACATGTCGAACAATAAGCAACACCTTTCTCATTCGATGTACAAGCACGACATTCGATTCGACCTGTTCGAATTGAATAGTCTTCGATTTGACTATTTAACAAATAATTATCAATTAATTCGTTCACATTCGAAACACGTGTTGATTGGTGACAAATTGGACATTGAATTTCATCTCGATTTGAAAGTAACTTTTCACAACATTGAACACAAAATGAATGGGTACAACATAAAAATTTCGGTTGATTACTAAATTGTTTACAAAGAAAACATTTTAATTGACTATCTTCACTTTCTTCATCTTCTTCCTCGTCATCTTCTTCCTCGTCATCATTATCATCGTCGTCGTCGTCGTTTTTCTTATCATTATCTTCCAAACTAATTAAAGCTTCATCATTGTTTTCTTCGTGTGAATTTTCATTTTCCGTTGGATTTGTTGTTGATTCGATTTCTTCCATTTTCTGTGTTTTTTTTTCGTATTATGACAAAGATATTCTTCAACGAAGAAAAAAACGAATCAAACAATAGATAATCACCTTAGATCAACAAAACAACGATAGTAAACAAATACCATTCTCGCTTATATGAAGCCTCTGATTGTTTTGCATCAAATTTCTTTTTTATTCATTCATTTTACGAAAATTCTTCAATTTTTAAAATTTTTTATTAATTTTCGTGAATTTTTCAATATAAAATGCATTTGTCCTTGATGAAAGCGACATCTCTTCGCTAGAATCGTTTTTCTATCCAATTCTACGTATCAAAACAAAACTAACGAACAGATTCCGTATTGATATTCATTTTCTTGATGAAAATTTATGGAGCAGTATATTAAATCAATAAGGTCGTAGGCGCTATCGTTTTGTGCCGTCACATTGACCGTATTGCTTTCTGTGTGGTGAGTATCTATGCATCGTTTTCTTTTCTACACATGTCTTAGATAAGAAACTCGATAAAACAAATAAAAATCTTTTTTTTACATTAATCGTTTGAAAATCACTTTCTTCTATTTATTTTCTTAGAAAAATGTCGATATGAATTGTAAATTGAGAGTTAAACTACTCCGGAAAGATCCGATTATATCGAATCTGTCAGGCGTCACTGTTCTATCTGTTGAAATTTTTCCTTGAAGATATACTTCATTGAGTACTTCGTTTTAGTACATTCACTACGATCATTTGGATATTCGATTTTTATGTCTCTATGTATATAACATATACGTATGTTATTTTTTTTCGACGAATATTTCATCTTTTTTTTAGATCTTCGTTTGTTTGCGTATTATTCGAAACATCGACTATTAAAGTCATTCAAATATGTTTTAGAAAACGTATTGAAATTAAAACTAAAACATTAAATTTAAAAGTTTATACATGAAAGATGATTATTACAGTTCTTGATTTCACTTTAACTTAGAATAAACCGAATATAGATTGATATTTTCAAAGTCCGTCATAAACATTATCTGCACAGAAGCAAACACCACAATGACGACGAATAGGAACACCACCACCACCACCACCGACACCACCACTACGATTTAAAACAATACCACCAAACATACCAAGGCCATGATCATCACCAGCAAAAATATTGCCGCCAAGATTACCTCCACAGATCTTCATGGTACGACGTTTGAAATATTTGTGAAGTTCATGATCATTCCAACGGCAAAGGGCAACACTGCCGAAACCCCAATCTTTCACATTCCGTAGCCAAGTCAAGGTTCTTGCGTCTCCAGTAAAGTACCAATCACGACACTTACCACATTTGGCACAAGGACGACCCTTACAAGGAAGTAAATCGTAAGTGCCTGGTGCAGCAAATTCATACGATCCTAAAAGAAAAAAATAAAAAGTAATCAATAAATTGTGAAATGAATTCTATGTTTCTTTGTATATTTAGTAAAATCCAAAATGAATACTAGAATTAATACTAATAAAAATGCACTCTTTGCCATGTTTACTCATGGGATAAGACTCATTTTACTAGAGGATCCTTCGAACTGGTCTGTTATTATTTTAATTGTCTATTTTCTTCAACAAAATTCTTAACGAGTTTATGTGATAGTTTATAATTTTGTTTCGAAATCATAAAAAGCTGTAAAAGCAGAATTCTGCCTGTCCTCATTCTTTGAAGTCACAACTAATTCTACTAAAACTAGTACCACTAAGTGTTGAAATCTCGGCAAGTATCGATGAATTCACTCTTATCAATGATTATTTCATATAAAAAAGAATAAGTAACGTTGGATATATATTGTATATCATCACCGTTGCTATCAGAGTTCGCCAGATCTTCCTAGATGTTTACTCACTATACTGATGATTAAGATCCAATTTCTTCTACAATCATATTCACCTGTTGCCATTTGAATCAACAAAGTTCTTGAGTCTTTTCGTTCAATCTAAATTGAAAATTTCACCTATGCAGCATTATATCGTAATAGCATTTAGCTTGCGACAAAGATGTTATGAAAATCATTATGAAATATTCAAAAAGACATTCCAAGCTCATTAAATAGCTGTCAGAAATTGAGTTCTCATAGAAAGCTTTTCAATGTTTTGCATTGTATAACTCAAATAGTTTTAGTTTTGTAAGGTAGGGAAACAAATTATATATCTGCGAAGGCTCAGTAACTAAAACATATTTTTGTCAACTCAAAAGATCCTTTCGTCAGCTTATCCAATGCACACCTAAAATACGAATAAACTTTTATTTGAGCCATTACTATGTGCAATAGGCAGTCCGTAATATCGGTAGTGTTGTGACAATTCATGTAAGATTCAAATATGTGCCTACCTTCTTTATAAATCTAATATTTAGAAGTTTCGTTACGATTTGTGTGAAAATATTGTTTTGTCCAACCTATTATATGTCGCCCAAGATGAAATTGGCAGTTTCCAACATAAAGTTGAATGCTTAACTGTAATCATGTTTCTATTTTAAGAGTTTTTATCAAGAATCTTAGAAAGAACAAATAATAGAGCTTGTTAAATTGCTACAGAGGAACACGTGAAATAACATTTTGAAAATAATAGTTCAGAGACAATCGAACTTCATAACAGAATGGAGAAAAGGTAAAAGAAAAAACCAACAACCACTGTTTTCATTAAGTATATTTTAATGTAATTTATTTAAAATGTTTGTTTTTTCATCTACTTGTAAACTTTTAAAATTGAAATAAGAAAGCAACGTTATTCGCAGAATTTCTCAATTATGTAGAGCTGAGAAGAACAAATTGAATTGCATGATTTTTGAATCGTTAAAAGAAGTAAAAAGAAAGTTACTCCGCTTAACTTTAGTGAATTTGTAGACTAAAAATATTTCTTAAAATATTTTCAGGACCTTTTTCAGTTCAACAGATTTTATATGATTTAGCAATTGATTGCCGAAACTTGTCATAGATTCTGGAGACAACGTACCAATCTTTCCCTCAACATCCTCAAAATTCTAATCATTGCTGTTTTAACTTTCGCTTAGTTTTCTTAATTTTTAGTTTTAACTATGCATTGAAGTTGAACTAGACAAACCATAGTTTCTTCGACTTGTGAATAATTCACTTTTATCATGGGGCGATCAATCAGACTATTCTAAATTTTGCTTGCTAAAAGTTCTGTAGCCTCTCATATGCAGTTAAAATAGCTAAAGATAGTGAGGCCTAGCTGATAGCTAATATCTGATAAAAAAAAGTGTGGAGAACAAGTTTTGTTTTTTCTCTTTCACTTTCATGTTGATGATATAAACATTCAATAAAAAATAAAATACGTTGTTATATTGAAATATAATTTCGGAAAGGTGAATATTTGATTTTAATTTGTATCTACATGACTGACGATTATCTTTTTAGATTACATTATATAAGAGAACATTTTCTGGAATATATAGCCAATCATTAATATTCAAAATCAGCTATCAATTGCTTAAAGTAATAAATCATATTCTGAAAAATAATATTTTAAAGTCGCTATACATTATAAAATTATTTCTTATTGAAAGATTAAAGAATTATTTAAATCGGATACCAAAGTTTCGTTAAACTATTTATCTTAAAATGGTAAAGAATCAAATAAAAGTTAAACCACTAGAAGATCTTGAAAATATACTTGGATATAGATTTAAGAAGCAAGATTTACTTCGACAAGCTGTAACTCATGCATCAGCAATCTCAGAAAAGCATCCGTTGGCGCATGAATATGATCAATCTTCACCTGCATTTGTAGGAGACTCTGTATTGAAGTATGCTGTCGCTCGGTATTTATTTCTTAACGGATGCCAAGAAGTAGCTGGAAATCGTCATGAGCTACATAAGGGTACTCAAACGGTTATTCCTAATAAAATTTTAGCAAATATTGCACGTGAAAAGCTTCACCTCGAAGAATATATTATACGTGGAAATGGACATAAAGATCTTAGTGACGAAATGTACGCAAGCTGTCTAGAAGCAATTTTAGGTGCGATTGCTCTAGATTGTGAAGTTGAGCAACAAGCACCCATTTTTAGAGTGATTGAAAAGTTATGCTCTGATCGCTATAAACATTTGTTGAACTCAATTGACAGTGAGAGAGTACTCTCGGGATCGAGTGCTCATGGTAAAGACGTCGAAGAATTAATATGTGATATACAATCCCTCTGGAATGATTGTCAACATCAGGCAGGAGCAGTACGCCAGCCAGTAATCTTGATGAAATGTCCCAAAACTGGTCTGGAAAAGTTTGGTCTGATGGTCTTATGGTTTTTTGCGTTATGTGGTATCTTTTTCGTCATACGGGAAATTGTTTGTCTAAACATATTTTCACCATTATTCATCAGCGCGGCTCAACGAAATGAATTTTAACAATCGCATACTAATTTTTTGTTCATGCCATGTGAAGAACTCTTTTAAAACTATAATAAAACTAACTAGTATACTAATAGTGGGTATAGAAGAACTTGAAATATTTTTTATTTTGATGGATGCGTACATATATCATTTTGAAATTACAAAACAGTTCTTTAATTATATTTAGAAGCAGCGTTGTATCGCTTGATGCTGATTGATCATTTTTTTATTTTCTTAAATATAGTTGCTGAATGACTCAAAAATGAACAAAAGAAATGTTGCCTCAGGCTTTTACAACAGGAATTATGAAAAGAGAAAAAAAACATCAATAACACGAGTACCAAAACAAAATTGGATAAATCAAGACTTGTCTAAGCAAAATCAGAAATCAATCAGTGAATATATTTTGATACCATTGGAATAAAATTAAAGCATTTTTTGACATTCGATAAAAACAGTGCATTGAACATTTTTCTTTTACGGACATAAAACTGTCAATACTACCACATATATGTTCATGAACACTTCTTTGATTAGTGCTAAAAGCCAACATAGAAAACTTCCTTGTAGCTTAAAAATCACTAATATCGCTAATACCACTATATGCTCCAATTTCTTATAACTATTGTTTGCTTGTGATTTATTGCAGATTTTATTTTGCCAATAAGATAGCACTTCGTCTATGAATCTTTAGGCGATATTTGTATTGATGGAGTCGTATTTATTTCTTACTGAAAAATAAAAGAGAAAAGCAAAAATACTATTTTATCCTGTTATATATAGTGTGTGAAATATCAAATATATATTTTTCATTTACAACTAACATAAGCACATATGAAAATGATATTTAACTGTGCTCTCTTTATTGTGGCAATGCTGAACAAATTCGTACATGCATCCTATGTCAATACTGATTTGGCACATGGCTTGGTTCACAATAGCTCAAAAATTATCGGAAGTGGGCCAATTGATTATGGATCGTTCAGTGATTTTCCAGAAGATTGCGCTGCTGTCTATATCGATGCTAAGAAGATGTCGAATATGCTAGTTACAAGTGGTATATATGAGATTTGGCCGAGACAAGGTACTGCTTTTTTTTCCTCCATACTATTCATTACTTTCTTTGTAGGAAAACCATTCGTAGCATTTTGTGATATGGAAACAGATGGTGGTGGATGGACAGTTTTCCAAAAACGAGATGATTTAATTCCAGTAGAAAACTTTTATCGTACGTGGCTCGAATACAAACGAGGTTTTGGTGATCTTCAAAAACAATTCTGGTTTGGAAATGATCGTCTATCATTGTTGACAAACCAAGATGCCTATGAATTACGTGTTGATCTCGAAGATTTTGATGGTCAACAAGGATTTGCTCATTATTACAGTTTTCGAATAGGCAATGAATTGAACAAATATCAGTTGACAGTTGGAAAATACATCGATGGCAATGCTGGCGATTCGCTAGGTCAACTAAACGGCAGGCAATTTTCAACTAAAGATTTTGACAATGATGAGAAATGAAAATACGACCCGTTTGGTTTAAACCATAATTTTAATCAGAACCTCCATATGCTGCTGTGAATCGATATTGGTATCATAAAAGATACAAGAACAATTGCTGATAGAAGTATCCATAATAAGAAACAGAGTGGAACAGTTATTCTCTTTTTTGTATACCAATCATATCTCAAAATATTTCATAACAAAAATACAAATGAATGTACAAAAAAAAAAACTTACTTCGGCTTTGGATAAATAGGTGCATCTAAACACATCAATAAAAAGTGTCTATTGATTAAATAAAAGAAGACACAATCTATTTTTTACTTTCGAATGGTGGTTCAAGTAATAGTTGTTCAGGTAAATTCTGTTTTAAATGAACAATATGTAGGTCAGGTGCCGGATTGAATTGGGATAACACTTCGAAATACGTTCCTGGTAATAATAAAATTTCCTGTTCATCATTGAAATGTGAATGAGCACTTATATTTCTTCCATTGAAAATCTCAATCGAAATCAAAGTTCTTTCATTTTGATTACCTAAATAGAGATTATTTTCTAGTACAGGTAGTGATGTTGTCGTCGATGAGAACGACCACCATGTCACTTTAGTTCCACGTTGAAATTGATTACTAATATTTTTAGGTACACCACGCCATACTGTTTGTGATCGTGCGCATGGTAATTTAACCAAACCAGTAACGAACAATTTCAAATATTTAAACCATGGTCGTAATGCATTTCGATCGCCTTTTTTAAGTGTTCTATTCAGAATTAAATATAAACTATCATAGGTATCATCCCATTCCATTGTGTAAAGACGAATTGCAGCTGATTCATGATGAGTGAGACCATCACGTGGTTCATTTGGCGTACTTTCAAGAGCACAAGTCGCATAATTGATTATATTGTGAACAATTGTAATCAATGGTTGGCATGCATTGACAAGTGGAAG
>ERZ781398.3925-NODE-3925-length-11248-cov-5.744483_pt1 | contig 11248 bp, 10 predicted proteins | sample MGYA00433077_ERZ781398 | MGnify/ENA primary metagenome ERZ781398 (study PRJEB29847, sample SAMN06458254) | wastewater metagenome | isolation source: Wastewater bioreactor | place: South Africa: Cape Town | study: EMG produced TPA metagenomics assembly of the... | reverse complement strand
TTAGTTTTAATCAGAATGGTTTAACGCCATTTTCAACAAATCTGGCTCGTTATGTTGATGATATCTATTTGAATATCGTCATCATTACGGTAATGTAATGACATGAATAAATCTCATTTAATCGGGCAAATCTTCTTTAATGTCTATGTTGTTTTAGTTGATTCTATGTGGATCATCGTTTTTTCCACTTCTTCTTCGTAATATTGTTCTTCTCTCACGTCGTTTGGCTCCTTGGCGACACAAAGTGATATTTGATTATCTTATTTTAAATAATCATCATTTATCGACTCTTATTTTTCCATCGCTTCAAACTCGTATCTACGTAGTTGTTAGTATTCTTTTGTATACAATGGGTATTGGAATTTCTTTGATTCTCGATATGAATATAAGTGCATTAGCAATGTATTCGCCTGGCATTCGTTTTATGATATTTTTCTTTCAAACAGTTAATTTACGATTCTGTGGCTTTCAATCGATTGATATAAGTGCGTTAAGTACGGCAACACTGTTGGTGTATATTCTTCTGATGATAACTAAACCTCAGATGTTATGTGCATTAGATGAATCACCTTTTGAAATCTATTGGTTGACATTAGAAACTCAAGCTGAAGTTGATGCTCAAACGAAAAAAGATTTGAAAGCTCTTCCTCAATCGCTTTCACCTGAACAAGGACATCGTATGTCTGTTGTTTCAACAGCAAGTGCCGATGCGTTAATCTTTCGACGTATGAGATATTTTTTACGTCGACAAAGTCTTGCGACGAAAGAACTTGCACGACAAGAATTTTCTCGAACTATCGACGATAGTAAAAGTGGTCTAAAACATTCTCAACGTTTGAATCATTTACGTGTACGTCTATTTCTAATTCATTTCGTCAACGCATTACTCAAACATACATTTACTTATTTCATTTTAACACGAACTTGGTTATTTGTCTTTATTTTTCTTATCTGTGCATTTGAATATCAAAAGATGAATCCAATCGATCCGAACATTACTCTATTGAAAGTTGTTTTCGAAATTATTTCGGCATTTGGCGGCGTAGGCATGTCACTCGGATATCCCAATTTAGTGACAAGTTTTGCTACGGTACTCACTCCGGCAAGTAAAATTATTCTTATTTTGACTATGCTCATGGGAAGACATCGAGGCTTATTGGCATCGATGAAAGATCAAGAAGTGATCGAATATAGTGCAGCTAATATTTTAGTTCGTCATCGAGACGAATACATTCTTCAATATCGAATTAAACGTAATATGAACGAAGATGCAACTTCTCAAGAACAATTCGCTGATTCGAAAATAACGTTTTTTTAAAAATTCCTTTCAAATAGACATTTGTATTTTAATAAAAAAAAACAAACAAACTTTCATTTCAAAGAGATGATTCATTGAGATATCAACAATCATTATATATCACCTGAGAACATTCATATTGATCGATGTTTTCGATATCGTATTGACGATCATATCGAACGTGAATTTGACAGATGCACCAACGATTTTCATTGAACACAATAATTTGAATTTAAATATCACCCTCACTAATACTTGTTTTTCGATCAAATAAAAACAAAGTCTGTAAAAATCCTAATAGAACTCAAAACGAAAATACGCTCTGATAAATATCTATCTTAACAAGTCAATCACTGATCAACATGTCAATTACTCGTATGATTTTCGTCTTCATGTCATCCTTTTTACAATCGAAGGAGCATACTCAATATGTCCATCATGCCCTCTGAATCCTATAACGAACTGAAAGTAGCTCGTATACGATAAAACGTGTTTAGGGTCGATTCGTGGATATCGTCTCCCTCTTTTATGCGTTTTTGATATGTTTCGTATTTTAAAAGAGAAAAAAAAACACTTGATAAACACTCTATAGAACTTTAAGAACGAATGAATAGCTTTTTAACTGATAATAAAAAAAAGGTGAATAGAACACGAGAGACATGCGTAGAAAATAGTAAAAACAATAAAAACCAGTCAATGGCAACATGGGACGCTTTTTCTCTTATATGGATCGATGCAAATGTCGATGAAATTCAATTAATCGATGATAAATTTCGTTCGATTGCAAAGGATATTAAAAAATTAAATACTATTCAACAATGTCACGAATACATTTCACAAATATCGATCAATGATCGAATTATTTTCATTGTTAGCGGTCAATCAACTCAATCAACACCCTCAACACCCTCACCCTCGACAATGGACTTCACAATATCGAAAGGTAAATTTTATAATATACATAAATATAAAATTGGATTTCATTCTTTTTATTTTTTTATAAAGATCAAAGCTGTTGTTGTTACAATCGATGAACTTATTCATCGATTAATTATCGAACGTCGAATGCATCGAAAAATGGATGAATCCTTGCCAATCGATATTTATAACTCGGATGGTCAATCAACAACCGGTTTAAACGGTCGATTTGTTTATTCTCAAATTCTAATCGATTGTCTTCTACGTTTACAATCGAATGACTACGATAGACACGACCTCATTCAATTCTGTCGTCATCGTTATCAAACAAATTCAATTGAATTACAACATTTGTACGATTTCGAACATGAATATACACCCAATAAAGTTCTCTGGTGGTACACACGCGAATCATTCTTCTATAAGATCTTAAATCATGCTCTACGTACACAAGATATTCATTTGATTTATTTATTTCGTTCGTTTATATTCGATATTCAACAACAATTGAAAATCAATCAATTTAATCGAACAATTTCACGAGTCTATCGAGGACAGATCATGTCTGACAGAGAACTTGTTCAATTGAAACAATGTCAAGGTCAATTCATTTCTATCAATGCATTTTTTTCGACAAGTCAATCACGATTACATTCGAAATTCATCTTAGGCGATCAAACATCGACAATCAGTTATAATCGATTCAACATTTGTTGGAAGTAAACCATTTGCTGATATAAGTCAATTTAGTGATTTTAAAGAAGAAGAAGAAGTACTTTTTATGGTTGGATCGATTTTTTATGTTCGAACAATTTCTATGGATGATGAACATATTTGGAATGTAAAATTGCGATTTTGTAATGATAATGAACATGAATTACAAGAACTTCTTTCGTATATGAAAGAAAGAACAGGATATGGACCGACGAATCTGCATATTTTAGGAGATATTCTTTGGAAAATGGGAAAATTCGAGTTGGCTAAGAAATATTTCACACGTTTATGTCAAGAATTATCATCCGATGATCCTTCACTCGCTGTTTTATATGAAAATCTTGGTAATCTTGCATCACAACAAGGTGATCTTGATCAAAGTCTTCAATGGCATGATCGATCACGTATTCCTAAATAAATGTCTCACTTTTCCAATTGATAATAAAGAAACAAAAGAATATCGACGATTACAACAGAATTAATTCCAATGTATTATATTTTCACATATGATGTTTATCACTAAATTAGATACAAAAAACATCTCCTTTTTAAAATGATATATTCAATATTTGATACTCTTATTTCAAACAAATGCAATTTTGAAATAAGCTAATGATTGATCAACGAGATATTTAACACTATCTTGAGGGTGAGGGTGTAAAAACTCCAAGGATGTTAAGGAAGTCAAAGAATCCAAAGAATCCATGGAAGTCAAAGATTCCAAGGATGCCAAAGATGTCAAACAGTTCAGAGAATCCACGGAAGTCACAGATTCCAAGGATCCCAAAGAATTCAAAGAATCCAAGGATGTCACCAGTTCATAATATTCAAGAGAATAAGTTATTGTTTCCTATTAAAACTAAGTTTTATCAAATGGTTTAGTAGTATCGGACTTGAAAGTTGAATTCAATTCTAGAACTTGAAATTTCAATTTTATGTGTTCGATTGAAATCTCAACTTTACAACTTTATTTGTGCAGTTGAATTTTCAACTTTCTTCGGCTTTCACCCTCACTATGTTGTTATGCCCTCTGTGTACATATCGCCGCATCCACCCTCAACAATCGCAGCAGAATGAATATTCCTTTGGGCCCACACAAAATTTGGAAAATTAAAATTTCGAGTTGTGAAATTGAATTCAATTTTGAAGTTTGAGATGCATAAATTGTTATGAACGAACTTCAATAAAACAACAGATCGAAAAGTGAGTCGACGAACATTTTTCACTGCACGATACTGGTTGTGTCAAACTGAAAGCTTGTCTACAAGTTGAAATATTTTTTTTGTTCAGTTGACTTTTGGTATTAACCTTCTTCGAGAGGAAAAGTAAAGTAGTTGGTTTTTCATTTCTGTTTTCACATTTGATCCATATGAACATCTCTTCAGGTATTAAGGGTATATACATGTCCGCCATCACCCTCAAAATAGGAGCTAGCTATTATTAAATTGATTCTTATTATTTCTACAAAATTGGATTCCTTGACTTCCTTGGAATCTTTGGAAGTATTCAATTCTTTCACATCCTTGAGTTCTTTCGAATCTTTCAATTCTTTGATATCCTTGGATGCTTTGGATTCTTTGGCTTCTGTGGATTCTTTGACATCCTTGGATTCCGGGTGGAATCCGGATCCTAAGGATTTCAGCCATTGTTGAATAGTGTCAAGTTCGACATGCATGGAAAACGACTGTTTAGTTTTTTTTGTACGTTTAAGAAACAAATAAATCAATATTAAATGTGAAATGATTTTGCATAAGTATACTGTTACTATTGGACTGGAGGAGGAAACGAAGAGTCAAATGCTGATGATGGTAAGTGAATCAAACTACTGGAATTGACTAGACATGGAACAATTGTGTCGAATACATAGTACAATTCAGGTCTAATTTGATTAGTGATGATGCAATTATTTGTTGCCGAAATATTTCGACTATTACATATCGATATAAACGATGTAAAATTATTTGTAACAATATAATTTCCACGAATAAATACACTATTGGCATTAGTATTTTGAAGAAAACCTTGACTGTAGTTTCCGAAATAGAATGTCGATGATTCTATTTGAATATCATCAAATACTGGTATTGATTGAATCGGATCGGGTAGAATCGAAATGATTGCTTTTTCTTGTGCAATACCTTCGTTATTTTCGAAAAAAATATTTTCGCTCAATTTTATATGACGAGCTGCAGGACCCTCATGCCAATATAAACTCGGTTGAATAAGAATAGCTGGCCCACTTGTTCGATTGAAGATAGATCGACTTATATTCACATGACGTGTTTCTGTTAGTATACCACGTGCTCGATTATTAGCAACAGTTAAGTTTCGAACGGTTAATCGTGGTGTATCAGCAACACAAATCCAATCATTGAAACTGAGATTAACTGGTTTAGTAAAAGTAATATTTCTTGTATCTATTGAATTGAATATCAATGAGGCGATGGTTCCATTTCCATGAACAGTATACGTTTGTTGATAACTACTGAATTCTACATTAGTTCCTACACCCATGTCAAGTATTGTCGTTCCGTTTGTTGCTTTAACAATAGCTGCGGTCGAATTGATGATCTTTGTTATCAGAAGAAAAGTCGCATGTACATTGAGAGCATCATCTCCCATTCCTTCACAAACACTATCAGTAATAGTTATATATTCTCTCGAATCGACAAAATGCATGGCATCTTGATTTTGACTTAGCCAACGTCCATCACGTGGTCTCACTTGATAATTGAAAATATTAAATCGACGCACTCGCAATGTTACAATACCCATACTCCAAGAACTGTAGATGGCAAGTGATTCAATAGTAAAATCTGTGATATCTACAGCATAGATTGCATGATTAGTAAAGACGTAACGAGCAACGATTGGATCGCCTTCGACAAATTGAAGAGGTGCTGCCAATGGCAAACGCAAGATACCAGGTGAGACAATCGTCGTTGTATTGTCAGTCGGTGGCTTTTGATAGATTCCATATGTATTTGGACCAAAGGCTGGCCGCCTTTGTATAGGATCATATCGATGAAAGCCATGAACTCGTTGGCCAACATCAGTTCGATGAGGAGTTACAATTTGAACATCGAGAAATTTTCTATCGACTTTGACTACATATCCAGCTGTAAACGGTAATGGATTATAATCAATAGAAAATGATACGAGTGTCAAGTCTTGACACAAATGAGCAGAAAATATCGCGACAGGATTCGTACCGATTAGAAATGTTTGATCGATTCCTTGTCCTGTAATGGTCAAATTCGTAGCGTTCTGTATTGAAATTGTTGATGAAATTAAATATATTCCATATCCAAACACAACATCACTGTCTAATCCATGACTAACTGCATCGTTAACTGCTAATTGAATTCCTTTACTATCATCAAGATTATCATTTGGAATAGCACCATAATCAGAAATCAAAAAAGTTTTTCCTTCAATCGACACGATTATCAACAGAAGAAAGTTATAAACAACATACATCATTTTGAAAGTTTTAAATGTTGTTGTTTTATCTCTTTTGTAAGAATTCTTTATCTTTTTAAGTTGAAAAATACACGCATTAAAAAGTCTTCTCACTTGTAGTTCGTTTATACTTTGTTACTTTCTCTTATGGCTCACATGCTATTTCGACAATGTTTCGGTTGGCGAAAACGCAAAGCTCTGCCTTGTCATCAGATTTCGATTGCTTTCAATGACCATGTCGAAAAATCTCGATTTGAATATTTACCAAATGAGATAATCTTTCTTATTTTGGATTATTTAAATTCTTGTGAGATTATTTCTGCATTTATTAATCTGAACAACCGTTTTCAGTCGTTATTATCTTCATATCCATGTTTGCATCTAAGCAATTGTCCTCAATTAACTAAATCCATATTTGAACTGATGCAACGACTGCCACTTAATGTCGAGAATACCAAATCTTTAAGATTATTCTGTAGACCTGACTCAATGATCGATGTCAATGAATTTTTATCAATTTATCCAATCGATGTTTTTTACGCTAAATTAGAATCTTTATCACTATCTGTCGATGAATATGTTTCATATTCTGTTAGTTTTCCGTTGTCAAATTTTCAACAATTGAAACATCTTTCTATTTACAGAAAAGAAACGTATGATGTTTCAATGAAATTTGCTGACGAACATATTTTGATGAATATAATCTTGTTCAAAATAAAGACATTAAAATATTTTAAAACGAATGTTCCATTACCATTTAATAATGCCAATTCCGAAGAAAAATCACCTATCGAACATTTTGAATATGAAAGTTTATTACTTGATCATTTACGATGGTTTTATATTCACGCCGTTAATCTCAAATCAATGTCGATCCAACATGTTATATGGTCTGACAATGTTTATCGATCATATGCGTTTGAGCAACTGATCTGCTTGAAAATAAATAACATTTATTCAATAGAAAATATTCAATGTATTTTTCGACTTTTTCGAAATTTAATTCGATTAAAACACTTAGAATTTCAAGAAGGAGTCTACCTTGATTATGAACCAATTAATGGTTATCAATTGGAAAATCTTATTCGACAATATGTTCCTCAACTAAGAACATTAAAGTTTTTCTTTGAATATGTTGTAATTCATGAATCGATGAATATCGCTGAACTACTTGCATCCTTTCAAACTGATTTCTGGTTAATTGAAAAGCAATGGTTTATTACATTTATTTCTCAAGTTCAACCATTGAATACGTTATATTATTATACTGAACCATGCGTTCGCTGTGAACTCAAATTTACTAATTCATGGACACAAATAACAACTGCAATAGAAACAAACAACTCAAACATTAATCAATTAACGTTATATGAGATTAATCAAGAATTTCTTGAATCATTAGATCATTTCAATAATATACAATCATTGACTTTAAACGATATCTTCTCTGATGTCACCTATAATGAGTTGAGCCGATATGTCAATATTTCATCAATTAAACATCTTCATTGGAAATCAGAAACAAACTTTCAACTACTTTTCGATATGCTGAAACACAATTCAAATGATATGTTTCTTCATATAAGTTGTGCGGCCTTATCGAAAATAATTCAAACTACTAAAAGCTCAATTTTACACTTTGAAAACATCAAATCATTAGAAATAAATTTCTGCAACTGTCGTAATTACAATTTCATGAAGAAGCCAATTCGTTATTTAAGTTCCTATTTTCCAAATATTCAAACACTTTTCATACGAGCTTTATTAACGACTTCCCAACTTAGCTATATAATTGGTTCTTTAAAGTTTCTGTCTTTTCTTGTCATTTACTATCCAACGCCACGTTTTATAACAGAAGAATATTGTATCAAGCGATTTGGAAAAAAGGAAATTCTTCATCGTCGTTCCGGCTTGGAACTCTACTTATGGTTCGAATAATTTTTCATGTACTTCTAAATTCCTGTCATAAAACAGGCCAGATATTGAAAGCAGCCAATATATAAGTGTTCAAGGAAACTAAAAAATGCGAAATTTTATTTGTCCTTATTGTTTAACATTGAAGGAGAACGAACAAAATGAAACAGAACTTAACAATAAAAAAACATTCTGTTGCGCAGAGAAACGCGTATGTACAACAGAAGATAAGAGAAAGTCTTTTTTGTTACCGCATGCAAGTATGCAGTAAGTTTGATTTCTAGTCAATATAAATATCTTGTGAATAGTGCAATTGTGATATGATTGTCGCTAATGTACAATCTCGAATGTTACATTCATATTTTGCATTCGTGATACGTTACTTCACTCGAACAGTCACCTCGTTTTAATTTGAGCGACCTTTTATAGATCCTATTGATCAAGATGACCCATTGTTTAGTTATTCAGTTAATTGTGTTGTTTATCTAGCAATATGTACAATTTGTCTTGGGCGCTATCTGTTGCTACTCTTTTTCTTATCTTTAATGAGTGTTCGCACAATCATGACGGATAAAGTGGCGCTTTTCCTTCGTGTGTCAGTATAACTAATCTGTTTTCACATGACATCTATAAACGTGTTCTTAACTCTTGACTATAGTTGGTTCTATGATGCACCCATAGAGGCTTGATTTTTTAAAGAATAAAATTATTTATATCAAATGGCAAAATATCGAAATAAATTACGAGATTTACCAAATACTTTATTCATTGCCACATGTGCCTTTGAAACTACGCTTATTTATCGTGAACACATCGATCTTCCATACTTTGCTTCATTTCCAACATTGAAAACTGATCATGGTCGAGAATATTTCAAGAATTTCAATCGACCATTCGTCGATTTAGCACGCGAATATCATGTTGGAATACTTATTGATAGTCCAACATGGCGTTGTAATCCCGATTGGATAGAAAAGTTAAATTATTCTCATGATGATTTAATTGATTTCAATAAAATTTCAATTGATTTACTTGAACAAGTCCGAAATGAATATTCAACAAGTCAATATCCAATACTTGTCAATGGAATTATTGGTCCACGAGATGACGGATATCATCCAAGTCAATTGATGACTTGTGAACATGCACAAGAATATCATTCGAAACAAATCGAGATTTTAAGTCAAACAAATGTCGATCTTTTAACAGCCGTAACACTGAATTATTCGGATGAAGCTATTGGTATTGTACGAGCTGCTCAACAAGTGAACATGCCTATTGCAATTTCGTTTACTGTTGAAAATGATGGACATTTAATAACTGGTCAAAGTTTGAGACAAGCAATTGAATTTGTTGATGAACAAACGAATAACGGACCGATCTATTATCTTCTGAATTGTGTTCATCCTGTTTATATTCAGCAGTTTTTAGAAAATGAACAAGGAGAATGGACGAAACGAATTCAAGGCATTCATGGAAATGCTTCGAAAAAGACTCATGAAGAATTGGAGAAATTAGCTGAAATCGACGATGGGAATCCCGTTGAATTTGCTCGAGATCTTAATAAACTTTTATTTCAATTGCCTAATTTGAATATTCTTGGTGGATGTTGTGGAACTGATATTCGACATATCAAACAAATTTGTCAACAAACTCTACCGATTTTTAATGATATTCATAGAAAATAAAGGACGAGGGGCGATAAGGCTATATTTCATCCCCAGATGTTTTCCAGAAATAGTTATATGAGGGTTATCGGGTCGATATGGGCTACAAATTAAGCATGTTAGTTTTCCGAAAAATCACTTTCGACTTTTTGGCCCCTGTACCCCCCCCCCGCACAGAACTTTCGAAAATTTTTTTTTTCGAATTTTATTTTTAGCAATAGCTGGTACTAACAAGTCGATAGTTCTGATCGTGAATATCACTACTCCGAATTTCAAAAACGTGATAATAAAAAATTAACACTAGCTTTCTTTATATCCGAATTTGGGGTCCAAAACATGTTTTGACCTCACCTGAGATAGATATTAGTTTTTAAGAAGTCGAGAATAGCATTTTCTAATGTAAAACTCCAAGTTATATTCAAATATCAACGAATAAAGGCGATTCGCAATACTTTATTACTGATAATAGCGAAATACGACCCGAATTTGACTATAACAAACTCAGTGGCCTTCGTTCTACGACTGCCAGCTCACTAAACATTTTTGAACTTAAGTGAGACTATATCAGATTGACGTAATTTTTCATGCTCTATCCAAATATAGGCACGAAAATATCTAAAAAAGCCGGCGTCGGGTTCAAAACCACGATTTTTCGTGAAAATAAGCGATTTTCGATGAATTGTACCCAATGCGAATTGAATTTGAACAACTTTTTGAGGGTGAGAAAGTGTACTGCCATGATTTGAGGGTGAGGGTGAGGAGACAGCTTGCCATGACCGGTTTCGTCCTTGCTTAAGGGACTCATCAGATGGCTGAGTCGTCATTTAAATTAAATTAAATTAAAATAAATGACATTTACTTTGCTGCAGATGTTGAATGAAAAAAGCAAACGAATTTGCCAATTTTCAATTCAAAAATTGCAGTAGTAAATAGTTTACTAGGCAGTAGTGAGGAGAAGACGACTTGCCATGACCCCGTCCGTGAAATAATTGCCGATTTCCATTCAATTGTTGTTGTTGTTGTTGTTGTGCTTATCTAGAATAAAATTAATTTATTTGAATGAATTGTGTATACTTATGGAATTGAAGATGAAATTGAAAATTGCACGTTCTAATTTGTCGATATAAATCAGATCAACAGGTTTCAAAACATTGATGGATTAGCAGTTTAGGAAGTTTTTGCGTTGGATGCTAGTTTGATTGAAGTACGAATGAGATATGTATGGTTGTTGTGTTGTAAGGAATAAAGACAATTGAATTGAATTAAACGAAGACTT
>ERZ781398.3919-NODE-3919-length-11256-cov-4.498170_pt1 | contig 11256 bp, 8 predicted proteins | sample MGYA00433077_ERZ781398 | MGnify/ENA primary metagenome ERZ781398 (study PRJEB29847, sample SAMN06458254) | wastewater metagenome | isolation source: Wastewater bioreactor | place: South Africa: Cape Town | study: EMG produced TPA metagenomics assembly of the... | reverse complement strand
CAAAATTCGAAATAGGAATTTGTTCGAAGTTGACTTGTGGAGGTGTCGACGTAAATGTTAATGAATCGTTAAGATAATTTCACATAACTTTGTATCGATACGTTCTTCTTCAGCAGTCTTTTTTCTTTCAGAACGATTGTTTGGTTCATGTTTCGTTTTTGGTGAATTAAATACAAATTGTAATAGATTCATAGGTTGTGATACAGCTGATAAAGGTTTCCATGCTCGATGTATTTGGTTTGACATCTTCAGCAAAATATCTTCTGGTTTTCGTGTGTTATTTGGTTTGTTATAATTATGATTATTACGCTTCATGAGAATGTTATGATTCAATAGCAGCTATTCTTTTTTCCCCAGTTTATATTCTGTAGGATTTATTTCTTGGAGAATGTAGTTCGGTTATTTTGTACACGTGAGAAATTGACATATGTTTATTATCACATCGAGTTTATATATAAGACAAGATAAAAACATAAGAATGTGTTGATCATTGATTTTCGAAAACAAAATGCTATTCTATATATTTTTAATATTTTTTTCAATTTTTCATCTAACTTCTGGTACAAATTATCGACCAGTAGTGATTATGCACGGTGTAACAGCAACAGCAGCGGATATGGATGATTTAGCTAGTTGGTTACGTGACGCATACCAAGGTATTTATGTTGTTGCAGTTGAAATAGGTAATGGTTATGATGATTCATTTTTATTTCCAATGAATAAACAAGTTGATATATTTTGTCAAACAATTCTATCGAATCCAAATCTAACATCAGGTTTCAATCTACTCGGTGTTTCACAAGGAAGTTTAATTACTCGAGGTGCTATTGAACGATGTTCGTTGCCTGTTCATAATCTTATTTCGCTCGTTGGCGTTCATCAAGGTGTATTCGGCATACCAAGTCTACAAACACTTCCAGCACAAATGCGTGAATTAGTATCGAACTTTGCTTATGAAGAATTTGTTCAAAATATCCTCAGTATTGCTGGTTACTGGCGAGATCCTTATCAATTAAATAAATATTACAATGATTCACATTTTCTTCCCGATATAAACAATGAAGATTCGACATTCAATCAAACGTATCGTGAAAATATGTTGAAATTGAATGCATTTGTTTTAATTAAATCTGACATTGATGAAGTTGTTTCACCACCTGAATCAAGTTGGTTTTTAGGCTTTCAACCGAATACATTAACAGCTGAAACATGGAATCAATCAAGACAATACAATGATGATCTTATCGGAATGAAAACATTACGTGATCAAGGCAAATTACACTTCTTTACTTGTCATACAAAACATCGAGAAGCTAAACACGCTCCAAATAAAGATTTTTTCATTAAAAATATTCTAACATTTTTTAATAATACTTTCTGATTTCGGAAATAAAATAATCATGAACATATGAAATTGTTTTGTCTGACATCCTCTTTTCTCTCGAGAAAAAAAAGCGTTCTATAAATTAAGAGCAGATTTCAATCAATTGTGTTGAAATGTTTTACGTGAGATATTATTTCTTGCACGTTTTTGTTTTTCTTTTACAAATGATCGTTACAACTGCACTAATGAATCTTCATTTCACAGATATAACTGACAATATGAACACTAATGAAGTGTTACAACATCATTGTTTGTATTCAGCTGGTCAAGATGGAGATTATTTTGGAATTGACTTTGGTTTATCCATTCCGTACTGTTTAAGCGAACCGTTAAGTCAGTTTAATCTAGACAAAGATAATTCTTTTCCAAGATTTACTTTTGATCAATTACTGCAACGTAATATAACCAGTCAACAATTGTATTTATGGTCGGCACCTATGGATCTTATTGAACATTATCAAGATTATTTGAATCAAATATCAACAACAAATAATTCGCAACAATTATCTCAAACTATTTTCTACAATTGTACATGGTCAAGATTTGGTTCTCAATGTGAATTCGAATTCGATGCTGATTATCGATATAAAATTATTTCACTTTCAGAATTACTTCTTTTCTATAATTTTAAAGGCATCTGGCATCAGATTCAATCGACATGTTACATGCATTTACCATGTCAACGTAGTAATGGAATGAAATGTTTAGATTGGATGGATATTTGTGATGGGAAAATCGATTGTCTCAATGATGGTATTGATGAAAAATATTGTTGGCAATTAGAAAGCAATGTATGTGAAGATATTCAATCGACATTTTATGATTCTTTGTGGGCAAGTGACCATACACTTTTCTATGGAGGATTATTCATCAGTTCCAATTGTATTCATCTATACATCGAACATAAAGGTAGTCCGATGATGTTCGATTATTGTACAGAAGAAAATCCTATCGATACAGATTGTGATGAAATGGTATGTCGAAATATAATTTTAACAAGTTCATGTTCAATCGATTATTCTGATTTGTTGGAAAATTTATATTCAATCAAAGAAAATTCAACTTCAAACATATGTTGGACAGCATTTCAATGTTTACTTCAAATACCAAATACGATTTGTTATACAGATGATCAATTTGAACTTTTATCTATTATTAATACAACTTGCGAAGATATTACATTGATTCCATCAGTTCCAATTTTATTAGGTGATATTTATATTACGTATATTAAGAATCGATCATATGATATAAATAATGAAAACGATTTATATTTTTATCTTTGTTCAAATAATTCTCTCTACAGAGATTATTTTGATCCTGTTTTCATATTTAAATTCAGTCATATGATATGTTATCAAAGTATTCGATGGTCGATCGATTCATCATTCGAAGACTTGCACAAATTATTCAGATATCGATATGGGCCTATACATCGATATAATCCATTCGTAGATTATTCATCACAAACATGCCGTGCGGAATCGAACCAATTTTATCAATGTATAAATTCATCAAAATGTATATCAATACATCGTTTGATGGATGAAATCGCTGATTGTCCATTTCGTGACGATGAAAATCCAAAAACTATTCAACAAAATAACTATGCAAATCATTATCGATGTCGATATTCTGGCAAATATATTCCTCTAATATGGACTGATAATGATATTTGTGATTGTGTAACTAGTCAATATTCGGTGTGCGATGATGAATGGATACATATATTGGTTGTTATGGAAAGCACAAAATTTATATCTATATGTGATGGTAGAAGAGATTTCCTATCGATCTCAGCTGATGAACGAAACGAAACTGATGAAACAAATTGTCAATATTGGCCATGTGTGACATATTTTACACAATGTAATGGTAAAAAGAATTGTATCGATGGTAGAGATGAAGAATCTTGTGAACAAGACGAATCTCAACAAAAACTAGCTTTAACACATGTTACCAGTGAACAATCATCGATACATTGTCATCGTGGTGTTCGTGTACGAGTCTGGTCATCGAATAAATCAAGATTAACTTGTTTCTGTCCGCCAAGTTACTATGGTCATCGATGTCAATATCAAAATCAACGAATTAATATTTATTTGGGCTTTGAAACGCCCTTTAATACTCTTCATCAAATTTGGAAAGCAATGGCCTATTTAATTGATAATGACAACGAACGAATCATTCATTCTTATCGACTATTTACTGTTGCACAAACTATAAACTGTGGATTCGCCTATGCTTTTAGTTTAATTTACTCTACTCGACCAAAAAATCCAACAAAATCTTATTCAATACATATTGATATGTATGACAGACAATCGTTAAATTATCGAGGTAGTTTTCTTCTACCAGTTCGTTTTCCATTTCTGCCCGTTCATCGTTTCATTGAAACATTAAGTATTGCGCCAAATAAAGCGAATATAATCGAATGTTCAAGTAGTAAATGTAATAAACGTGGTCGATGTTTGCAATATTTAAATCAAAATGAAGACACAACATTTTGTCAATGTAATCGAGGCTGGTCAGGCAAATTCTGTCAAATTCAATATCACTGCACATGTTCTTCTGATTCCATATGTATTGGTGTATCGGCACATAATAGATCGGTATGTGTATGTCCACCGGATCGTTTAGGTCCTCGATGTTTGATTTCTGATCCAACATGTCCATTGACTGGAAATGCTTTCTGTCGAAATCAAGGTCAATGTATATCATTTGCAGATTCGCATTTGACATCGGATAATTTTATTTGTAAGTGTCGAATAGGTTTTCATGGTGAATTCTGTGAATTTGCAGATCATAAAATTGAATTATCATTTGGAAATGATATTGTCAAACCATTTTCCATGCATATTCACTTCTTTACAATTGAAGACAAATCAGCAACTCAAAAACGAACCATATCGAAAACTGTTTTAACAAAACAAACGTTAATTAATCTTTATTGGCAATATGAATTCCATCTCATTCTAACTCAATTTGGCCGAAGAAATCATTACTATTTCGTTGCATTTCATATGGATGAAACAAAATCAATCAATATTACCAAAACAATCCATTCATCCGATCGATGTGCACATATAACTGAACTTGTCAATCGAACAATAGTTAATTTTCATTTTATGCGTCGTATTAAATATTATCATTTAATATGTCAAACATATTCATCGAATTTATCATGTTTTCATGACGAAGAACTCGTTTGTGCATGTAATCAATATGGTAATGAAAGTCATCCCTATTGTTTTAATTCGACTGAGATTGATGCTAAAACATGCAGACGTCAAAATATTTGCCTCAATGGCGGTCAATGTTCACAAGAAAAATGGGCCTGTTCAAATATGTTTTGGTGTACATGTCCGTTGTGTTTCTATGGAAAACAATGTCAATTTAGTGTCAGTCGTTTCGGTTTAACACTCGATAGTATTCTCAGCTATCAGATTCAACCGCAGATCAAACTCGCAAAACAATTGCCTCCTGTCATTGTAACTGCAGTATTAAGTATTGTTTTCATCATTCTTGGATTTATTAATAGTTTATGTTCTTGGTTAACATTTAAAAATCGAAGTATACATCAAGTTGGCTGTGGTATTTATTTGTTAATATCGTCAATCATAACTATGTTACTGACAGTATGTTTTGGATTCAAAGTTTGGTTTCTTATTTGGATTCAAATATCACTGATTGAAAATCAATTATTCTTGAAAATTCAATGTCATTCAATAGATTTTCTTGTTCGATGTTGTCTTTCGTTGGATCAATGGTTGAATGCATGTGTTGCAACTGAACGAGCTATTTGTGCTATACAAGGAGTGAGATTTAATAAGACGAAAAGTAAACAATTTGCTAAATTAATAATTATTCTTTTAATTCTTTTCAATATTGGCACAAGTATTCATGATTCTATTTATCGACAAGTGATCTATGAAAATACGGATAACGATGATGATGATTATGAAGGTTCTAGTCGAGCTTGGTGTATTATAAATTACCCATCATCTCGTTTATCAACATACAACCATATTATGCTTACATTTCATTTTTTTGTACCATTTCTATTGAATATAATTGCATTGATAATTCTCATTGGAAAGAAATCTCGTCATCAACGAACCATTCATCGAGATAAAAACTTTCGAAAACTTTTACGTGAACAATTTCAACAGCATAAGCATTTATTCCTTGCTCCAATTGTTTCAATTCTATTGTCAATACCACGATTGATCATTGCTTATACAACAGAATGTATGCAAACAGAAAATGATGTATGGTTATATTTATTTTCATATTTCATTTCATTTATTCCACCGATGTTAACCTTTCTTGTCTTTGTTATGCCATCAAAAGTTTTTAAAAAAGAATTTCAAAAAACTGTTCGACAATATCGAACTAATCTACAGAATCTTTTACGTCGATCCGTGTAGTCTCGTTTATTTTCAATCGAAAATAATAAAATAAAAAGTCAAATTTTAATGCCCATGTGTTTTGCAAAATCGAGGCATTTTTTAAGAAGTTCAGCACCCGCAGGAGTTTTATTTTGACGAGCAGTTTTAATAGCACGTTGTAAATATTCGAAGGCTTGTTCATAATATCGAAGATCATAGAATACTTTTGCCAAACTGGTGCAAGTGTGTACTATTGAAAGATCACTAGGTAATAGCGTGTCTTCTTGAATTTTAAGTGCTTTCTCAAGAATATTAAGTGCATTCCAATAATCTCCTCTAGCCCAATATGCATCACCAATCTGATAATAAGCAATAGCTAGGTCTGGGTTATTGGATGCACCATTTGTTTCAAGTATATTGCGTGCTTTTTCATAGAACATCAGTGCTGTTGAATAATCATCATTCTTCAATATATAAGTGATACCCAAGTTAGTGTAAATTGCAGCAATATCTGGGCGATTAGCACAGTTTGATTGTTCAGCTTCAGCGATACGAATCGATGTTTCAAACTCTGATATTGCTTTCTCATAATTTTCCATCTGTCGATAGAGATTTCCAAGATTATTGTGCGTACTAATTAATGCTGGATGGTCGGCTGGCAACGAACGTTGCTCAATTTTTAGGGTTAGGCTATAGAATAAAAATGCGTGTGGATAATCACCTTTGTTATCATAGACTGCACCCATATTATTATATATAACGGCAAATAATGGATCATATGGAAGAAGATTTGCTTTATGAATAGCTAATGCTTTGCGGAAAAATCCAAGTGCTGTTGAATAATCACCCATTGATCGAAATACTTGGCCAATATTACTGTACAGAGTAGCAAATTGCCACGGTTCAATTTGAAGCGATTTCTCAAAATGATTTAGTGTTTGTTGATAATGTTTCAATGCTTCGAGATGATTTCCTTGTTCTCGATATACTTCTCCAATATCATTATAAGTAATACCTAAAGATTGATGATCGAGTGGAGTAATATGATGCGCATACTTCAATGATTGACTATAGAATTTCAGTGCTTTATCATATGTTCCTTTTTCTCTATACACGGCTCCAAGTTGATGATAAATGCAACCATGAAATTCCCAATTGCTTTTTGGTACTGTATTCAAAAGTTCTAAAAGCACATCGATAGCATCATTGAATTTGCCCATTTTGGCCAATAAATAACTCAATCGATACCATGGTGCATTTCCACGAATTTCTCTACGTATCTTTTTGCCAAGATGCATCAACTCTTCATCCTGATCGCTAGTTAATTTAAGTTGAATACGCCAAAGTCGCTCTTGTTCTTTGTTGTCATTGACGATACGAAAGATTGTATGCATAGAAAAAAGAACTTCTTTTTCGTGTTCAGCAAACTGTGATTCATCACCGTCTAATGCAGCAAATGGTGCAGATGAAATCGTTTCATCAATATTCATTTCAAATAAAATACCTATTATTGTTTGTTGTGGATTTTTACTATTCGATTCGGCATACATTTTCGCTACGTAATAATCAGGAGTTGTCGAAAGAAAATTATTAAATGAAAGAAGGCCGCTAACATTATCACGTATCTTCTTTTTGAATTCAACATCACGCATTGCTTGTCCACGATAAACGATTGATCCATTAAATGGTTTCATACTTTGAATATATTCGATTTGTCGATGTACGTCACATAAAAAGAAACCCATTTTAATTAATGTTTTGGTATCTTGGTCTCTTAATGCTTAATTGAGCATATCATATATAAAACAATCTCGAGCATACCACCTAATAGCTGAATATTTATTATAATCGTGTTCGAATTCATTAACAACATCAGAAATATGCCCGTTGCCCGTACAACTTTGAACATCACGACAATAGTTGGTAAATTGGGTCTTTGCTTTGTCACCATCGTATTCAATAGCAAGAAGAGTTTCTTTAATTAATTGAGAATACATAAATGATGAATCAAGTCGATTTGAACCATCACTCGATATATCCAACTTCGAGATACTACTGATTGGTAAAGCAAAATCATTCCGTCGTCGAATATGTAGATCGATGAACTCACAAAATGATTCAATATTGTCAAAGATTCCTTCGATTTTTGTTGATGTCAACGTAGATTGAGGATGTTGACATGCTTCTTGACTTTTGATTAGAAATATTGAATCAATTTGAGATAAATCAGCAATCCATGAAATTATTTCATTTTCTAAGGTATAATTGATTATCATTAACACATTATTAGTTTTTAGATCAGTTATATAATCAATACAATCGTTGATTTCGGTAAATACTTTACTTGCACTAATGTAACGTGGAATTTGTACAATTGAGTTTGTAGTAATATCACTGATTGTCAAATAAATAATCGTGAACTTCTGAATTGAAAATCTGTGTGAGACATCCATTTTTTCTTATTACTACCGTGAAAAACAAAACTTCGCATAAAATGTCAGAACAGAAATATTTCACTTTCAGCTTTGCAGATAACGAAAAATGTGATTCTTATTCTTTTAATCCTCCATAAAAACAAGAAAGGTAATAAAAACATGCCAAACGAGCCGAATACTCTGATTGGTTCCTTTTCCGTATGTAGTGTGACTATAGAAATTTGATCAGATAGCGCTAATTTACTCAATAGCAGAATCTACTATCTTTGAACAACTCGACTTGTCAGAGGACAATAGTAAATGTTTGGTATATCTATCTGCTGAAAAAACATTGATCTAAAGGATAAGTCGAGTTGTCTAAAGGCTATATATTATTTGGTCATCGACTGAACTAGCGCCATCCGATCAAGTTTCTATAGTCGAAGTACATATGAAAAAAGAACCAATAAGAGTATTCGATATTTTATAATTACCCAAATAAGAGCAATAGAGAACAAAAAATCTAATATATACGTAGAATAAAAGTCAGTTTTTTATAAAAACATCAACAGTCATGCGACGCATAAATTCACTACTAAAATCAGTTCTAATAGTCGTATTAAGTTGAGTAAAAAATTGGGATGATCGAAAACGATCAATTTCAGCTGACCAATTATGAAAATTTGTACGTGTTATCCATTTAAAATGCAATGCAATTTTCTGCAATTTTGTATTTGAAACTAACGCATGCGGCCACCAATCTTCTTGAAATAATCTTGGCCAATCAGGTCCACAATGAGCTTCAAGTATAAATGTATGAATATTTGAACAACATGAGAAAAATCGTTCGAGAAATTGTGTACAAATTCATTGTCAAAGTCGAAATCTCCTCTTAATTTCAATACTTTCAATGCTGGAAGAAAAGTATCAAATGATTTGATTGTATCAGTTGTCATATTACAATAGAGTTTTGCTGAAAATGAACGAAGTTGCGGATAGTCGTCGAAGATTTGTAGAGCAAAATTAACGTGAAGTTTGTCGAGCTCAAGATAACGAAGTGATGGAAAATTGGATTTGAATTCAGCGTAGGATAGTCCTATATCATGACCGAATACATTGCCTCGTAAACACAATTGTTGAAGACAGGGAAATGTTTGTCGAAGGATAAACACTTGAAATTCATTGCTACCTCCATATTCTCCGCAATTAGCTTCAACAGTTAATGAAATAAGATTTGAAAATGATGTCAATTGCTTAGTAATATTCAATGATTCATCAAATTCATTATCATATATCAATTGTAAATGTCTCAAATATTGAAAGTTTTTTATAGGAAATTCCTAAGCAAAATAAAAAAAAATAGCAGAATTTTATTTTGAAAGATAAAAATTACTTTAAAATAAAGATAAATTGAATCATGCCGATTGATTAAACATGATGAATAAATAGAAAGAACATCTGTAGATAAAAACAATTGATTGATTCGTTTATTAAGTCCATAGAATGCTAACAGTAAATTCATCCAATCAATATGAGTAAAAATTCGAACCCAAAGCTCATTTGGAAGGTTTTCAATGCAGGATTTTGGTGGTTCACTAGACATGTATGTTCGTCGTCTGTACGTAGCAAAGAAATTTCCAACCTTTTTATTATTTGTAGAAAAAGAAAAAGCCGAGTATAGTCGCGTCACGTGTTCGTTGTTGGCAAGATACAGAATGGGAAGAAATATCATTTATACAAGAAAGAAAAAAATCTCTTTCAACACATCAAGAGAAAGGAATATACGTAATCGGAACCATTGCAATTAGATTTCGATTTAGTAGTTATTGAATAAATGACTTGTAAAAAATGACGCAATTTTCTTTTTTGTTTATTATTTCTCTGTCTAATAAATTTGATTCCGAATTGTGAATGAGTGGTTATCAAATAACAAAAACAATCTTCTATTTTCAAATATTTTATGATTAAATTACAAAATCTAATTGATTTTCAATCTAAATTCCTATGCAAATATTAAATACTCAAAAAATAAGTAGATCATTTAGTATCATTTGAAAAAATGCTTCACACGATTCTGGTGCTTTTCTTTTCAATAATTTCCATTGCCAGTTGTTATTGGAAACCAGCTCCACTAACTAATTGGACATGGCAATTACAAGGTAGAATTACATTCTGGTTCGATTTTAGATATAATTATTACCGTATGTCTACGTTCTATAGGCACAATCGACAAAACGAAGGAAGTTATTATGTACGATATTGATCTGTTTGATGCACCCGTCGATACAATCAAAGAACTGAAACAAGCAGGAAAAGTAGTCATTTGCTATTTCAGGTAGAATTCGATTCGATGATTCTATTAAATGTATCCGATGAGTATTCGTATTGTAGCGCAGGCAGTTTTGAAGATTGGCGTCCAGATAAAAATCGTTTTCCCGATAGTGTCAAAGGGAAACCATTAGATGGATGGTTAGTATATATCATTTTTTTATAATTCTATTACAAGTACAAAAATAGGCCTGGTGAACGATGGTTAGATATTCGTCATATAGATATATTAGGACCAATCATGGCTGATCGAATGAATTTAGCTAAAACGAAAGGTTGTGATGGTCTTGAGCCTGATAATGTCGATGGATATGAAAATGATTCTGGATTTCAACTCACTGGTAATAATCAAATCGCATATAACACTTGGCTAGCACAACAAGCTCATGCTCGAAATCTTTCCATTGGATTAAAGAATGATATTGATCAAGTTAAAGAACTTGTCGATCATTTCGATTGGGCACTCAATGAACAATGTTGGGAATACAATGAATGTGACACACTCAAACCATTCATAAAAGGTAAAAACACTTCTTAGAATAAATATCGGCAAACGTATTTATTTTTCTCGTAGCAAACAAAGCGGTCTTTAACTGCGAATACAAAAAACCATTTGGCAAATGTCCACAAGCTATAGAATTTAAAATGAGTACAATTGAAGCATCTACATCACTCGACGGAAAGAATATGAAAATGTGTAATTTAAAAGGACAATTGGTACCATATTAAAACTTGTTGG
>ERZ781398.3902-NODE-3902-length-11313-cov-4.285486_pt1 | contig 11313 bp, 9 predicted proteins | sample MGYA00433077_ERZ781398 | MGnify/ENA primary metagenome ERZ781398 (study PRJEB29847, sample SAMN06458254) | wastewater metagenome | isolation source: Wastewater bioreactor | place: South Africa: Cape Town | study: EMG produced TPA metagenomics assembly of the... | reverse complement strand
TTGCAAGAATGAAATCAACTTGATCATCTCCATATCCATTTCTAATGATTTCATACGGAACTACTGCACCTGTCCATGCTACAGTGTTTCCTCGTCGTAAAACACCACGCTAAACGAATCTAATCAATCGATTTTATTGAATGAAAATGAATTAGCTTACACCGGTTTGTGATGATGATGGAAAACGCATATCACCTTCGAATAAATCACCTACAATTTGAAATAGAAACATTCAAAGGTTCTAGACGAACAATCGAGATGTTGAATAATTTACGATTTTCTTCAGGATTTGTTTTTGTTGTTTGAGCATCCTTTTAACAAAATAAACGGTATAATTAAAATTGATTCCACTGAAATCGGGAACAAACTTCAGATAGAGATGGTCGTGCATTAATTCGAATTGATAAAGCAAATAAACATAAAACAATCGAAATAGATTTCATATCGATGCTTAGAAGAGAATAATTATCTTTCAATATTTCTTGGTATTTATAGATTGGTAAATGATTATTTATTTAGTTTAAGTGTTTTATTTTTATGTAGAGAATTATAGTTGTTCACGTAAATTGATCATTAAACTTAAAAGGAAGGAAGTAACATTCATCTAATGATTTTATACGACCGCATAAAAAGATCGTAAAAGATATATTTTTTTTTGTGCAAATATGAAATAATATTTAAAGTATTGTGGTACTTGAAGAGATTCGCTTTTCGAGTAAATAATTTGACGACATCTGTTGAGATTTGTCTCGTTGGTTTATCTCGGAAATCCTTGTTTTACTTTGAAATGAAGAATAAAACTTTCAGTTGTCTCAATTGAAATGGTTTCATCGAATAGTTGCACACGTATCTCATTAAATTGGCCAAATGTCGATGTGTTTACATTTGGTAAAGAATCAATCTATGGTTATGATTTATTAAATCATTGTATTATTGTTCAAAATGTATCAAATGAATCCATCGATCGTATTCATCTCTCTTCATCACCATCGTGGCCAATTCGAAGATTAATTTTAAATGAAGATGAAAGTATTTTAGCATTATTAGCTGATAAAATCATTTATATTGTTTATTTACATCAAACAAATCAATCCAAAGGTATTTTCTCATCGAAAAACAAGCGAATTTATTGACAATTGTTGTTTTTAGATCGTTCCTTTTGTTCAATAATTCGTGTTCCTCTTCCGACATGTTCCCAATCGACTCCAGTGACTTGTTCATTAATTGATTTTGTTTGGTTAACATCGTTTCATTTTGCAGTTGTTTATTCGATTCCGAATCCATGTGAATGTCATATCTATGCGATTCGTTCATTGAAATCCAACGGAATCGAACTGATTCGAACGTTATCTGTTGGATTGAATCCCAAATCGAAATTAGGAACTCCGAATAAAAAGATTTCTCTTCATCAACCATCGGAAATTATTAAATTAGATCGAATCAAACGAAAAGATCAACATATCGAACTCATTCTTCTATTTGCGATGAAAACCGACGGAGATTTATTTGTATTAGAAATCGATTCGAATGATCTTTCGAATAAAAATGAAATTAACAAAGATTTTCAAGGTCCAATTTGTATTCTTCCATCAACATTTGATAATTATGGTTCCGATCATGGTCAATCGACATTTATTTGTCTATCGGAATCGAAATCTCCGTTAATTATTTTCACACGTGATCAAATTCAACTTCATCAAAGTTTAATTCTAAATCCATCATCAAGTCAATATAATTTATATACAATTGAGAATATTTCTCTGCCAACAAGTCAAACGGGTCAAATCTTAACAACGTTTATCAAAGATCGATTTCATTCCAATCGATATTTTGTCTTAGATTCATTGGGAAACATTTATTCCATTGAAATCAATTGGATTAAACAAATTCAACAAGGTTCGCAACAATTTCAATCGACAAACATTCAACATCTTCTACAATCGAATAATTCAAATCAAAAACTAACAAATCATATTCAACAAATAGCTGTTCTTCAATCACATTTAGCTGTTATTCATAAATCTCTAATTGATCAACAACGAGACTTGATTTTGATTCGTTTACCAACAATAAATTCAATTGAATCCAATGAATTTCAATTTATTGATCATTTACGTTCGTTACTCATTCGTCAACAATCAATTCCATATTTAACACTTTCATCTTCGTCAACAAATATTTCAAATGTCGATTTCGAAAAGAATCTTTTATTGATGATTCAAATTTTAATTCGAGAATATATTCAAAAACAAGAAAATCTTCGAAAAGAAATCGAAAATAAACAAAAATATTTAGTTGATTTTCAACAAACACAAGCCAATCAAACGAAATCATTTACACAACGATTTCAACAAATTCAACAGACTTTTCAAAATCTTTCGACGAAATATGAAAAAGAATGTTCTCGTCGTAAACGATTGTCAACACAAGTCGATGATTTACTCTCTGTCATTGAACAAAACACGCCTGTTCTCTCCGATGCCGAAATTCGAATGCAACAACAATTACAAACCTACGCCATTCAAATCGATTGTCTCAAAGAGAAAATTCAACTTCTACGACAATTTATGTCGAATAATCAAGATCAACAACAAGATTTCGAAAGTGTTCATCATTATCTTCATGATCAAATCAATCAAATTCAACTTATCAAACAAAGATTAGACATTATTCAACAGAATCAATAAAAACTTTCATCTCTATTTTCTTTTTGTATAAAAATTAAAATCGATTTTGTGAAAATGAATACTATTTAGCAATGTTATCTTTGAAAAACCGAGTAATAATTGAATGACTGACTTCAAGTAATTTATTTTTTCTACGAATACGTTATAGTTGTTAAATCGTTTTCAATATAAGCCTAGAAAATCCCTGGAAGATAGAAGATATCATATAATATGATATAGTTTTCACTTTCTTTGTTTGAAGTTGTATATATATAGTCACTTTATTTATTTGCACGTTATCCATATCGTATCTAGTTACCAAGCATGGTATGTAGCCTTATTTTTTTCTCTTTCTTTCTTTCCGTTGTTTTTTTTGCAATGGGTATCCAAGTGGGTTCATCTTCTTTTAATGAAAAAATTGTCTCATAACGAACTTTACTAATTTAGGCCGAGAGCGAAGCTGATAAACAAAATGTTCTTGACCTGGTGTCTATTTTCGCTCGTTTCGTTAAACCCACTGGTCCGTGCACAATCGATGATTCCAAAAGGGATGGCCACTGAAATTTTTCATAAAGTAAGAAAAAATTGTCGTCTATATGTACATAATCTTATTGTATTTTAGATTCCAATTATTCGTACAGCAGTTTTGCGATTTATTTCGATGAATATTAAAAGTTAAAACACGTAAACTCCAAACTTGCCATCTCGTTTCTTTCATGTAAATACGTATGGAAGTTACTCTAAAACAACTCTAGAGCTCACGTTGTTTGACTAATTTTTTTTAATCATCAATAAATTCGATTGAATCAAAAGAATTTCAATTTGTTGATCAAGTCTATATTTGACACTTACATCGACAAAAAAATCTTTTATTTAATTATTCAAAACCGATCAAATCAAAGCATTTTCATAGAAATTTTAACAAATTCAACAAAATTTTCAAAGCCTCTCTTCGAAAATAAATATTAATTTCTGCTAAAAAGGAATGTTCTCGTCGTAAATGATTATCAACACAAGTCGATGATAATTAGACATCATTCAACAGAATCAATAAAAAAACTGTCAATGAGTGACATCTTGGGAAAATCGACTAGTAATTGGATAGTTGACTGACGAAATGAATAAATAAATAAAATCAATCATTCATTTGAATTATTTTTTTTGTGTTGATCACTAAAAAGTCATGTGGTTAATTGCGTCGTTATGTTTTGTCTTATTTTCACTTGTGAATGCACATCAACAACGGATAATTTATGAACAAAAATTATCTTCCGTTGATAATGAATTGATTTCATTTGGCAATGAATCATTAGCCAAGTATTTTCATTACAATGAAAATCTTCGTCCAACACATATCGTTCGAATAAAATCAGCTGTCGATCTCGAAAATAGTCGTCAAATCTTCACAGTTCATTTCGAAATTCATTCGAACGACAATGATCTCGTAAGACAATTGACCAGAGAAATTCTCGAAGATTTTTGTTTTGTAAATATATATATATATATATACGTAGATCTACGAATGTCCAGTCTCAATTTATGATGATCCAATTGGACACATTCGTGCTCTTGTTCGTTCGATCGTTTGTATTTCACTGAAACAAGATCCTCACAATGAACAATTAATCGGCGGAGATGTTCAACGAAATGCGAATAAAATTCGTTTTCCATTTTTAGTAAATTTTCATTTCGAAATTGTCACGATAAGATTTTCGTTGAAAATGCTTTAGCTCGGAGCTCAAGTTCATGTTGAACATATTGATTTCGACAAAGTCAATGAATATGATCAAGATTTGTTTCAACATTTTCAGCGAATTCATCAGAAAATCTATCTCGATGACAAAGGTTTTTTGTTTTGAGTTCAAATTATTTTCTTTCGCGACAAAATATCGTTTTTTGATTAGAAACAAACAAACGATTTCAAATTTTCAAAGAAAATTTAAATCGAATTGAAGAATTGAATGAACAAGACGATGGAACAGCTGTTTATGGAATCACTCATCTAGCAGATCTTAGTGGTTCGTTGTTTTGTTTTTCAAGAAACTTTTCATTTGATTTGTTTTTTTTTCGGTAATTTGTAGAAGAAGAATTTACTCAATATTATTTAAATGAACGTTTATCTTCGTCGAAACATATTTCCGAAGCTCCAAAATCTTTGAAAGATCCTTTGAAAGTTTCACCCGATGCATTCGATTGGCGAAATGAAAGTGCTGTGACCGATGTTAAAAACCAAGTCAGTGACTATTTCCACATGAATGTTTATTCATTTTGACGATTGATTAGGGTCAATGCGGTTCATGTTGGGCATTTAGTGTCACTGGAAATATCGAAGGCATTTGGAAAGTTAAAAAAGGAGATTTAATTCCTCTGTCTGAACAAGGTTTTTTTTATTATTTCGAATGAACTATCGAAATATGTTTTTGTTAAATAGAATTAGTCGATTGTGATAAAGTTGATGAAGGTTGTAATGGAGGTTTTATGACGGTTGCCTTTGAACAAATCATTGCCATGGGCGGATTAATGACCGAAGATGATTACAAATACGAAGGCAAACAACATAATCAATGTCAATTAGATAAACAGAAAGTTAAAGTTCAAATCAATGGATATTTAAATATAACATCCGATGAAAACGGTAGAATTAGTTCTAATCAATTTGATATTTGATGATAAAGATTGTTAACTTTAGGCATGGCTGAATGGTTAGCTAATAATGGTCCGATTTCAATTGGATTAAATGCAAATATGATGCAAGTAAGTCTTTTCAAAGATCAATTGCAAAAATATATAAATCAATTCGAAAAATTGAAGTTCTATTTCCGTGGTGTTGCTCATCCTCGTCGAATACTTTGTAATCCTCAAGGATTAAATCACGGTGTTTTACTTGTTGGCTATGGTGTCGAACAAAAACGTAGGACAATCGTTTTCAATTGATTTCATTCGAAAGAAACTTTTCTATTCAGGTTCAAAATCAATTCCATATTGGATTATCAAGAATAGTTGGGGACCACATTGGGGTGAAAAAGTAGGACTTTGCTTTTCTGATTGCTATCGAAATACAAAAATTGATTTAGGGTTACTATCGTTTATATCGTGGCGATGGAACCTGTGGCGTTAATTTAATGTGTTCATCAGCAATCGTTAATTAAAAACCAAAAGACATTTCTTTCTTTCTTGAATCTTCTCTCTTACTTAGATCTAAAACTCTTGTAATTAAATAAATCTGATTGAATCAAAAAAAAGAAAAGTTTAATTCGGATAGAAGTTTTGAAAACAATTTTTACATAGAAGTCCTCCGTCACAATGATGATGAGAAATATTGAAATGTTTCGTTTGAGATCGACACATATTACAAATCGGATCGGATTGATTCGAAGGTGAATATTGAAAAACTTGACAGTAATCAGTTTGTGAACAATCGGAACTCATTGTCTTTCCATCGTTGAGTAAAATCAAAAGAAAACGAATTTGTTCAGTTTTGAGTTGAACAATTGATTGTAATTTAGCATTTTGAGAATGTAAATTGTCAATAATCGGTTGAACTTGTCTCAACGGACAGATTCGTTCGTGTTCCAATCGTTGATCTTCTTTTCCCGTCCACGAACAAGTCAAATCTTGAAATGAACAACAAACTGATCGTTTGAAACATTTCTTTTGATGATCAAGCCAATTGCCTCGTTGAATATTTGTTTCTCGACAAGCTCGACATTGTACTTGAAGACGATCCAACAAATTCAACACGATTCTCGTTGAAACCGGTTTAAAATTCGAAGTAAAAGCAGTTCGTCGACAAGTTGGACACGATTGCTGTTGATTCAACCACGTTTCAATACATTGCTGACAAAATGTATGTCCACAGATCTCTGTACTAACTGGACAAGTAAATGGACGATGACATATCGAACATTTTAATTCCGCATCAATCAAACCTTCGTTAACATATTCGTACTCATTAGTTTCTGTCATATTTTTATATATTTAATTATTCAAGAAAATAGTTGAGGTAAAATGTGGATTTTTACAAGTCACGAATAAAAAGAAACAAAAGAAAAAAAAATGTCAAGAAGAATAGGAATATGATCTATTGGTTTGAAGAAATTTATTTTCATTGAGTGAATTTCTCTTATCAAAACGAAATGTTGCTTTGGGAACTTGTTGTAGCGAGAGATTTCGTTGAGTTGTTGGATAATTCGACGATTTTTGACAACAACAAACTAATTTTCGAAGAATTTTAGCGAAACTTTGCCGAAATTTGGAACAAAAAATGGCGTAAACAATCGGATTCGATGCTGAACTAATCGTCACGAGAAGCATAGTAAACGCAACAAAATAAGGTGTTTGAATAAATTTTGGAATATTTTGAATTGCATTGGTTTCAAATAGAAGAAAAACAATAACTTGAGGACTAAACGAAAGAAAATAAATGAAAACAACGATGAACAACATTTTAATAACATTTCGTCGGGATTTCAACGCGTTATAAGTCACTGTCGAACGACGACCCATCGGAGAATTCGAAACTGTTGAATCCGATTTTGGTTTGCTCAAAAATCGTTGAGCTCGATGAACACCAGACGAATTCTCATCGAAATCAATCGATTGATCGTCGGATTGATTTCGATTGACTGTCGAAAACGATGTTTGCAGAGTTTCATCGACATAAAACAATCGTTTGGCTATTCGAATATACGAATACATTTGTAGAATCAACGGAAGAAAATAGAAAATCAAATATTCCATTGATTTATAAATTAAATAACGAATTTGATTCGATCGAATATCGTCTTTCGAATAGATTAACAAACAAGATCGACGAGATTGAAATTCATTTTCAACGATTTGCAAATAAACTAAATTCGGTGCCGCACAAATCAATGAAACTAACCAAACAAGTATCGTTATAACAACAACATGTTTTCTCTCGCGTAAGAATTTGCCTCGTAATGGATAGACAATTCCAATGAATCGTTCAATAGTTAACGCACACATCGTCAATACCGATGCATATTGAGCTAAAACAAGAACTGTTCGAATGATTTTACACGAATATTCATCGAGAATCCAATTGCCATTGATCGATGAAACGAATTGAATCAGATCGGGAATATTAAATATTAAAATAATTAAATCACATGTTCCAACACGAACAATCAATTGATTTGTTAATGATCGTCTCATTCGACTATCGAATTCAACTGAAACGATGACTAATAAATTGCCCAAAATACCAACGATTTCAATTAAACAAAATAAAAATGCTAATAGATGAATAACATTCAAATTCAACGAATCGATGAGAACAATTTCACTTTGATTTCTCATTTTGATCTAAAAGAACAGAACAGAGAGAGAGAAAAGAAACAGCGAGATCATTACTCGTTTAACTATAGTCGCAGTTAGAAATCAGGAAATAAACGACTATAAATCTTTTCTTAATCATAAATTTGAAAGAAAAAGGAAATCATACGTTGGCATGTCGACATTTTCTAGTTGAATTTCAGAGGAAAATACATAAGCGAAGAACACACACACACGCACATAAGTAGTAACTGAAAAAGATTTCCGCATTGAATTGATTCTGTCAGATGTGTATCATTAGAAAAGTCTGACGAGAATATTTCATATTGATTTATCATAATGAGAAACAGCTTACGAATGTTTGTTGAATTAGTTTCTTACCACCTAGAGCTATTGATGATTTCCATTTATTTGCATTTCAAAATAGAACGCAGACACGAGCTCATTCTCTTTTCAAGATAATTTAACGATGAAAACAAATTTAATTACAATGATATTTAGCTTTGCGTGGTAGAATCCGACAAGAGAAAACGATCATATTTCTTTTATTTTGTCGAACCAAAGTCGAAATGTCATGTTGAGATGTTATCGAGTTGGAATGTGTTTTTTTTTCTCTAAAGGATACATAAATAATCTTTTTCTAGCTATATTTAGTTTTTTTTTCATTTGTGCAAATAAGTTTCTCTTATTTTCCATTAATATTAAATCGAAAAGATTTATTCAGTTGGATTTGCAATTTGACAAAACTAAGACTCGACTTACCTCACGTAGGACTCATGTTCTATGTCATTATCAAACATTCTGCCATTGTCTAACAAATAGCAGATCAATCAATTTCTCTAGACAATAGAACAACAAATGAGATCTGATACTGTCAAACAGCAATGTTGTTTTTTTTTTTGCATCAGAAAAACAAAAACACAAAATGTGTTGTTAATTAATTTTTGAAGAGAAACCTCATGTGTTTCGATGTTAAACAAAACAATTTTATTTTTAATAACAGAAAAACAAAACAAAACAAAATTATCGAAGACGTTTGTCTTTTAAAAGTGCATCTCGAAGTGCAATCTAAATAAAACAAAAATGAGATAATAAAACAACGAAAATCAATAAATGAATGAAACCTGTTTGTCTCGAAAGGATCGTTTTTGTTTTTTTCTTAGTTTTGGTTTAAGCATTTGGAAGTTCTTATTCTTGAGTTTTTCTTTATTCGTCGTTCCGGCGTGGCCTTTTTCTTTCTTCCATTTGCCAAATTTGGCTCGTCCTTCTCTACCGGCCTAAAAACAATATTCGAAAATGAATCGATCTGAGCAAAAGCTTTGTTTTCTTTACAAGAACAGTTTCAAGACGAGATTCTTTATCATGCGATCGTTTCTTTTGAACTCGTTCGATGTCTTTCAACGAAATTAAATTCGAACTAAAAAGAAAAAGTTTTTGTTGGTCGTTGAAAGAGGAAAAAGAATGTCGAACTTGTTTTGTGATTTGTTATTGTCTTCGTCTTCATCGGAATCCGTGTCGATCGAAATGAATTTTCGTTTCTTCGTATTGGAAATCGATTCCTCGTAACGATTCTTTCTTCGATCTTGAATTTTCTTTTTCATTTGAATGATTTTCAATTGTTCGAAATCTTTTTGTGTTAAGATCTTTTGCGAACTAATTAGCATCGCTTTTTCACGTCGTTCTTCTTCAGTCATTGCAGGTTTACTTTCTTCTCCTTCTTCGTCTTCTCCTTTTTCTTGTTCATCTTCATCGTCTTGTTCTTCATCTTCCGATTGTGAAACTTCGACCCAACCTTCTTCTTCATCATCATCGTCTTCTTCTTCGTCTTCATCATCGGTTTGTTGTTGTTGTTGTTGTTGTTGGTCATCATCTGGTTGTAGAAGTGCTTCAGCTCCTTCGAGATATGATTTGACATTTGTTTGTCCGTAATCTAACGGAACAAGTTCTCGTTGAAATTCCGTTGGTTTGCCTCGATCTTTTCTTTCTAAAAGTTGCGGATTTTTCTCTCGAAAGAGTTGAATTAACGATCGAGCCGATGCTTGAACTGATTTATCTCGATAAGATTTATATTTGGAAAGATCTTGCAGCAAATCTTCATCAATCGCTAAATAACATCTCGCACAAATCTCTCGAATTGTATTCAAACCAACGGCCATCACTTCACTGGAATTTCGTTCGGTAATGAAATTATTCGCAATTGTTTTGCAAATACTTTGTAGAACATCCGGTGGAACGAGTTCGTGCGATGCTTGAGCAACGAACAGAAGGATTTTCGTGACTTGTCGTTGATGTGGTTGAATATATCGTTGTAAATATGGATAAAAATTCAATAATAACAATTGATGAAGACCAATTAAACGAGAAATTAAATCTTGATGAAGTAATTTCACTTCGAATCGTTCGTTCGACGATTCCAATTGACGGAATAGACGTTCGACAAAATCTATATTCAAAATGCGAATCACATCGATTTATTTTGATGAAAAAGCCGAACGAACAAACCTTGAGGATCGTAGAGAAGATGCAAAGCCGAATAATCGAAAACTTCATTTTTCTTTTTCTTTTTTTGTTTCTTTAAAATAAAATAAAAAAAAACAATCAAAAAATAGTTTTCAGTTGATCGATAAAAGACGAACTTCAAGTGCTCGTATAGCTCGTTCAGCTTTTTTCTTTCGTTTGGCCGATTTCTTTCCAACACGATGTCCAAGTAGAATTTCTTTTCTCGTTGTTTTCTCATCCTAAATCAAACCAAAAGCAAAAATCCTTCGAATGAATTCTTCAAATCAACGAACATCATCGGAATCCGAATCTTTGTCATCTTCTTTCGATTGATTATTTCCCAAGAAGAAATTCAATGCAGCTACTTGAACCTTCAAACAACGATCATCATTTGAAAATAAAATCAAAATCAAAGACAAACTTTGGCAGTTTTAGAGAAACATGTCGAAGCAATGATATTCACCGATTTCGCATCATTCCAAATGTTTTTTCGATATAAATCGATCATAATATCCTTCAAATTTCATTTTTCAACAGAGAAAGAGAGAAGAAAAACGAAACTTACTAAAGCCATTTTAACAGCATTGGCGTTACTTTCTTTGATAATTGTCGACATAAAATTTTGTAAAGCCTATTGAAAATGAAAATCAATTGAAAACGAACAGAAAATGAAACGAACACTATTCAATTTGATATTTTTATGTTTTTCATTTTGTTTTTTAATATCATTGATAATATGTGTTTGAATAGTGACACGTAAAAGTCGATCTTGGCATTGTAATAAACGAAGAAAGAACAATTCACACAAAGGAATACATTCGATTAAACCACGATTTCGCATTAGAATCAA
>ERZ781398.3896-NODE-3896-length-11322-cov-4.160646_pt1 | contig 11322 bp, 7 predicted proteins | sample MGYA00433077_ERZ781398 | MGnify/ENA primary metagenome ERZ781398 (study PRJEB29847, sample SAMN06458254) | wastewater metagenome | isolation source: Wastewater bioreactor | place: South Africa: Cape Town | study: EMG produced TPA metagenomics assembly of the... | reverse complement strand
TGTCTACCATTTGAGTATTGTTTTGTTTGAGATATCGACGACGTTGTTGGTCGTGATTGTTGAGATTCGAAGTTTACTGTTGATGGATCATCGTCAGCAATTTGATTATATGCTGTTGTCGTTTTATCACGTATCCACAAGAACATTTTTCAAATTCTACAATTGACAATACAACAGCCATTTTATATGTTGACTAGTTCTGTCCTTCATCCACGTCTACAAATGACTCATCGAAAATAAAACACGAATTGACGCTATGATTCATCGCTATTGCGACGTGGTTAAGTTATTCCTGATTTTTACAATTCATCTAAAATAGAACATCAAGATCCTTATTAATAAAAAAAAACAACAACACCAGAGAAAATGTTTGACTAAAACAAAGCAACAATTTTTATAACTTAGCGCGAAGATTTGTTAATGTTAGTGGAAAGATTTTTCTCAACACAAACAGAATATCGGCTATGTTACTGGTTTTTTGATTTAATACACGCAGTGCATTATTAATCACATTCGATGATGATGCTAAAATACTACTGATATTAAGCGGATCGAGTTTCGTTAGGAGCTGTTTTTGATAAAGCTTTATAATTGTTGAAAGATTGCTTTCAGCAACTGTATTTTCTTGTTCATAGATGGTTAAATAAGCTCGAGCATATTGTTCGAATGGTTGAACAATTAAAGATATTTGTTGAGAATAATTCGGATTGATTTGAAATGTTTGTTTATCATCATTTGAAAGAATATAACTTTGATTTAGCCAATAATTGAGATATTTATCGAAATGTTTGTCATTTAGAGTATCCTGCGGAGACTCATCATAGACAAATTCATAGGCAAATAAATGAATGAGAAAATGATAGAACATTTTCAATTGTTCGTACGAGATTGATGACTAAAATCGAAATGATTAGTTTTATTTTGAAAAAAAAAGAGAAAATGAGTTTTCTACTTGACAATTTTGTCGACAAATAAGAAGAATAAACGATGGTTTAGCAAATAAATGTAAACACGTATTTCGATACATGATTAATTTCATTATGAGAGCTGAATCATTTAACTTATCACCGGTTACTTTCAAAGTTAATTGTTGATGTTGATCGAATGTTAACAGATCTGAATAGAGTGCAACTAGTCGTTGTTTCAATATACTTTCATTATTATCAACAGGCCAAGAGATTTGATAATCAGTGGAAAAATGTTGAGGTACATCAAGATGTTCAGTAAATAGGATTTGTTTATTTCGAACGATTTGTTCGATCGTTAGAGATTGATTTTGATTATTAAGAAATGACCAAGCTATGAGTGTTATTGGATAGATCACAGTTAAACGTTGTTGTTCGTTAATAATTCGATAGGAGATTTCATTTAGAAATTCTTCTTCATTTTGATTGAAAACACTTTGTTGACAAATAAATCTCGGTTCGATTCCACGCGGAATAATTCGTTCGAATTGATGATTTGTTCGATTTTCACTTTGATTTCGAAATTGTTCATAAACATCATGAACATGTATCGGTTCGCCAAACCGAACAATCATCGAACCAAATGATTTCTTCAAGATTTGTGTCGCTTTCAAAAGGCCACTCTTCGATTCTTTCGGTTTCGGTATGCCTAACAATTCATTCGCATGCAGATTATCTTCTAAAACTTTCTCGTAATTGATATTTATTGGAATGAGAATAAGATTATCGATTTGTCGACGAAAATAACATTCTATGCACGATTTTAACATGCCCTGCCGTGCTGGTAGAAGACTTTTTAATGTTCGTGAACGTGCACCTTCGATAAAGAATTCAATCGGATAATCTCCGTGAACAAGATGAGTTTTAACAAATTCATCGAATATTGTCCAATAGAGCAGATCCGAACGAAACGAACGACGAATAAAAAAAGCACCACTATTTCGAAGTAGATTTGCGAGCAAACCTAACCCGAGAAAATCTTCAGCAGCAGCTATGCATGGCAATGGAAGATTGTATTCAAAACATAGATATGTTAGAATAATAAAATCCATGTAACTTCGATGTGTTGGAAGGTAAACGATGCGTGGAGATGTTAGATAATGTTTAGTTAACAAAGGTGATGAAGAAAAATTCGGCTCAGCATTTGTTGATGATGCTGATGAACGTGAAAATGTATTGAGAATGGCGAATAATGTCGAAGAAATAGTTATGGGTGATGATGGAGTTGTGACTGGTGTTGAATTGATTGGTGTTAAACTGTATAATTGATAGAGATTATCGATACCTTTTCGATCGATATAAATATTTTCGTAGAGTTGATTGAGAATTTTAGCAAAGATAAACGCGAGAAATCTCACAGAACGCATATTTAATTGATGAGACATTTGCTGAAGAATACTTTTCGCTTGATCAACTGCATTGGTTTCATTATCCAATGATTCGATCGTAAATTTCAATGGTAAACTATTCAAAACATCGTTTTTTATTTGTTCGGATGAACGTGGCAGATTTTGATAGTGTACCGGTGTTAGAATCGATGATATTTGAGTGTTTTTATTAATCAATTGTTTCGATATAATCGATTGCTCTTTATTATCAAAAACTGGATGATGCCATGATTTCAATGACCAAAGAATATCACTTGCTTGCCGATGACATTGAACTAAATCATCGAATTCTTGAGAATTGAAAGCTGACATTTTATAGGATTATCTATCTAGAATATTTAAAAAAAATAGATATTTTTTTTTATTTGTTTTATTTATCTTTCCATAATTGTTCAAGTCTATTATCCGAAATCGATTCAAGACAAGTTTGAACATACGAACGAATCTCGTTTTGAATCGATTCACGATCTCTCATATGATTTTCTTTATCCTCAATGACATTGATATCTTTCCATTGACGTGACGATGTTCGAAATTGTTCGAAAAATGATTCGACTTTCTCTTGAAATTGCTTCGTTTCATAACGTTCATCACCGGTATATTCGAGCGCATTTGACTGTTGATTTCGATGAAAATAAAGAACAAGATCCGGTTTAATCAAACCAACATCACACGATTGACACCACGAATGATCGAGACCTTTAGCTTGACTAAACGCGACACCTGAATACGCATAACGATCGACAATTAACGTGCAACCTTGAAGAAGTTTAGCACGCATGGCATCGATATTCTCCCATCGATTTGCTGAGAAGAGAAGATGGATTGTATGATCATTGAGTTCGAGTTTTCGTTGCAAATAATCATCGATTAATTTTCCGATTTGTGTTGTTCGATCTGGAAATGCTAAACGTTCACAAGCGAGTCCACAATCGTTGACAAGATGTTCGTACAAAAGTTTGCTTTGCGTTGTCTTGCCAATTCGATCGAGACCTTCGAAAATAATCAAAGCACCACGTTTTGTCGACACCATTTTGTTATCTGACTTCAATCTAAAATACACACACACAGAAAAGAATTATTCAATTCATTCCAGAATTTGTTCTCATAATTACTGTTTTATTGGACAAAAGAGAAGATGAAGAAGAAAAAGCAAAAAAAAACTACATTACTCTACTACGAAATACTAGACAAAAAAAAGAAAGAAAGGACATTATTGATTTAAATTTTGGTTGTTATTCGTGCTTGAACTAAGTTTTCTTTCAAACGTTCTAAATCCAATTGTCGAAAATGAACATAATCATCGTTCTGACTCAATTGATCTTGCAATTGTTGAATATCACGTTCCAATTGTTTACGTAACTGTAAACGTTGTTTATTCAGCTCGAGTTTATCTTCACGATCGTTGGCACGTTGAACAGCCGTTTCTTTTTGTTCGAGTTCTTTGAACATATTCAAACGTTGTCGATAGTAATTCTCCAACGATTCTAATTGATTTTGATAACGTTGACGAAAGAGAGCATTGTATTCTTGTTTGTATTTTTTCATTTCGAGTAAACGTTCGCGTTGAATACGAATCGAATCTTTATACGCTTGTTTCAACACGAGTTCTTCGTTGGTACGTTTTTGAAGCAAACGTTTACGTTGATCGAGACAATATTCTTGAAAATATCGACGAACACGAGCTTGTTGAATGCGTTGATCGCGAATTTTCGATTTCAATATTCGTTCAGCCGATTGTTTCAACTGAATATCTTGCTGTCGTTGAAGAGTACCTAAATCTCGTCGAAGAATTTCCGTCATTTGATCGTGTTTTAACTTGGCTTCGTCAAGATCATTGAGTGTTCCTTGTTGAGAATTTAATAATTCCATTCGTGATTTAAAAACATTGTCGATATGTTTACTAAATTGTTCGTTTAATTTCGTTTGCATTTCTGTTGAAACATAAATGCCTGGAAATTGTTCGTTTAAAACCTCGACCATATCATGTTCATTTCCGAGTAGAAGTCGATGTTTTCGTGTTCGTTGAACATGTGCGATTGGTTCTGAGTCGTTAAAGTCGTGTTTGTGTATGACTGGTCGAACGTTGAGAGCGTTCGATGACGAACGAAGAAAACCTTTTTTCAATGAATTATTTTGTCGATGTTTTGATGAAGTTGAGTGTGAACGACGTAGAGGCTCGTTGATACGAAGTGTTGAGGTGTCAATTTCGTGGTGTTGCATGTCAAGACGTTCTTTATTCGTTTGTAATAAAGTTTTTGTTGATTTGTAATCATCGAGATCGTCGTTGAAATGTTGCTCGAGAAAATGATTGAGATTGGTTTTGAGATTGTATTGTTCTTGAAGTTGAGCACGAATTTGATAGAATTCATCGCTATGATTCAAACGATTACGACCAATTGTCGTCGTAGTTGTGTTTGAAATCGAATCCTGATATTTTGTTTTCACTTGTTGTTGCTGTTGTTTATCTTCTTTGGATTTTCGTATTATCAATTGTGAACGTTTCATTCTCTTTTTGATCGGTTTTCTTCTCAGCTTTGAGATCATTTAATAACAAACGTAAATCTGACGTTACTGTGGACGGAGTATCGAGAGATTGAGACATTCGCGAGAGATTCAATGCCTCCGAAGACATTTGTACAGTTTTTTCAAAACGATGTAATAACGATTGATATTTCTCTTGAAGATCTTCGACAAGAGGATCTTGTTTTTGACGCGCTGGAGAATTGGACGGAGATACAATTGGACTTATTTCTGTATAAACAAGACTATCAGGCGCAGCTAGATCTTGACCGAATGCTCGTCGTCGATCAGCTAGTTGAGCTATCTGAGCGCCGAGTGATGACGGCGGAACACTCGATCGATCTGAAGCAAGTGGCGCGCCAGTAGGAGCTCGAAGTTGTCGAACTAAACAGGAAAGACAATCGATACGCAAATTCTTCAAACTCAAACAAACAAACCTAATTCAACACCTTCGTCTTTGTCATTTTTAATCCAATGATAAACATCAGTTAGTATTTCAAGTAAATCCTCCATCGAATACAAATCTCCATTGGCGACTTGTTCGCCTGAGATATGTGAAAGATCGAATTCGACCGTGTCGAAACATAGAGCATTTATCACACATTGAATATTATGAATTTCATCGGCAAGATTCCGAACAGGTGTGCGAACATCTATTGTCAAGAAAAGATCGTTCATCAAAATGAACATAGGAAATCTACGAAACACAAACCGTTTAATCGACATGAACAGATGTGTTCATAGATTGGAATGAGTACTGGACTGGCAAATTCATTGACCGAACGAATACGACGATCAATACCAAGAGATTCGAGAAGATAATTTGTTCCTCGAACAATATCTGAAATATTTCGATTAAATTCACCCTCAAATCGAACTTCGTTTTTTGAGCATACCGATTCGTTCCGGTGGTGGTTCGATATAAGGTTCTTGAACCATCGTTTCTTCTATCTAGAATACATATTATATGCAATTTGAATAGAAAAAAAGCAAAATTCATTTAATAATAATAATAATAATATGTATACAATGGATAAAAAAAGCATAATAAGTTCTTTTTTGCCATCATCGTCTCTTTTTCCTATATATATATATATATATGATTAATATTTATACAGAGTGTATTTGTGCACGTAGAATATAAATGAGTGAGTATTTGGTACGGTCAATATCACTAGCAAGCACGGAAGAACAGAAAAACAAAAACGAACTGAGAGAGCAAAAGACGTGTTGCTAGAAAAACGAAAACCCAAAAGGAGAAAACCGGAAGAAATCAAAGGAAAAAAATGAAATGCAGTATATGAGAATCATAATGTTGAGAGAAAGAGAAAGAAAGATTTGTTCTATACAAAAATATATATGTATATGTGGATTATCCTCGAACGAGACTGTTCAGCACGAGGATTAAAAGAAAAGCTACTGTTCTCGCGAGTCATTCACGCGCGATAAGGAAAATAAACAAGACAACAAGCTCGAGTTGAGTGGCAAATACACACACACACACACACAGAAAAAACAAAACGAACACGGAGGGGGAAATGAATTCGAGTGAATTTATTTGTTGTTTTGCTTCTTATCAGTGAGTACAAAAATAAGGAACGGAGAAAAAAACAAAACAGAACATTGATGATTTCGATTCAATCAGATTTTGGGTAATTTCGGCGCTGTTACCAACGGATTATTACGTTCGATTAAACGTTTGCCTTCAGCTTTGTAATCGAATGCACAAGCGTGCGCTTCGGGATATCGATGTTCGCTACAAAACGAACTTCCACATCTAATCGAGAAGAAGAAAAACAAAAACGTTTTAGTTGAACAAGGAAAATCAGAATTTTCGTTTTCATGCCTGCATTGATAGGTCGTAGCGAGACCAGTTTTCTTTTTACATAGGAAACATTTCGATGTCGATTTACGATTACCGATGACTGGCGGTAGTTTATTCGAGTTATAAATGGTCGCTGTATTCGATTGAAGACTACTGCTCACTGTTGACGGATTGTTACTTGTGGGATTCGACCAGGGCGTTGTCAATTTCGTGTCCAACTAGAACAAATCGATGAATTTTCGATCGAAAATGTTTGATTTTGTTTTTACTTTATAACGTTCTTCGATGACGACATCACGTGATGATTGCTTGTAACCTGTTTTTATAGATGTTGTGTCTTTGGATGCAGTTGTCAGTAGTGAAACAAGATGTTTGCCAACACCACGTGACGTATCGACTGGTTCAATCGTTGCATTTTGCCTAAGTAAAGCTGTGACGGCCTTTGGTCCAATTGTTTCTACAGAATTCAATCGGTGAATGAAACACGATTTCGAAATAATAAAAACAAACGACTTACCAATAGTTACTTTAGTATTATCTAATGGATTAAGAGATGATGACGATGAAGTTGAAGGTGGAGGTGGAACGGTACTACTTGTTGCACCAGTCGATTTCGAATCTTGTTGTTTTTTCGGTGGCGGTAGGACTGTAGTCGTCGACGACTGTTGTTTACTTGGCGTTTTTAATAATTCAATAGGTTTATTAATCATTAAGTAATCATTCAATGAATCTGGTGTATTATTATTATTATTATTCGTACTTGTGGGCTCATTCGACGTATTTGTTGCTGTTAAATGTACATTCGCTGGAATACGACGATATTTTGATAAAGACAAAGGAATTAACGGTCTCGGCGATGGTTTCATTGTTTGCTGATCGGTATTCAACGGTTTATGGCGATGATAGAATTGTTGTGTTGTCGATGGTAATGTTGATTTTTTCACAACACTCGGAAATGTCGGCACAGGCGTCACAACAGTCGTACTTGTCGAACTATTCCGATGACGAAATAACATCGATTGACTTGTTGATGTCCGTTCTCCACTAGTAAATTCATCGCCAATAATCAATTGATCATCATCATCCGTCCACATTGGTTTGCTCAATGATGTATCATTTCGACTTTGTATTTCACCTGTTTGTTTTCGATAGGATTCAGGTTTCGAAGTTGCACTTATGAGTCCGTTGGTTGGCGAAAGAATATCATCGTCGATTAACTCGAGCATAGGCGATGAGTGCGATTGTTGATAGACGATTTCGCTGTTCGAACTGATTTTTTCGTCTTGAATCGTCAGTGGACAATCGGTGTTCGTCGTCGGTTGATCGGTTGTGCTCAAATGTTTGCTCATTGTCGCCGAAAGTAGACGAGATGATGTCGAAACAATAGGTACTTGTTGTTGATGTAAAGTTGGAGATATACGTGGTATGTAATCAACGAGAACAGCACCGGTACTTGTGTCGTTACCAGACGTCGATGATGTTGAAGTTGTGGTGAGAGCCGTTTCTTGACTGACAGGCCCGAGTGTGACGGATGGGTAACTCGTTGTTAACATTGTGTTGATGGAGTTTTGCGCGTATGTGCCGAGAGTACTGGTTGAATCGTGTTGTCCGAGAATGTTTTTCGATGTTCGATCTTGATAATGATGAGAATGATAGACCGATTTCTTCGTCGACTCAGTGGTTTCGTAATGTTGGTGTTTTTTCTGATAGAAAACCGACGGCGAATAGGATCGTCCGGTTAATAATTGCTGATTTTTGTTATTGATCGGTTTGAGTGATGGTGGTGGTGGTGGTGGTGAAGTTAGTGATGGTAAAATCTGAGATTTTTGTTGTTGTTGATCATCATCTTCATCGTGACTATCATCGTCATCTTCGCTATCTTCTTCATGAAGATAATCCGGCCGACGAATAGCTCCTGTCGTAAAAATATCATATCGACTAAAAGGATGATTCGATGAGAATTGATAGGCTATTGAACGTTGAGATTGCTGTTGTTGTTGTTGTTGTTGCTGTTGTTGTTCGAGAGATGATGTTCCCGATGAATTATCACCGTTGGTACTCAGAGTGGAACTCGCATCAACGAGCAGATTCCGACGATGATGATGAACAAGATTACTTTTCGATTGATTACTCGCCAATGATGGCACATCTTTCCGTGCATGAGTCTTCAATTTCGAGCGAAGTAGTTCCATTTTTTGTTTCGTTTTCCGATCATCATCCAATCGTTTCTCATTATATTCCCGTTCAGGCTCAATTGTTGTGGCGGTTGTTGTTGCTTCATGTGCATTGTACATCGATGCATTACTCATAGAACCGGATAGAGGTGAGAGTGTCCCATCACCTCGATCGATAACTTGAAAGAAATTGAATTGATCTCCATCACGTAGAACAAGAAATGTGACATTTTTATTCGATGCTGATGATGATGGTAGGAGATCACTGCTAATTGTACAATCATCTCGATTGCTTTCGATATATTCGGACATATCACGTATGAAACTATCTTCGATTGGTACACGTTTGGTGTTCACAGGCCCTCCACGCATAGCTAAGACAAGTTTGATCGTTGTACCAGCTTCGATTTTGTAATCATGTAGGCAGGATTCATCATCGAGTTCATTCGATTTCCAAACGAGATGTTGGTGTGAGACAGGTATGCCTTCTCGTCGTTCGATTTTGCGTTTGATGTATTGAATTTGTTCGTATGGTGAAACAAGTAGTTCGAATGATGAGCCAGCTAATGTTTCGATATTGATCGGAATTAAACAACGTTGAGTAGGTACAGGTGATGTTTGACTTGTTGGCAACATGTCACATAAAACGACGTTCTAAAAAGCGAAAGTTAGTCGTGGATTTTGTTGTCTTTTGCTTTTTATTGTCTTACATCATATCACAAAATGAAAAACAATGAAGAATCGATGGATTTGTAGAGAAAAAAAACAGAACCAGGGATGTTCAATTAGAAATTATTCATCTAAAAGCATATGAAATTTGCATTCGTCAATATTATTTTGTTAAATCATTTCGATTTATTCGAAATAAGGGTCTTGTATTTACATATCTGTTCTGCTACTCATATGATGATGACGATGTTTACATTTTGGGGCTGTCTACTGTTGTAAATAGTACGAGAGAGAAGAAAAAACAGCCAGAAAAAAAAATAAGAAAGAACGAATCGAAGAAGAAGACGAAGAAAAAAGAAATGTGTTATTGTATAGTAACCACTGCTATATTTGACTGATGAGAAGCCTTGTGAAAATCCGAATTTATTACTTTGGGAGAAAGAAAGTTTTCTTTTTAAAACAATATATGAGTTAAATTAATACAAAATCAGTCCGAGAGAGAGAGAAAGAAGAAAAAAATCGAACGCGTAAATAATTCAAACCGTTCGACAGTTGTTTTCAAGCAACCATTATCGTTGCTTACAAAAAAAACAAGAAAAAAAACAATCAAGTGACATCTATACAGGCCTCCAATTTAAAATGGCAGTAGTTTTCTTATTTGTTCGTTTACATCGAGATTTCTAACGAGTATATCGAATATGAATATGAATAAAGTCATCGACAACGAATTCGAAGATCTCTATTTCCTTGTTGTTTCTATTTTAGATAATCATCCGATTATTATTGTCATCGAACAAGGATGGGTAAATTCGAGTTTTTCTTTTGTGTTCAATGAATTCGTGTCGATTTTTTCTCTCGATTAGGTAAACCTCGTGGTCTTCGTACAGCTCGTAAACTCAAAGATCATCGACGTGAACAACGTTGGCACGATAAAGATTATAAAAAATCTCACTTGGGTACACGATGGAAAAGTAATCCATTCGCTGGAGCTTCACACGCAAAAGGAATCGTACTTGAAAAAGTGTATGTTTGTTTTAGTAGCGCGAATTTTAGTAAAAACATTTTGTATATTTATTTAGAGGTGTTGAAGCTAAACAACCCAATTCAGCTATTCGTAAGTGTGTGCGAGTTCAGTTGATTAAAAATGGTAAAAAAATCACTGCTTTCGTTCCACGGGATGGTTGTCTTAATTACATCGAAGTATGTTTAATGACGTCTTTTATTTTATTTTGTTTCATTGATTTAATTAGGAAAACGATGAAGTTTTGATTGCTGGTTTCGGTCGTAAGGGTCATGCCGTCGGTGATATTCCGGGTGTTCGTTTCAAAGTCGTCAAAGTTGCAAATGTTTCACTATGGGCATTGTATCGTGAAAAGAAAGAACGGCCACGTTCATAACCGAACATCGATCGATTACAACAACAAGAACAATATCATTCTAATTTTTTGTTGTATGTTTTCAAAGAAATAAAAGAATTTTAAACAATGACATCATAATTAAAGTCTTGCTCGCAGGAATAATGCTATTTCTGAAAACCATTTTGCAGAATCGATTGATAAAGTTGAGTTTTTCTAAAAATTAATAAGCTAATTATTTGTTCTAATTACGGAATAAAAGATCTTGAATATTTGCCTTTATTTAGTTCATCAAAGCCATCAGCGGTGAACGTGGGCATGGATTGCCAAGAGCTCAAACAAGCATGGATAGGCACCGATGGTGTGTTCACCTGTTGGTGTCTGGTAATTTTCTGTACGGATAATTACATATACACCCGCCAT
>ERZ781398.3883-NODE-3883-length-11357-cov-4.777385_pt1 | contig 11357 bp, 9 predicted proteins | sample MGYA00433077_ERZ781398 | MGnify/ENA primary metagenome ERZ781398 (study PRJEB29847, sample SAMN06458254) | wastewater metagenome | isolation source: Wastewater bioreactor | place: South Africa: Cape Town | study: EMG produced TPA metagenomics assembly of the... | reverse complement strand
GATGATCATTCGAAAGTTAACAATTAAGTTTTCCAAGGCAATGGGTTTGCCATCGGGTCGTCGAGCGAGAACTTCGAATTCATTGGTTGAACCGGCTTGAAATTCAAGTGGACGAATGTCATAGACAACCTCTCGATTGAAAATCGGAATAACATGTCGAATAACACGTTCTTGACCTGAGACAAGTTCAATTCCTTGAATATAAACTTGAACGGCAAGAGCTTTGCTAATATCAACATCGAACATGGATAAAAGATCGTAGTTCAAATCGATTCGACCGGCAATGTCCATTTGTTGAGATTTCCATTGACGCGAGGCGTCGTTGATTGGCATTGGTTTTTCGAGAGATTGTTCGGTGATTTGACCGATGGAAATGTTAACTCGACCGAAGATCGGTTGGTCAATATCGTTGCTCATTTCGATGGCACCACGAAGCATTTTATCAGAACGAAGAAGATATCGTGGAAAAAGTGCTTTGAGATTGAATGACGGTGTGATCGGTCGGGAGACGAGAACTTGAACGGATGATGTGGTATTTTCAAGAACAGCTGAGACGAGCCATGAACCGACAGTAACACGATCAGAGATCGGATAACGAACTGTTTCAGTGAGACCTGAGCGAATTGGAACACGAGGAAATTCACCGACGAGTTTGAGAGCAGCATCGTAAATTTCAATGTTAAGAAAACCGCTTTCAATTGGAAGAAGATTTTCATTCGTGGCAACAACACGAATTTCCATGGTGTCACTTGGACGATAGGTTGATGATGATGTTTGAACGAGAAGCATATGACGATTGTCATAGACGATAACTTGACGTGTTTCTTCGAAGTGAACATCATCACCAGTTGCAACGATTGTCAATAATCCAGCGCCAACTGGATATTTGTCGGGAATTGCTAATGTAACATTTCGTGTTTCACCGGATTGATAAATTGTTTTGGTTTCAACAATTTCACCTTGAACATCTAATTTAAAAATGACTTCAACTGGTTTTGTAACTTGTGGAAAGAAGACCGATAAATGATTATCACATCCAACTTTATAAAGATTTGGTGCAATGATAAGATAAGAACTAGAAATGAGATGAAATCAATTTTCATTCACTCTGAGGATGTTGTTGTTTTTACTTTTTAGCATAACTAACGCTTGAAATCGCAACCAAGCCGAGAATGATCAATGACCACTAGAAAAACAAAAAAAAATCAAGATATTTTAAATCAGATAGATAGACTAAACAGACATACCTTCATCATTTTGGTTTGAAGAAAAAGAGTAGTGATCTAACCCATCGATCGGTCGAACTATTTATAGAGCAATCATTGCTGACTAAAGAGAAAACGGCTGAATTGTGTATAGGCGTTGTCTGTATTAGTAAAAGAGAGAAAAGACGATATAGTACAAACGAAACGAAACGTCTAGAAACGTCTCACTAGCCCTCGATTAACAAACAATCGAACCATTCGTTCGTCCGATGTTGTTTCTATTCTAGTCGAACTGAAAACAAAGCAAGAGTGCATATTACGATCTTGATAAACATGACCTAGATTTTCCAAACGAAAATTAATGATTTTTTTAAATAATTCATTTAACTTATTTTTTTCCTTTTCACCTTATCAAAATTCATAACGAATGAATCATTTCTCACGAATATAAACGCATGTTTCTTTTCAACTTATCTCATATCAAACCACGTGATGAAGTCTTTCGGTTGGTCGGCAAAACCCGCTCCACCTTCTACTACTACTACCGAGCAAATCTCGACATCAAACGAAACAAATCCAATGTCCGAAGAGACTCCGATCGATTCGAATTATTCATCGATTTCCAATTCGTACACAACAGATCCGTATACCAATCGTGCGAAAGTTGTTTCCGAACAAATAGCCGAAGATAAAACTGAATGCCGTTCGATTATATCCGAATACGGTCTTGATTCGAATGAATTTCTTCATTTACTCGAAAATTGGACGCAAAAACTTCTTTTACAATATAAACTCAATCGTGAACATTACAAATTAGTTCTAAAAGACAAATGGGAACGAGGAGAATTGAAAGGCTTGCAGTCAGATGACGATTCAACGCATCGACTTCTGCATTTGCATGTACAAAAATTAAATCTATGGAAAAACGAAGGACTCGGTCAACTGAAACGACAATTCGATGAATTGAAAGACGATATGAATATTAAAGAACTAACGAATCAATCGATCGAAGCTTTACTTCAAATAATGTCCTCAACTTTAATTCTTCATCAAAAATTCCTTCAAAATAATCGACAGAAAACATATGCAAATTATCTCAATGAAACAACCGAACAATTGAAACGTTTACAACAATTTAATCAAAAAGATTTCTATACAATTTGTATTATCGGCTTAGAAAAAGCCGGCAAATCATCTTTCATCAATGCACTTCTCGGTTTTCATCTCCTACCATCTGAGTAAAAACTAATCATTTCTCACTCTCGAATTTTGCGTATTTTGTTTAGTATTAACCGTTGTACTCAAATTCAAACGATTCTCAAACCAATTAACCAACAGAATCCTCATCTTTTCGCCAGCATCGAGTTCTACAATGACACTGAATTTGAATCATTAATTCGTAATCTGCCCAAAGATAAAGACGAAACCGATGAAATCTATCAAAAACGTCTGCAAACAATCATTCAAACACGTGAAAATCTTCAATTAAAAAATCATTTCCTTCAAAATCATCAATTAACCGACACAAATCGACAGGAAAACATTCTTCGAGATCTACACAAATTCATTGCTAATGAACTCTACTTAACCATTGTCAAACACGTTACAATCTACACAAATAAATTACCTGGAGAAAACTATATTCTACTCGATGTTCCTGGTTGTGATTCACCTCTTGTTGAACATCGTACTTCAGCTCTGAATGCCATTCGAAATGCCGATGCATTTCTGTTTCTCACCGATGGTCAACGACCGAGTTTAACCAACGAGCAAATTCGTTTGTTAAACGAAATTCAAAGTGAACATTTCGACGGCATGAAACGAGCATTTGGCATCATAACTAAACTGGATCTTTGTCAAACACAATTGAAATATCGTGAACATTTAATTAAAACTAAACTCGAACTCGAACAAAAAGGTTTTCTTGCCGAACAAATCTTTCCCGTTGCAGCTAATATCGAACTTCTCGAACAAACAAATTCCGATCGAGATCTACTAACTAAACTCCGTGAACATATCAAACCATACGAGCAATTAACCGATGGTTTCAATCGATGTAAACAAGCGTTAACTCATTATATCGAATATCAATTGCCATCGTCACATTTCCGGCAAGTTATTAACATAAGTCAACAGAAAATCTTTCGTTATGTTCAAGAAACTTTGAAGTTAACCGAACAGATTCTTCCGAGCGATCTCAAAGATAAATCGCTCGATGATTATTTCAAACAAATGCAAAATGAAAAATGGAATGAAATCTTCGAAAACGAACGTTATCAACCTGTTCTTGCCAAAGCTTCCTATTGGCAAAAGGAAACATTGGCTTTAAAACGAAATGAATCGACAAAAGATCTAAGCGAATATTTTTCACAACAATTTCAATGTTTAACCGAAGATATTATCACTAAATCTCATCCAATCGAACAAGTCATGTTACAACAACATGAAATCTCGATTTTTCAAATGAATCCGTATGATATCGAAACCAAAGAACGAGAAAAACTCGTTCAATACATGTTCGATATTATTGAACAAACATCAAAAGAATTAGCCATTTATATGTTCGAAAAGTATCTCAATCATTTAGAGAAACTTCTTAATAATATTTGTATTGAACAAGGTGATCTCTTTCGAAGTCATTTAACACTTGAGCATTGTATTATTCAAGTCCAAACGTTAATAACACGTGTGACACATCCAATTATAATCGCAACAATTCGTTGGCCAAGAGTTTACGAAGAAAATCGTCTTGAATCGGCCAAAGAATTGACGCGTATTGCACCGATGGTTGCATTTAATATTTGGGAAAATCATCAAAACCAAACATCGACTTATTTAGGCAAAGTTCTCGACACGATATTTGACGGATTAATGACAAATAAAACGCAATCAGGAATATTAATGACGATATTTCGACGATAAACGACGGTTTTTTTTTGTTCTTCAAAAATTTAATCATGTAAAATGAGTAATTTTATCTGTTTATTTTGTTTTTGGTTACATTCGAGATGTTGCTCTCGGATAACACATCGAAAGGAGAATCATTTATTGTTCATTGTCTTTTTTAATAATGCTTTTAGCACGTTTCCTGTTGAATAAAATAAAAGAACAGAATTTTTCACCTGAAAAAAAAAGAAGAACCTCGAAATCATATCAATCTTCTTCTGTCAAAAACAGACGATGACTTTGTCTAATGGGTGTGAAAACCCTTGACTAATCTTTCATGTCATTTATATATTCTTTTTTCTTTAATGAACATGAGTCGTATTCAAATGGGAAGTAAACGTCGTCGTCGTCGTCGTTGTTGTTCGGTTTTGTAATTGAGACATTCTCGTCAAAAATCGTAAGTTGAAATCTCGCTCGTTAATCTCGAAGTCGATTGAACAAGAAAAAGAAAATTATCTGAATACTTCCTTCCGGATGAATGTCAAGCGCTGATTTTCTTTTCATAACAGTTCATCTACTGATTTTCACAGAGAATAAATCGAAAATCGATTCAATTAAATCGTTTTTATCAGTTTATTCGAATTGAATATTCAATTATTTCGAAAAACGACGTCTAATGAAACAAATTGTTTCTGGAAGAAGAACAACGTTCTTATGCAAGAGTCAAACGGAAGATCAATGCACGTTCGTGTACATTTATTCCAGCAAATATTGAAATTAATCGTTGACTAAAAGTTGACGGTATTTAACCTTTAGTTTTCAACAGGACGTGTTCTTATTCAAAGGGAAACATAGGATTCTTTTTGTCTCGTTGTTTTATAAGAAAAATTAATGAAGCGAATTAAGCAATTATTATTTCTTTTTCTTTTTTTTCATTATCATTCATCTTTGAACATGAAACGATGAATGGAGAGAAAGAGAAACAGGAAAAAAAGGAAAGAACCAATGTTCAAAGACACGAAGATGAACGACCAAACATTAGATATGATAGTGAAATAAGCGGAAGTCTATAATATAGAGAAAAATGCGTTTTCGATTATAAGTTAGTAGGTTTTTCTTCTTCTATTCTCGCGATAATTATCTTAGAGATGAATGTTTTTTCACGAATATCCCGGTAGTTTTAATGTCTGCTATTGCCTTGAGAATTGCATCCTTTAATTTGTCATTGAACTCTGAATCCTTTATTTCTAATATTTTCCGGTTAAAACAATAAGAAAATTCGATGATTAATTTTTTGACTTGCAGTTCTCCTTGAATTTCCCTTGACGTACACTGATAAGTAGTATAAAAAAAAGATGAATATCATTGATAACAGCATAAGTTTTGAAGCTCCTACTTGATAACAAACAGGTTCGTTTTCTAATAAATACTAAACAGAAAACTAAATGTAGCTGAAAATAATCAAACAATCATTGTTTAGATGTTTGGAGTTCAACAAATAACTAGTTTTTTTTTCGTTCGAAGATCAAACGAACGGTTATTTTTAGACAAAAAACTTGAGATTTGTTGTATTTCACCAGAAGGCGTTATTCGTGTGTGTGTGTGTGTGTGTAGGAGAGAGAGAAATATTCTAATTAACACAAAAAACAAGAGATAGACATGTAACTGTTATTTGATGAGTGAATCAGATAAGATAGACAGTAAACCGTTTCCCTCGTTTTTCTTCTATATAATAACTATGTGTGAAATAGTTTCATTTGGAGATGAGATTTTTTCTTGTGCTAATGAATTTCCTGAAGTGATCTATATATATTCAGTTTTCTTTTTTTGTTGAAAATCAACTATTTGTTATCTTGTTGTCACGTAAACGATAAAATTCTTGACTATATTTTTCCTTCCCTTTTGTGTGTTGACTGTCATCTATCTTGCTTTCCTATCGTTGTTTGTTTGCAACCATTATTAAGTCGAACAGGCGATGTAGACTAATCAAGAAAATTGAAATAAATGATATTAAATCCAATCTATTTGACATATAACTACAGGTTCTTGCTTTGTATCGATAATGATTGATCAGTAGCAGCAACGAGCGAGACAGATAGAGAAACAGAGAGAGAAACAGAGAAAAAAACAAAACTACGAGCATAGAAAAATGAGAAATAATCGTCATATGCTTGAATTGCTGAACATACTAAATCAGTTAGTAGCGAACGAAGAGAGAAAATGAGAAAATCTCGTTTATTTTTCAGCATAAATATTTGACATTTATGTTCTATTGTAGGTCATCTTCATCCTTTTTCATTTGTATTTCCTCTATTGATTATAATTTCTTTCGCGCAATGAAATCTCAAGTGCTTACACTTTTACTTTTAATCATCGGCACTCTTTTAATTCAAACAACACAACAAGTAACTTCTAGTTACATCGTACTCGATTTGATTTCAACTCGTTTTCTCATTTAGTATCGTCTCCGGAAACGTGAATTGACGGAATACGATGTAAGCCGAACAGAAAACACGTTCGAAAATTGTTTGCAAAAGTCGGATTACTTTGTTTTTCTCCTTAGTTAACTCATTTTATTGTCAATACTTGCTCGACCGACGGCAATGATGTTCTTATTCAGAATCTTTGTGATCAAACATTACAATCGGCATTGATGGGCGTAAAAATAAAATTCAATTCTTTTTTCTTTTGCTTTGCGATTGAATACGAATTTCAAACTTTAGAATTTTCCATTTTTGGTCTATTATTGCAAAATGACTGGACCAGGAAATCGATATTGTGAGAGTATCAATCGACATTTATCGGCAAATCCGAATACGGATATCAAGGTAAAATGATTCGTTTTGATTGAATGGAAATTCGATTGATGAGTTCGTTTCGTGTGATATAGCGATTTGCTACTCGTCGACTTACAAGAAATATCAACAAACTCAATCGAAAACAACAAGAGACAGACACCGATATCGACGTATGTGTTTGTTTTTGTGATATTGAAATTGCGAATTGAAATACTTTTAGCTCGAATACAAGGAAATTATCCGAAAATGTTTGACAAATTCCAATCAAATGCAACAATTTTGCAATAAAAAACTCGAAGAAATTCAACAAGGAGTACGAAACTCCGATGATTCGGCCAAAAAAATATTCTTTTGCTTGCTTTATTTTAGCAATATCCGGAAATGAAACAATTCTGTCAAAATTATTCTGATCTGAAATTTTGTCAGACCCTTCTCTCCACCTCTTGGTCATCATCATCATCATCATCATCATCTTCGACACCTACTAAGGATCAGACGTTCGTATCCTCGAAATTGTCTGATGTCGATGCAATTAGCAAGAGATAAATAAAGAAAAATCAAATAAAACATCATTATATTTTAATCAGCAGAAAAAAAACAATGTGTAAAAGAATATTTATTTATTTTTTCTCTTTCTCTCTCTTTCTTCTCTCGCCCTTTTTCAAAGATTCTCTCACTTCTTCAAAAAGCATTATCATTGTGTGAAAACAAAAATATATAACACAAAAAACAACCCCAAGAGAATATAATAAAGAAGTTGACACCACATATTCGAAGCAAATATCGAGTCCGTTTTGTTGTTCGAATCATCCTCCGGTATTCAAGCTTTATGAGATCGAAATCAGCAGTCATAGAGATTGAATACCAAAGAGGCAATTCGTCCAATAACCGATCAAAACCTACCAACAATATATTTGCTGCATCAAAATTCGATCTGTTTTGTTATTCATGTTGCTATTGCCATTCGAAATAAGAGCACCTTTCATCACCATAGGTGTCTTCAACTACATTCTCTAAATGATTGGACATGAATGCATGCATACATACATTTATATATGCGCTTGATTCTGTCTCTCGATTTTCGTTGAGGAGATTTCTTTCTTTTTTTTTTTACTTCTCTCGACATTGTTCAAAACGATTATTTAGATTTTATAGTCTATAGATTTCAAGTAGTAAGAAAAGAAGAAAAAAAAACGAAGGAATTTTTTTTTCTTCTGTTTCTCTCGTTCCATTGTTGTGTTGTCAACAGTACATTTTATATATCAAAAGACCAACATATCATTGTTTTCAAAGATTTAATTGAATACGACAAATGTATTATACATACATTGACGTGTACTTAAAACGAATGAATAAGACAGAATAATAATCATGTTTATTGTTCCTCGATTCAAATGCATTTTATTCAATAGAGAAACACAGAACACACCGCTTACAAAAGAAAAGAAAAGAGGTGGAATAGCAAATTCACTTTTAATATCGATATAAACGTTCTACTGGTTTGCATATGTCGAGTATTCGAATAATATTACACAAAAAAGATCGAGAGAGAGAGAGAGAAAAGAAATCACATTTATACATGGAGATGTATATGCTAAATAGTTTTATCTTTGTACTGTCGTTTTGAGCAACTTGATTCGATATGCACAAGAAAAGAACACTAAGAAATATTGCAAAGTTAAATAAATTTAAAAGAAAAAAAAAAAAGAAGAAGACACGATATAATTATGATTATGTTTGGACCGTTTTTCTAAACAACAAAAACTTTTCAATCGGTTGCTTTTTCTCGTGAAATTTACTGTAAAGCTCGATATTTTTCTTTTTCATTTAAAGTAGCTGGTTGTTCACATTCAAATGAAGCGAGCATTAATGCTAGAAAGAAAAGTCCACTTTAAATAAGAGAAGACAAGAGTCCACTTTTCTTCTTACAATCTTCGTTAAACGTCGGAGATGTAATTATATAATTGATAATCACATCATTTCGTTCAAATGAACACTGAAAAAAAAGAACGAGAAACGATTGAGAAAGAGAAACTTTTTTTTGTCAATTTTGATTTAGATCTTTGACAGGAAATAGACATTTGATTTGATTTCTTAATAACGTACTTTACTCTGTTTACATTGAACAAATTCTTCGGAAATAAATTTCGCCATTGAATAATATTTCTTAAAATAAAAAAACAAAATCGTTTATTTTCTCAATCGTTTCAATTGACAAACTTTTAAATTAATTCCTCCGGCTGTCGTATAATCTTTACTATGCGTTTTTATATAGTAAACATCTTGAAGAATTATACTCGTAAATGGAATGACAATTTTATCGGTAGACCAATTGTGTTTGTCAGCTTCTTCCATGGCGAGTTTAAGAACAAGACGATAGGTAGCGAAGTTCTTCGATACGTTCATGTATTGTTCTAATTGTTGAAATTTATCTAATTGAATTTTGTCCCACTGAGAAGAAGAAAAAATCAAAGTTTGAGTTTATCAAATCAAAAAAAAAGAATTTACAGTTTTTTTCAATCGTCGAACAGGCTGCATGTTCAATCCTCCTGAGAGAAACAAATTCAAATAGAAAATAAAATTGAAAGCACACAAAATTTTACCAAGTATTCCGATCATTGAATTGAAATTATTCAAACGAAAACATTCGTAAGCAGCGTCAATAAAATAATTAATCAATCGAACACGTGATCGTCGTTGCGTATGTTTAACAATTTCAGTTGTAATGAAAAACGTCAAACGATTGAACCATTGAATATATGCTTCGAGACAGAACGTTAATTTCTTATCGTGAATAATTATCGATGATTTCGAATCGGAAACATTACTGATGACTCGATTTGGATGAGCACGAGCTTCTTCAGACGCTAATTTCATAATAAAATATTGAATTAATTCTTCTGCACCAACAGGTTTTAATCTGTCCTATTCAAATACAATTTCGATTTCATATTAAAAGTCAAATCAAGTTGACAGTTGGATGTCTCCTACTAATTCGATGTGTGTTAATTGCTGAGCAAATAGAATCGCTGTTGGACATTCGGTTGTAATATCCGTCTGAAGAAGAAAACGAATGTGTTTTTTTTGTGTCTTTGGAATTTAGAATGAAGCGTACGACTAAGGCTAATTGAGTTAGATTATGCATGGCTTTTTTGTTTAATCGTCGAATGTATTCCTCGTATTGATCTAAGGCTTTTAACTGCGAGTAAATCGAAGGATTTTAATGAGATTTAACAGATTGAATTTACTTTCGAACGAAGTTTTTTGTAGATGTGATGAACATCCGTTTCTAAAGTTGTTTCGAATGAAATCATTTTCTTGAAAAGATCTTCGAGTTGTGACATCATTTCACTATTACGAAAATCGTAGGGAAATGTTCGTGTCCATTGAGAAATAATATAAAGAAAATTATTCATCGTTCGAATGCTTCGATCCTTCAAAAATAGGAAATGCTTTTTTTTTCTATTTTCGCGAAAATTAAACAACCTACACGAGTCATATTTGTTACTGATTTGATTGTGAAACGTGCTAATTGATTAAAAAATAAACTCGGTCGAATATTCATTCGTGAACAAAGCAGCATTGGATAGAGAAAAGTTTGCTAGAAATTAAAATCATTCGATTCGCCTCGTTTTCGTTTTCGTTTTCTATTCGAAATTACTTTCGGAATGTAAGTATCCGTCGGAACTAAACGTTGAATCAGCGAGTCCATTGTGTGTTGTAAATAGTCCACAGATGGTTCAGTGTCCGTTGTCATCGGAGTCGAACGAGATTGTTGATCAGGAGGAGATATCGGAGTAAATACAGAGACTGGCGACTGAAAAAAAACAACTATGAAATCAATTCGTTGTTTGCATTCGAAACAGACTTGAATTCCTGGCGATGCTCGATTCATTTCGTTTCCTGGCACGACTAGAAACGTTGGTTCGAACGGCGTATTCGCAACACTCGCCGTGTCTTGTCTCGAATAAGTAGCTGGAGTATTTGAACGAATTTGAGCGTGAATACGATTGTAATAATCAGTTGAATTCGATGCACAATTTTCGAAGTTATATGCCGTTGGATAGTGGTGAACTTGAGGCGTAAATGTCGAAGGATAATATGCTGTCGGACCATGGCCAGTGTAGAATCCACTTGGTGGATCTTGACTGTACAGAGTCCCATTCATAATTGACTAGGAAAAAAAAAGATTTATTATTATTATTGTTTTTATTATTATTTATGAGAGGTGGATTGCTGTTTTTTTTTCGTAAAAGAAAGAAAAAACAAACTTCTTCTTTTTGTCTATTCATAGAGTAGAAAAAACAAACAAAACACAATCATTCACGTTGAAAACATCATTTGGCTTTGTGTGATGTATTTTATGTACAGAGAGAGAGAGAGAGAGAGAAGAAAAGCGAAACGAACGGATGAGAAAATGTGAAACATAGAAAAAAGATGAAATTGATGAGAATTTGAGCGAGATTTT
>ERZ781398.3880-NODE-3880-length-11360-cov-4.308625_pt1 | contig 11360 bp, 9 predicted proteins | sample MGYA00433077_ERZ781398 | MGnify/ENA primary metagenome ERZ781398 (study PRJEB29847, sample SAMN06458254) | wastewater metagenome | isolation source: Wastewater bioreactor | place: South Africa: Cape Town | study: EMG produced TPA metagenomics assembly of the... | reverse complement strand
TCCCGGTGCCGGATCACCCGCGCCGACCACTTTGGCGTCGAGCGCGATCGTCCTGCCGCTGGCGAAGGACAGCTGGAGCGGGACCGTCTGGCCGGGCTTCACCGCCGGCCCGATCGAGAAGAGCATCACATGACGGCCGCCCGGCGCGAAGGCGAGCTTGCCGCCGGCGGGGATGGCAACGTCCTTGAGCGGGGCCATCGACATCATGCCATGCTCGCCCTTCATGCTCTCGTGCAGCTCGGCCTTCAGCGCGGCGCGCGAGGAGACGGCGAGCAACGTGTCGGCGGTCGCGCCGCCCTGCACGGTGAAATAGGCCGCGCCCGGCTGGCCGGCGACGGCGGGCAGCCGGACCCAGGCATTGCCGGCGGAAAGCGTGCCCGCGGGCGCGCAGGCGGAAAGTGCCGCCACCGTAACGATCGTCGAGAAACGCCGCATCCGCCTTACTCCCATTTCGGGAAACCCTCTAGAAAGCCCTGCTTCTTGCGGCAAGCGCGTGTGCACCTATATCCGGCAACGTGACCGGTTCTCCGCGCTGCCTCCAAGCAGGGGCGCGGGGGCCAAGTTTTTTGATTTGAACTGGGGGCCAACGAGGGACCATGGCTAAAGTTATCGGTATCGACCTGGGGACGACCAACAGCTGCGTGGCAGTGATGGAGGGCGGCAAGCCCAAGGTCATCGAGAATGTGGAAGGCGCGCGTACCACGCCGTCGATCGTCGCCTTCGCCAAGGATGGCGAGCGCCTGATCGGCCAGCCGGCGAAGCGCCAGGCAGTGACCAATCCGGACAACACGGTTTTCGCGGTGAAGCGCCTGATCGGCCGCCGCTTCGACGATCCGGTGACCAAGAAGGACACCGAGCTGGTGCCCTACACCATCGTGCGCGGCGCCAATGGCGACGCCTGGGTGCAGGCCGGCGGCGAGGACTATAGCCCGTCGCAGATCTCGGCCTTCATCCTGCAGAAGATGAAGGAAACCGCCGAGGCCTATCTCGGCGAGAACGTCACCCAGGCGGTGATCACGGTGCCGGCCTATTTCAACGACGCGCAGCGCCAGGCGACCAAGGACGCCGGCAAGATCGCGGGCCTGGAAGTGCTGCGCATCATCAACGAGCCGACGGCGGCGGCGCTCGCCTATGGTCTCGAGAAGAACGACGGCAAGACGATCGCGGTCTATGACCTTGGCGGCGGCACGTTCGACATCTCGGTGCTCGAGATCGGCGACGGCGTGTTCGAAGTGAAGGCGACCAACGGCGACACCTTCCTGGGCGGCGAGGATTTCGACGCCAAGCTGGTGCAGTTCCTGGCCGAGGACTTCAAGAAGGCTGAGGGCATCGACCTCACCAAGGACAAGCTCGCGCTCCAGCGGCTGAAGGAAGCCGCCGAAAAGGCCAAGATCGAGCTTTCGTCGGCGCAGACCACCGAAGTGAACCTGCCCTTCATCACCGCCGACGCCAATGGGCCGAAGCACCTGGTGAAGACGATCAACCGTGCCGAGCTGGAGCGCCTCGTCGAGGACCTGATCCAGCGCACGCTCGAGCCGTGCCGCAAGGCGCTGGCCGATGCCGGCGTCAAGGGTTCGGCGATCGACGAAGTGGTGCTGGTCGGCGGCATGACCCGCATGCCCAAGGTCCGCCAGATCGTGAAGGAATTCTTCGGCAAGGAGCCGCACACCGGCGTGAACCCCGATGAGGTGGTTGCGATCGGCGCGGCGATCCAGGCCGGCGTGCTCCAGGGCGACGTCAAGGACGTGCTGCTGCTCGACGTGACTCCGCTGAGCCTCGGCATCGTGACGCTGGGCGGCGTGTTCACTCGCATGATCGACCGCAACACGACGATCCCGACGAAGAAGAGCCAGGTCTATTCGACTGCCGATGACGGCCAGCAGGCGGTGACCATCCGCGTCTTCCAGGGCGAGCGCGAGATGGCGGCGGACAACAAGCTGCTCGGCCAGTTCGACCTGGTCGGCATCCCGCCGGCGCCGCGCGGCGTGCCGCAGATCGAAGTGACCTTCGACATCGATGCCAACGGCCTGGTCAACGTGTCGGCCAAGGACAAGGGCACCGGCAAGGAGCAGCAGATCCGCATCCAGGCCTCGGGCGGCCTTTCGGACAGCGACATCGAGCAGATGGTCCGCGACGCCGAGAGCTTCGCCGAGGAGGACAAGAAGCGCCGTGCCGCGGCCGAGGCGAAGAACAATGCCGAGAGCCTGATCCACACGACGGAGCGCCAGCTCCAGGAAAATGGCGACAAGGTCGATGCCGGGTTGAAGGCGGAGATCGAGGCGGCGGTGGCCGAGGCCAAGGCCGCGGTCGATGGCGGCGATGCCGACGAGATGCAGGCCAAGAGCCAGAACCTTGCCCAGGTGGCGATGAAGCTTGGCCAGGCGATCTACGAGAAGCAGACCGCCGAGCAGGCCTCGCCCCAGGCGGGTGCCGGCGCGGCGGCGGGTTCGGAGGCCGGCGGCGAGGAAGTCGTCGATGCCGAGTTCTCCGAGGTGGACGACAACAAGGCGTAACCAACGTCCCCTCCCTCTCCCCGCATGCGGGAGAGGGCCGGGGAGAGGGGGAGACGGGGTGGCGATGCGGATGCTTTCCGGCGGCGTGCCCCTCTCCCAACCCTCTCCCCTGACGGGGAGAGGGCTTTTTGAATGACCACCGAAGTCGATTATTACGAGCTGCTCGAAGTCGAGCGCACCGCGGACGACGTCACGCTCAAGTCCGCCTATCGCAAGCTCGCGATCAAATATCATCCGGACAAGAACGCCGGGTGCAAGGATCACGAGGCCAAGTTCAAGGCGATCAACGAAGCCTATGACTGCCTGAAGGATCCGCAGAAGCGCGCGGCCTATGACCGGTTCGGCCATGCGGCGTTCAAGAACGGCATGGGCGGCGGCGGCGCCGGCCCGCAGCCCGATTTCGGCGCGTTCAGCGACATCTTCGAAAGCGTATTCGGCGAGTTCATGGGCGGCGGCCGGGGTGGCGGCCGCCAGGTGCGCCGCGGCGCCGACCTGCGCTACGACATGGAGATCACGCTGGAAGAGGCCTTTCACGGCAAGACCAGCGAGATCACCGTCGACGTCTCCGGGCATTGCGACACCTGCGACGGCACCGGTGCCAAGCCCGGCACCCCGGTGAACCAGTGCAAGCAGTGCGGCGGCCATGGCAAGGTCCGTGCGCAGCAGGGCTTCTTCATGGTCGAGCGGACCTGCCCGGTCTGTCACGGCGCCGGCGAAGTGATCGAGCAGCCCTGCCGCGACTGCCGCGGCGAGGGGCGGACCGACAAGACCAAGACGCTCAAGATCAACGTGCCGCCGGGCGTGGACGAAGGCACCCGCATCCGCCTGCAGGGCGAAGGCGAAGCGGGCGCGCGCGGCGCGCCGGCGGGCGACCTCTACATCTTCCTGCACGTCAAGAAGCACGCGATCTTCGAGCGCGAGGGCACGAACCTGTTCGCCCATGCGCCGATCAGCTTCACCACTGCGGCGCTGGGCGGCGAGATCGTCCTGCCCGGGCTGGATGGCGAGAAGCATGTCGTGAAGATCGCGCCGGGCACCCAGAGCGGCCGCGAGGTGCGCCAGCGCGGCGCCGGCATGCCGGTGCTGCAGGGGCGCGGGCGCGGCGACCTGGTCGTCGAACTCGTCGTCGAGATGCCGACCAAGCTGACCGCGAAGCAGCGCGAGCTGCTCGAGGAATTCCGCGCGACCGAGACCGGCGACGAATGCCCCCAGGCGACGGGCTTCTTCGCCAAGCTCAAGGCGGCGCTGGGCTAGGTCGAGAACTCAAGCAAACATCTGATTTTCCTGTATCGTCTCCACGTCTTCCTTCGTCATCCCCGCCTGCGCGGGGATGACAAGGTTTGCTGAACGAGTCTTGACCCTAGGCCGGGAACGCACGCAAGCATCTGATTAGCCATCATAATCCTGGCTCGATGCTTGGGTGGCGCTGGGATTGCGGCAGGCGCCGCCTCCCGGCACGCGCGCATCCCCCTTCTTTGCACCGCTTCGGTTCGGTTCGCTCCCATATGGGGGCTGCCCGGCTGCGATCGCGCGCGGATAGTCGCGTGTCTTGCAGGGAGGGGAGGCACTTATGTGGGCTTGGCTCAAGGCATTGCTGGCGCGGCTGTTCGGCGGCGGGGCGCCGAAGCCCGTGCCGCCGACGCTGGCGGAGGAGGAATTCCGGCCCGGGCCCCCGCCGCCTTCGGGCATGCAGCAGCTGCTGGTGATGAACGGCGTCTTCCCGCAGGGCGGCTCCGCGCCCGCGCAATTCACCGTCGGCATGATCGAGAGCTTTGCCGGCAGCTACCCGGCCTATGGCGCCAGGCCGTGCACTGGCGGCACGCTGCCGATCGCGTCGAACCAGCCGCTGATGGCGGTGATGGGAACGAGTTTCGGCGGCGACGGAATCATGACCATCGGCGTACCCGACCTGCATGCCCGGGTCGCGATCGGCGGCGCGCCGGTGGGCGGGGTGCGGCCGGGCGCGCTCGTCCTCGGCTGGCTGATTGCGATGGATGCGAGCGTCGACGCGCCGCTGCCGGGAACGGTGATGCCCTTTTGCGGGACGGTGGTGCCGGCCGGCTGGGCGCCCTGCGCCGGCGCGACGCTGTCGGTCCAGCAAAATGCCGCACTGTTCGCGGCGATCGGCACCGCGTTCGGCGGCAATGGCACGACCACCTTCCAGCTGCCGGACCTGAACGGCGCGGCGCCGGTGGGCCTGGGGCCGGGCATGGCGCTGGGCCAGAAGGTGCCGGGCACCATCGACGGGCTGGGCCTCAACTATATCATCAATACCGGCGATCTTCTGGCTCCCGGCAGCGGCGATGGCGAGCCGCCGGCCTATTATGCCTATGCCGGGCAGGTGACGGCCTATGCCGGTGCGCAGATCCCGCAGGGCTGGGCGGCGTGCGACGGCAGCATGCTGGCGATCTCCGGCTATCCGACGCTGTTCCAGGCGGTCGGGGACATATGGGGCGGCGACGGCAAGACCAGCTTCGGCCTGCCCGATCTGCGCGGCCGGATGATGCCCGGGGCCTGAGCCGCCACGATTTCGTTACGTGAACGCAAGCTGCAAGGCGAGTTCAGCATCGCATCAGGGCGAATCGCCTAGACCCATCCTCGTTCCCGGTGCCGAGCCACCGGCCAAAGGAGGAGAAGAGATCATGCGTAAGATGCTTCTGGGCCTCGCGGCCATGGCCGTTGCCCTTCCCGCCCTGCCCTCGACCGCGATGGCGCAGCGTTATGACGGCTATCGGGGCGACGATGGTCGCTACGATCGCGGCTATGACCGTCGTGGTTACGACCGGGGCTATGACGATCGCGGCTATTATAACGGCCCGAGCTGGCGCGGCCGCGACGGCCGCAACTATTGCCGCCGTTCGGACGGCACGACGGGCCTGCTGATCGGCGGTGTCGCCGGCGCGCTGGTCGGCCGCAGCATCGATCGCTACGGTGATCGCACTCCCGGCACGCTGCTCGGTGCCCTGGGCGGCGCGCTGCTCGGCCGGGCGATCGACAAGGACAGCAGCGGCGGCCGTCGCTGCCGCTAAGTCCCGGCGACTTGAAGATGGTGGAAACGCCGGGCCCCTTCTCGTTTGGCACGGGGCTCAGGCGGCGCGGGCGGCCTTGAGCGCGTTGCCCCACCAGGCGATCTCGTCGAACAAGGTGGCGCGGGCGGCGGCGAGATGGGGGTAGTCGTCGAGCGTCTTGCCCTGCTGGAGGACGCCGAGGAACGGCTCCATGCCCACATTCACCTCGGCCCGGATCGGTGCCATGTGCAGCTCGACGGCGATGCCGCGCAGCTGCTCGATCGCGCGGGCGCCGCCGACGCCGCCATAGCCGACGAACGCCACCGGCTTGCGGCGCCATTCGAAGGTGGCGGAATCGAGCGCGTTCTTCAGCACTGCGGTGGGCCCATGATTATATTCCGCGGCAGTGACGATGAAGCCGTCATATTTGCCGACCTTGTGGCGCCAGGCCTCGGCGGCGGGGTGCGAATAGACGCCCTGGGTCCAGGACGGGGGGACGGGCTCTTCGAACAGCGGCAGATTCTGGTCGCGCAGGTCGAGCGTGTCGAGCGTGAAGTCGTCGCGCGCGGCGGCGCCGGCGGCGATCCATTGGGCGGGAACGTCCGCGAAACGCTGCGGGCGCGTACTGCCGATGACGAGTGCGAGGTTGAGCATGGAAATTTCGACCCTTTCCGGTTACGAATCGTAACAGGGGATCAAATGATGCGGTGGGCGCATCGCCACAAGGAGGCACATTTCTGGAACCCAGGCACATCCATGTAAGCGGGGGGCATGCAAGCGAAGGGCATGCAAGCGGACGGCATGAGGGCTGCACGCCGGTGCGCGAGATCCTCGCCAAGATCGGCGACAAGTGGAGCATCCTGACGATCATGATGCTGAGCGGCGGCACCAGGCGGTTCAGCGAGCTGCAGCGCGGAATCGAGGGCATCTCCCAGCGGATGCTGACGCTCACCCTGCGCGGGCTGGAGCGCGACGGGCTGGTGACTCGCGAAGTGTTCCCGACGATCCCGCCGCGCGTGGAATATACGCTGACGCCGCTGGGGCGTTCGCTCCAGCAGCCGGTGATCGCGCTCGGCCAATGGGTAGTGGCGAACCTGCCCGAGATCGACACGGCGCGGCGCCGGTTCGACGCGGCGGCGGAGGATCGGGGCGGCAATTGAGCGAAGGGAGCCCGGCGGAGGCGCCGGGCTCCCTTCGTCCCGCTCAGGCAAAGGCGCGGCGGAACAGCGACAGGCCGTGGAATTCGAGCGCCGCGAGCCCTGCCACCGCCAGCGCCTGCACGGCGACGAAGGCGGCGCCGAGCGGATTCGGCGCGAGCAGGGCGATCACCGCGAAGCTGGCCGCGGTCCAGCCCAGGTTGAGCAGGGCGATGGCGCGCACCGGCCATTCGAGCCGGTCGGCCTGGCGCGCCGCCCACAGCATGAACGCGGCCGAGGGGAAGAGCAGCAGCCCGGCCTCGAACAGCAGCGCCGCGGGCAGGTCGAGCAACCCGGCGAGCGGCCCGGCGGCGGCGACGAGCAGCGCGCCCATTCCCAGGCAGGTGACTGCGTCGATCGTGAGCACGGCGCGGAGGAAATGGATCGGATTGGTCATGAGTCGTCTCCCTTGCTGGTGATGACGCAAAGCTGACGGCATCGGCGCGCCGGGTCGATTACGCGGGAGGTAATGGAAACCGGCGCAGCTTGCGGGCAGAGAAGCGGCGAAGGAGACGATCCGTGCAGCCAGCCATACGCCCGCTCGGCGACCAGATCAGGGAATGGCGCCGCCGCCGCCGGCTGAGCCAGATGGACCTGGCGCTGGATGCGGAGATATCGACCCGGCATCTGAGCTTCATCGAGACCGGGCGCACCCGGCCGAGCCGCGAGATGGTGCTGCGCCTGGCCGACCAGCTCGCGCTGCCGCTCCGCGAACGCAACACGATGCTGCTCGCGGCGGGGTTCGCGCCGCTCTATGCCCAGCGAGCGCTCGACGATCCCGCCCTGGCGGCGGCGCGGCGGGCGATCGACCTGGTGCTGAAGGGGCACGAGCCCTGGCCGGCCCTGGCGGTCGACCGGCATTGGCATCTGGTCGCGGCCAATGCGGCAGTCGCGCCGCTGCTCGCCGGCTGCGCGCCGCACTTGCTGGCGGGGCCGGTCAACGTGCTGCGCCTGAGCCTGCATCCCGAGGGGCTGGCGCCGCGGATCCTGAACCTCGCCGAATGGCGGGCGCACCTGCTCGAGCGGCGGAGGCGCCAGGCGATGACCACCGGCGACCAGGGGCTGGAGGCGCTGGTCGTCGAGCTGGGGCGGGGCAGCTGGAGGACAGGGGCGGCGTGGCGTTCCGGCGGCGGCGCGCCACGCCGCTGGGCGAACTCAGCTGCATCAGCACCACCACCGTATTCGGCACGCCGCTCGACGTGACGCTCGACGAACTGGCGATCGAGGCCTTCTATCCGGCGGACGCGATGACGGCGGAGCGGCTGCGGGGGCTTTGAGGGATGGGGAATATGGTCCTCGGCCTGGGTTGAGCCTCATTCAGCCTGGCCCGTCATTCCCGCCTGCGTGGGGATGGCGAAAGAAATCAAGGTCTTGATCGAGGTCTAGGACGGATCGACATTTGGGCGCGCGATGAGAGCCGGACCGCGCTTCTTGCTCCCCGGCGAAGGCCGGGGCCCAGTTGCAACATCGTTCGAGAGGTTCGCGTATCTCGCTAGCGTCCCGATGCTGGGCCCCGGCCTTCGCCGGGGAGCCGCCTGGGACCGCCAGTCTCGTAAATGTCGATCCGCCCTAGGCTGGGGTTCATATTCTTCCATCGCCAGCGACGCGCGGGCCGGGATGACGGCAGGAAATCAAATATTTGCTTGAGCCCCCGAGCTACCGCCCGTCATCGCTCCAGTGGGGCGGGTCCGAGACCAGCTTGATCACCCCATAGGTCGCGCCGACCCTGTGGAGATCGGGGTTGGTGTCGCCCGAGCGCGGAGCGGCGATCTCGCGCGGCTTGCCCTGCTTGTCCCTCACCTTGATCGTGCCGTTCCAGCCGATCGTCATGTCGATCGCGCGGCCTTCGATATGGCGCGAAGTGAGCGAGGGCTCGAAGGCGATCTGGAACAGGTCGCACATCGCCTGCGCGCCGGCCTTCGACCTGGCGAGGTCGCCATGATCCCACCGGATATCCAGGCCGGGCAGGACAGGGACCTTGTTCGGCGCGACCAGCCCCTTCGCCACCCGCCAGCTGTAATGCATCAGCTGCGCACGCAGGGCGTTGCGGCGCGTGGCGGAGATCGTGACGCTGGCGCCCGCGTCCTTCAGTGCCTTCAGGAAGGCGGCGACGTTGTCGCGGAAGGGCTGGACCAGGTCGGCGACGGCGGCGCTGTTCGGATATCTGGCCTGGTTGGCGTTCCACCATTCCGCACCCGCGAGCGGCGGGCGGGTGCCCTGGCCGGCGGCGAGCGCGAGCCAGGTCCTGCCGCCGGGGCCGATCAGGCCGTCCGGCCTGGCTGCGTCCAGCACCTGCGCCTGGTAGGCGGTGATCGCCGCAATGGTGCGCGTGCCGCATTCGCCGCTGGTCGGAAGCGGCTTCTGGCCCGTGGCGCCGAGCCAGTCGTTGAGGAGGTGCTGGACGACCAGCACGTCCGCCAGGTCGTTGACGCCGTTCTTCCCCACCGATGCGCCGATTGGCATGCGACCCCTCCCTGAGATTCCCGTCCCTGGAAGAGGGGGGAGCTTGCGAGTCGTATCCGGCGAAATCCTACATTGAAAGCAGGTCGGAGATCGCGCGGGAGATGCTGGCGAGCGTATAGGGCTTCTGGGTGACAAGGGCAGCGGCATGCTCGCTGGGAAGCTTGAGCTGCTCGCCATAGCCGGTGGCGAAGAGGAAAGGCACCCCGGCGGCGGTGAGGTCGTCGGCAAGCGGCAGGCTGGTCTCGGCGCCGAGATTGACGTCGAGCACCGCGGCCTCGAACGTTTCGCGGGCGATCTCCTCGCGCGCCTGGGCGAGCGTGCCGGCGGTAACCACGCGGTGGGCACCGAGGCGCGTGAGAATGTCCTCGGCGTCCATGGCGATGATCAGGCTGTCCTCGACCAGCAGCACCACGCCCGAGAGCAGCATGGGCGCGGCGGTGCCCGGCGCGGGCGCGGCGGCCGCCGCAGGGTGGCCCGCGCGGTTCGAGTCGATCTCGATATAGCGGGCGGGCACCCGGAAATCAGCTTCGAGCCCGGTAAGCGGATAGCGCACCTCGGCGCGGCCGCCCAGGTCATAGGGGATCGAGCGCGTGATGATCGTGGTGCCGAAGCCTTGCCGCTTCGGCGGTTGCACGGCGGGGCCGCCGCGCTCGCGCCATGCGATCGCCAGGTCGCCGTCGCGCTCGATCCGCCAGTCGATGGCGACCGAGCCATTGTCCGAGAGCGCGCCATATTTGGCCGAGTTGGTCATCAGCTCGTGCAGCACCAGCGCCAGCGCCGAGAAGGCCTGGGGATGGAGCAGCACCGCCGGCCCGTCGGCTTCCACCCGGCCCGCCTTGCCGGCGAGATAGGCGGCGGCCTCGGTCTCGATCAGCCGCAGCAGGGGTGCCGCGGACCAATTGTCCTGGGTGATCTGGTCGTGCGCACGGGCGAGGCTCTCGATCCGGCCTTCGAGCAGATGGATGGTGTTGCGGGCATCCGCCTCGGGATCGAGCGACTGGCGGACGAGGCCGCGGATCAGGCTGAGGATGTTGCGGACGCGGTGGTTCAGCTCCGCGATCAGCAGTTCCTGGCGCTCGGAGAAGCGGCGGCGCTCCTCCTGGGCTTCGTCGCTGAGGCGCAGCACGACTTCGATCAGCGACGCGCGCAGCATCTCGGCGACGCGCAGCTCGGCGTTCGAGAAGGGCTCGGAGCGGCCGCGGACTTCCTGGCTCCATAATTCGAAGCTCTTGCGCGGCGTGAGGCGCGGGCCGTTGGGGCCGAGCTGCGCGGGCTTGTGCGGGTCGCCGGCCCATCTGACCGTGCGGATCTTCTCCTGGCGGAACAGCAGCACGTAATCGCGCGGGCGGCGCGAGATCGGGATCGCGAGGAGGCCGGCGGCGACATCGTCATAGCCGGCGGCGGCGGGAAGGGTGTCTGCGAGGCGATCGGTCGAGAAGATCCTGCCCGCGGCCATTGCGTTCAGTCGGCGGGTGATCGCCGGGAATGCAGCGGGCGGCGGCGTCATGCCGGAGGAGGAGACCCTGCCGTCGAGCCAGATCGCGATGCCGTCGCACGGCACGGTTTCGCGCATCATCGTGCCGAGCCATTCGGGATTGTCGAGCAGCGTCGAATCGCCGGCCACCGCGGCGAGAAGCCGATCGCTGGCGGAACGCGCCGCCAGCTCATAGGCGGCGAGCTCCTTGCGCTCGCGGCTCTCGAGCTTGAGCGCGAACATCTGGCCGAACAGCTCGGCGATCGAGCGCCGTTCGAAGCTGGGGCAGCGTGCGGCATAATGATGGCAGGCGAACAGGCCCCAGAGCTGGCCCTCGACGATGATCGAAATGGAGAGCGAGGCGCCGACGCCCATGTTCTTCAGATATTCGATATGGATCGGCGAGACCGAGCGCAGCACCGACAGGGAAAGGTCGATCGGCGTGCCGCTCTCGTCGAGCCGGGGCAGCACGGGCACCGGCTCGGCATTCACGTCGGCGATGATGCGGAAGGGGGTGCGGACATAGAGCTTGCGCGCCTGCTGCGGGATGTCGCTGGCGGGATAGCGCAGGTCGAGAAAACTGCCGATGCCGGTGCGGGCAGCCTCGGCCACCACTACGCCCGAACCGTCCCGATCGAAGCGATAGACCATCACCCGATCGAAGCCGGTCAAGGCGCGGACCTGGCGGGCGCCTTCGCGATGGAAG
>ERZ781398.3877-NODE-3877-length-11365-cov-4.216180_pt1 | contig 11365 bp, 9 predicted proteins | sample MGYA00433077_ERZ781398 | MGnify/ENA primary metagenome ERZ781398 (study PRJEB29847, sample SAMN06458254) | wastewater metagenome | isolation source: Wastewater bioreactor | place: South Africa: Cape Town | study: EMG produced TPA metagenomics assembly of the... | reverse complement strand
AAACTTGGGCTTTGCTGCCATCGATGATTGAGCATTGGATATGTTTGTCCATGAACATGTAAGCCAGCTTGTGCTGCTGCTTCAGCAAGTATAACTGAATCAGCTGCCGATGGTTGCATGTATTCCGTTTGATTGAAAGTAATCGTTGTAAGATTTCGTTGTAATTGTGACCATATATCGGATGGAAGTGAATGTATCAATGATTGCATCATTTTTTTATCTGCTAAATGTTGAGCTTTTTGTTCTGCTGTTAGATTATTTTCATTGAATTGTGCACTACGAATGAAATTCTTACGAAAAAGACCAGTACGATTTAATAAATGTAGAATGAAATCTGTTCTATCGTTAGTTTTTGCGACAGCTGGTATTTCTGAAGTTTGATTAGATACTATTGTCATTTTTGTTACATTATCATTCGAAAACAATGTTGAACTTGTTTGACCTTCTATAGAATCGATTTCGATTGATGATGACGACGAATATAAAATGTTGTCAATATTAGCCGAAGTCATCATGTCATTCATTGGACTAGTTTGTTCCATTTCTGTTGAAGTCATATTCATTACTACAATTGCGTCAGTTGTACTTTCACTGTCCGTTGTTGTTAATACAGTTGTAGTCAATGTCGTCGTTGTTGAAATACCGATATTATCAATATCATTTGGAATTGCTGTTGTGTCAAAAAGAAATTGAATCGATGGTGTTGATGTTGTTTGAAAAAGTTCAGATGCAAATGGATCAAATTCGTCATTGTATCGGTCGTCGAAAAAATCACTCTGTTGAAAGTGTTGCTGCGATGATGATGCTGATGCTGGTGTTTCTTCACCATTCAAATAATCAAGTGCTTGCAAATAATTCGGAATATACACTGATTGATGCTGAGCATTGAGTGAATCTTATCGAAAAAGAAAATATTTTTAGCAAATTTTTTGCATGAGAACAAACTTACTTGTAATGAAGTATAAAAAGATAATAGAAAAAGAACAGTACCACCATTTCAACATTATTGGAGATGTTCAATTGATCAATACAATAAAAAAAAAGAAAGGAAAGGATATGATAATGAAGTCGACGATGACCGGCGACAGCGGCCTAATCAAGTTGTTGTGTGTGCGGATGCAATTGCTCGAATTTCCCTCTTCACGCGCTCGAGTATATTCTTTCCCTTACGTTTACTCCCTTTTCGTCGTTTCTTTTTTCGTTTTCGTATAGTCTCTGTTCTTTATATGTATATGCGATTGTTTGTTTTACACTCAATGTTAATTGTGAAGAGAGATGAGGGAGCTCCAATGTCCATCGTATATGTGTGTATAACGACGAGAAGAAGAGAGAGAGAGGGAGAGGGAGACGTACTAAGAATTGATATCCGAGAAAAAAAAGAAGAAACAAAGAAAGAAAGATGATCGCCTATCGTTTTCGTTTCGATGTTTTGTTCTCACTCATCGGATGATTGTTTTTTTGCAAACATACTCAAATTGAACTAGTCAAAGTCATTAAATGTATAAATGTTGTTGAATTGTCGCATGAGATCGAGGAAAAGAATTAAGCGTGCGAGAGAGAGAGAGAGAGAGAGAGAGAGAGAGAGAGAGAGAGAGAAGTGACATTGAAGAGATCATGTTAGGCATTAAGTGTACAAAAGAGAAAGTTCCGCACGTCACCGTGATAAGTCTTTTCGTTCACGATTTATTTTAATATCGTAAACTGTACTCAACGGTAGCAAAGGTCGAGGTGGCTTAAAGCTCGTGTACACGTTTGCAAACATGATTATTGTCGAATTTTCTCTCTCATTTTGTCTTCAATGAATGTCAAAAGCTAATAGGTGATGTAAGATGGATAAAAGATTTTACTTTTTTTTACACTACAGATTTTTTTTCTCAACCTTTTATACATGTTAATATATTTGCTCGTTTTACATGACATTCAATAAAATCTCAAGCAGATTATGATTTAACATTGTGATTCGGTCAAATTTCTCATTAAAAAAACTAAATATACAACCAATAAATCTGAACTTAATTTATTTAACCAATTCAGCTGTAGTTTTTTTTTTCTATTTTATCATGAAAAAAAATGACAGAATATTTTGTGATAGTCACGGTTATTTGCTCATAGAGGCATGCATATACACACATGAAATATAATGTTTATGAATCAAACATGCTTTGCATTTTTTTCTTCCTTTTTTTTTTGTTTGATCATATATTTTTTTACGACCAATGATACTGAAATGCTGCAGCTATCAATCAATTGCTTGTTTTTTTCTCGCTTGTTGCGGCTGCTTGACGCGTTACGTTGTCCTTGGTTTTATAATTTTTTTCTCTCTTTTCATATATCAATTTGCGCAGTTGTGTGAAGATTTTCATCGGAGATGTATCTTCAAAAAAAGAGTTTCCATTTTTCTCAAAAATATGAAAACACCGACACGAATAAGCCAATCGTATTTTGTGCCTACGCAAATAACTATTATCTAACTAACACCATTGATTCATATGACTAATCAAGGTTTTTATGCTTGTATTCGATTGTAATCAACGGATAAGTTCTGTCTCATTCGTGAAGGTAAATACATAATACAATAAACAGTTGTATATTGTAGATTACTGTTTTTCTTTATTTCTCAATGACGCTTTAAATCAAAACAAGAAGACGATTCGAAAAAGAGACGAGATTTCGAATATGACAGCTCTAGTACCGCGCGGTTTTGGTAGTTATCCAGCATATCAAGTTGGTCTACCCAACCAGTATAATAATCAATATTATTATTATGGTGGATATGGTAGACAACCTATTTCGTTTGCACCTCATTATCCTGCTCAACCGGTATATCAACCACCGATGAAACATAACGATAGATATGCACCAGTACCTTATTTTGGTCCAGTGAAAGTGAAACAGCCTGGTTTAGGCACTTATGCACTGATGCGTTTTAATCAACTAGATGAACAGTATCGTTACGAGCAGTATTTACGACAGCTAAAGAAAATGGAGAAATCATATTGGAAAATGCAAGCGAATAATATTCCACCGCAAATGTATTCGAATGAAGTGTTCGTCAATTATATAAAACAAACGAAATTCGTACCGTATCCGGTTTATATTAACTCAAGAGGAGCAGTAGTTAATGCCGGTGGAGGTCAAGGCTTTTTTGGCAGTCAAAATGTTCCAATTAGTAATGCTGTGAGTTTACCACCCAAAATTCGAGTTATTTTCATACCAACTGGACAATCGTATGCACAACAACCTTACACAGGTTCTTTGGTAAGTTATTTCATTGTTCATATAACTGTATTGATTTATATTATTTAGGCAATGCCACCTTTTCTTTACAATCGTATGGCACAACCTCTCTCTTCATTTCCAGTGCCACCACCACTTCCACAAGTCGCGTCGTTGCCTCTAACACCAGCTGTTCAACAAATAGTTGCGCAACGTTATAGCAATCCAGTTGCTGTTCTACCATTTCCTTCAAACTGGCCAGTATCTCAACCAGCGATACCCAGTTATGTACCAGCCATTCAACAGCAACAACAATATGTTCCACCAGCTCCACAAATGTATACTTCACCACCGATTATTAATACATCTCCACCTGTTTCTGTTCCTACATATGCTGTCGCGCCATATTCAGCAGCTCTTCCTCAACAGCAACAACAACAACAATATGTGCCACAAGCTCCTCAAACGTATACTTCACCACCAATTATTAATGTACCTCCACCTCCTCCAACTTTCGTACCATCTTTTCAACCGGACGCACAGATACCAATTGGACCTCCACCTCCACCTCTTGCTGCTGCTGCTCCTGCTTCTTATTATCAACCTGTCCCACAAGCAAATTTTCCGGTTTCAGTTGCATCTGAAAGCTCTTCATCATTATCCTCATCAATAAATGTGCAATCGTCTTCATCAAATTCGAATACAGTTTCATCAGCATTAGCTGTACAACCAGCAGCACCTCAGTATTCTTATAATACCTATCCAAGTATCTGTCGTGCATGTCCACCTGCACCACCACCACTTAATATACCAGTTACCGGTTACTGTTGGATACAACATTGTTCTGCTTGTCACCATGTACCGTTAGCTAATTCATATCCGAATAATCGACCAGCTGGTGGTCGAAATACTCCATTGCTTCGTCAGTCAACGGTACCTCAATATGTGCCTGAACAATCGTATCAACATTACCGTGCTACTGATCCACCAGTTATGATGCGTCCTTGGTTAAGAAAAACACCTCCACTTCCACCTGGAGCTGTTGTTATTTCCGACGAATATGTCTACAAAAATGGTTCTACTGCACCACATAGTTATTCTCAAAGATCATCAAGACGAAGTGATCGTAGTCCTCATAAGAAATATCGTTCAACAACTACTACAACTACAACACGAACAGGATATGGAGCAAATACATTCAGTGCAAGAAGTATGTCACCTAGAAAAGCATATTATAACAACAACAATAGTACGAATCCGAGTACAAATGCATCACAATTGCAACGATCTAACGGTTTGAAAACTGCTCAATCACCTTCAGCAAGCACTACATCAAGTAATTTATCCAGTGAATATGAACGAATAACAATACCTCCTACTATACAGACACAAAAAACCGCAATGCCTGGACCGATAGCTCGCGAAGCTCGTAATGTTAATCTAAAATACAATTATCAACCACAAGAACTTCCAACAGTTTACAATGTAAACCCTTATTTAAAATCAAGTAGTGAAGCGTCATCATTATCTACCAATACTGAACGTAAATTTCATGATCGTTCTCCATATATGAAAAACAGCAATTCAATAGCATCTAGTACAGAGCAGGAAGACGATAAACCATCTCGTCCTCCTTCTCATTTGAAAAAAGCCATCAAAAACAAAGTACTTGTCATTCGAGAATTTACAACAAATTCTCCATCAACAATTAGCACTATTTCATCGAATATATCATTTAGTATAATTAACAAAGATGAAGATTCACTTTCGATCACAAGTACCATAGACGAACATAAACAAGAAGAAAACGATACTCTTCAACGTCATATATTTTAATTTATGAAGAGGAATAACAACGTCTTAATTACGTTGCTTGTGTGTGTGTTTTTTTTTCGTTTGAAACTAAATAATTACTTTTTTTTTCTCGACAAGGTTAGCTCAACGATATTTAACGCTAGTCCTTCAGTAACTAAATTAGCAATTAAGTTTTTTTTTGTTTATTTTTTATTCGAATAAATTGCTGATTAAAAAATATACGTAATTGTACGAGAGTCTGTTCTGGTTAAAATATGTATGAATAGGCAAAATAAATTCAAGCAAAAAGTTTTTCTTCTGATGATTGTTTATTGGTACAGTGTATCCTTAACAAATTTGATCGCATGTAGGCGATTGATTTTGTTGAACTTGAGGTTGTTGTTGAGGAGGATTGTAATCAGAATTTTGACCCGTTGGTGGAAATAATTGAAATGCTGATTGTTTAGCTACTTCTTTAACCGGTGGAAAATTTCGATCGACAGGAATATTGATATCTGATGAATGACGAAGCAACATTGACGAACTGTAATTTTGAAGAAAGAGAAAATATGTAACTATTGAAGAACTCAATTAATACGGCGTTTTTAATACTTACTATGGTAAATTGGCTTCATACATTTTATCATTTGCTACAGGTAAAGTAAAATGTTCGACAGGATGTAGTGTACCACTACGATCAATATATTGATCACGATGTTCTTGTGAAAGCTAGAAGACAAAAGAGATTCTTTCGGTGCATACGTATCGCGAAATGACGAACTTGATGAAACTTTCGGATTTCATTTGTACGATCAACATTTGTATTATTAAGTGAATATTTTGGTATGTAAAGATATTGATCACGACTACGACGACGATCACTCATAACAAGCTCAGGTTGATGGGTATATGGAGTGGGAAAGTAACCACCTTGAAAGTTAAAAATACGCATCGAAAAACATACGCATTAATATCGTTTTGTTTACCTCGTGCATATAAACTTTGTGATGAGTTCAATGCTTCACTACGATAATCTTGGAAATATTTTGCTGTTGAATTGCCAAATGTTTCACCATATTGAAATTGAGTAGTTGGAACATGACCTTAGAAAAATCCTCGATTGTTTTTCAAAAAGAAATTAGGATAAAATACCTCGGTAACCGGGCATAAGCGACGGTGGATAATAAGCTAAAACGAAAGAATCTTTTTCACATTCTTCTTTTCTTCAAACGGAAAACCTACTAGCATTGTACGTTGTTTGTAAAGTTCCAGCTGCTCGCGACATTCTCAAATGAATACAAGCTTCGAACAAGGACGAATGAATAGATGTTTTTCATGAAAAATACGTTTTCATTGTATCGACATTTCACTCTCAGTTGCTTGACGTTGTCCTCTGTTTCTTCACTATTCTTCTACGTCGCTAGTTAACAGAACGAACGAAACAATTGCTTTGATTTTGCGCCAAAATCTTGTTCTTTCAAATAATAAAATGCCATTTTATTCTCCGATTTCTCTTTCGACTAAATATTCATCAATTCATGATCAAAAAATTCATGAAAATAAATACAAACAATTCCTACAAACTCTTTCAAACAACAGAAATACTAACAAGAATCTAATCGATGAGAAAACTATGTGTTCTCGAAAGCAAATCTATTCTAATGAAAACTATTTCATTCAACGTCAAATTAATCAACAATCTCGACAGGATAAACGTAAACGAGAATACGAACGAATTCAAAAAGAAAATTTGAGATTCACTCAAAAATTAATTAATGCAAAAGCTTATTTAAATCGTTCTCAACAGCAGATTTTCTTTGATAAACATTGTCAACTTCGACAACGTTTACAATACTATTCCCAACATCAATCATTACCAAGAATCACGACCAAACCGATCTCACAGAAAACAAACAAATCCACATCCAACCCTCCTCCTCCTCCTCCTTCGAACATTATCAATTGGAATCCGTCAGTTTCAAAAAAAATCCATTTCAAATCTCGATCATCAATATCGACATCCGAATCAAGTTTATCTGCTTTTTTTCATCTAAAATAACATCTATCTTTCGTACACATGAATGATTTATACAAAGCACCAAATTGATCAAAAGAAAACGAGCGCGAAATCATAAATATACTATATAGAAAAATAGTACACGAACACAAACAGCAAAAGACAAATCTATCAGCAATCAGTCGAATTTTTTAATGTATGCCGCCGTTGATTCATTGTCAATGGTTGCCGTCGAATAGGCGTCGTACGTCGTTTCCAAATCGGTGATGGACTTCGTTGTTGAGTATCTGACTTTTGATGATAGAGTGATTTTGTGTGTGTGGGAATCATCGTATGATAAGACCGACTTGCTGATAAACGTTGAGGTGATGTTGATTCAGTTTTGCTTAATAAATACGTTGGATCCGAATTCCGTACAGTTGTTTTCGAACGTTCGTACGAATTTTGTCGCCATTCGACTGCTGTTGCCGTTGTTGATAGACAATTATTGATCGTATTCACAAATGTTTGTGCATCTCTATTAAAACGAAAGAGTAATTACAGTTTTGTTTTCTAGTTGAAAATTACTTGTTAGCAAATCGAAAGATTGTTTTCAATCGTGTTTTTGAATCTGTTTGAATTAACTGCCATGTATAGATATTATCTTTCCTTTCTTCATTTCCTATGATTTCAACGTGAATTTCTTCGATTGGAATAAATCGAATAAATCGATCGGTTAGAATTTTATTCCCCTTAGAAATCGATAATAAATCCTAGGAAATAAGAATTGAAATGAAGACACATTTGTTTTTTTCTCTTTGTAGAATTTAAATTACTTGTTTTTTCTTATTCGATTGTTCACGTACTAATAGCAAACATCCATTACGAAAAACAAAACAAAACGTTTTCAAACGTTGATGATTTTTGTTGAGAAATGAATGATTATTTATCCAATCGAGTTCACCATAAACATACAAATCCGGTAGATTCAATTGTAAACTCTATTTATATGTATGTATATGCGAAAAATATTATTAAAATCGTCAAAAAAAATGATTTACTTTATTATGTTCTTCGCTGTAAACTTTGGTTATATGTTCAAATGATTGTCCATAATCTTCGTAGAGTTGTTGCATCCGATTCATATATTCTGCTATATTGTTCATCATAGAAATGGCTTGATTTAATTTGACTAATTCAATAGCTGTCGATTGATCATCAGATAGATTATTTTCATTGTTATTTTCTGTTGAATAAGTAAGCATTTGTTGTAGAAGTAATGGATATTTAAGAATACGTTGAACTGGTTTGATTAAATACGATTGAAACGATGATGAATGTTGATGTCGTGGATTACGTGCAGCAAGAAATTCTTTCAAATGTTGATTATTTTGATGAAGATCGAGCAAACGATTCATGCGTAAATGCATTGCACAAAATGTTGAATAGAGTTTAAAATATTGACAATAGGAAAGAAATGTTTCCGATATTGATATGAGAATGTGACGAAATTCATGGAGTGCATTGTAAGCAAGTATTTCAGTTGGAATATTCGTGTCCAATCGAGTGAGAAATGTTTGTTGCAATTGATGAATAGATTTAACACTGACATAGAGCGATTCGATGGCGTCAGCAGGTAATAATTTCGAATCATCACGCAATGGTTCGATGTATCGTTCGATTAAACGTTGCATATCCTAAATAGACAATCGATACACGACGATTTTGAAAAGAAATAAATCATACTTGAACGTATGAACGTTCGGTTTCGATTAATTCGAAAATAACTTTACGTAATCGTTGTGCATTGGAAAGTGTTTTGATACGTGATGATGGTGGTGGTGGTGGTTGTTCGATATTTGTTTGTGATATTGTTGCCATGGGACGACAATATCGACTTAGTTCATCGACATTTTTGAATAGACGTTCTAATGCTGATGATGATGGATCATTTTCTTTCGAATCTTTACGGGCTAATGGAGGAAGTTCAATAGATGATGCTGAATCGGGTTTAGGAACGATTAATTCACGTAGTTCTTGACGTGATAAACGTTCGATACGACGAGGTGGCGGAGGTGGACATATGAGATTCTGAATAATTGAATGAGAAAAATCTAATGTTCGATTTGGATCATGATTTTCTTCGGACAATCTATTCGAATTTAAGCAAAAAACAAAAGTTCTACTATTTATTTTTAGTTTCTTCGACTAACCTCGATGATCGAAGTGTTAGAACAATTGGTATTTGATTAAAATACCGATCAATCGTATCCAAATCAAGATCTTGTACAATCGAATTATTAATAATAACAATTTCATCGTCTTTTCTCACTCCTTCAAATAAAATTATTCTTCAATCATTTCATCGAATTAATTTCTCTCTTTTTACCTAATTGTTCACTTTCACTATTCACTTTTACATCGCATACAACAACTTGTAACGAAGATTCTTGATGTAATTCTGTCGCTACTTCGATACCGGATAGTTCAAGTGGCTTATTCAATGTTATTTGATAGACGATCTTTCGTCGTATATCAATCGATGAATAATTCTACGAAAATGCAAATCGATTGACTTTTGTTTTCGATTTTCGAATTCTTACGAGATGACTAAGTTTTTCACTTCGATTTGGTACGAAACTATGCAACGAATTCGAGTCAAAACAAAGAAAATAATCATCGAATTGCAATCCTAATTTATCCGTTACACGTTTTAATAATTCACCAACAATTGTCGTTTCATTGATCGAAACAATAGTTCTCTAGAACAAAAGAAACAAAATCGATTTGTTTGGCTATTAAAGATAACAATGATTGACACGTTCGTTTAATATTACGAACTCTCTCGAGCCTATTTAACAAGTTAATGAGGTCTATCTGACAAAAACATATCTGCTCATACCATTTGAGGACTTGAATCACATGTCACCATTTGTAAGACAGTTTGATCTGTAACTGTTGATGTTTGCGGAGATTCAATTGGATTAGTTGGTGTTGATAAATAACATTTCGTTTGTTGTTTTTCATCATTAATACTCGTATTGATTAATTTCGTTTTTTGCTTATGACGTTCTAATCGTCGACGTGCGGTTACACATGCGTAGAAACTACACGGAGTAAATGTTGTTAATTTTTGCAATGCTGCTTTAGTTGTTGGACACACTTGACCAAGTAAATCTTTTGGATTGGGTAATTCACGATCGTTTGCTAATGCACAAAGGTAACATTTATGACGAAATAGATCGACATGAAAATTTTCGAGATTTTTCTCCCAAAGATCGACTTGTTTCGATATGAGTAAGCGAATTTTTTGATTTGTTGTTGATTTCAATTGTAAATCGCCTAGTTTTCTCATTTTATTTTCACGTTCAATTGAATCTTCTAATTGTTCGATGATCGTTTGTAGAGAATGTTCATTCATTTTCAAACAACAACACGAATGAATATTATGAATCCATTGATCCAATTCCGATTGATCAGTTGCCTAGAATTGAAAAATATTTTCTCGTGATTTGTTTTTCTTTATTCAAATGCGACAATTAACCTGAAAACAGTACGTATCACCAGTACGAATTGTTAAACTGAATACATGTTGACGGTTAGGATGTTCAGGTAATGGATAACAAAGACACTCAATAATGCCTAAAACAATCGAAAGAATTGTTTGCTTTCGTTTCTTGCACACACACTAATCTGTGATTAGTTGGTTTAAACATCTATTCAATATGTATCTTGTCGTGTTGTTTTTATTTATATCGTTGCCCTATAAATACAATTCTCACTATGATTGATACTCAAAAATGACACAAACTGTGAATTATAATTAATCAAAATACACATATGTCAATCATTTCTAACGAAGAAAAATAAGCAATTTCCCTTTCCGAAGAAAACATCTAATTAATTTCATTATCATGAAACTCTTACCCACTGTCTTCATACTAATGAACAATGTATCTTTTCTCTCTTTTTTTTATTTATCATTTGAATGATAAACTCGCAAGTGCAAATGATCTAACAATGCTTATCTATAGTCAACTAATTTGTAAACTGAATAATGTGTAAATAAAATGAACAAAACATTTGGCAATTTATGAAAAATACTTACTGATGATCAATTTGGGATTGGTATCTAAATGATCATTGTAGAAATACAAATTTGAACCTTTTAAACCGATCCAAAAACGTTTCCATTGACGTTTCGATGCCAATTCAAGTTTACGATGTCGTCCAACAGTTAACCAATGTTTAACATGAAGCCAACTAAATTTCAACAAAGGTACTTTAGCAAGAAAAATAAATTTGAAGAAGACAAATCTATTTACCCAATTTTTTGTAATCTTAAATTTTCAAATGCAT
>ERZ781398.3875-NODE-3875-length-11369-cov-4.715485_pt1 | contig 11369 bp, 12 predicted proteins | sample MGYA00433077_ERZ781398 | MGnify/ENA primary metagenome ERZ781398 (study PRJEB29847, sample SAMN06458254) | wastewater metagenome | isolation source: Wastewater bioreactor | place: South Africa: Cape Town | study: EMG produced TPA metagenomics assembly of the... | reverse complement strand
TTAATGTATCGACTATATCAGAATGCAGGTATAAATAAAAGTTTTTTTGAATACTTAATGCTTGTTGATAATATTGATAAGTTTGATCATAATCTTTTTTCTCACAAAAGAGATTTCCAATACAATTGTTCAACCATGCTTTATATCCATCATATGATGGATAGGATCTTTCTAGTACATCTAAAGCCTGTTGATAACATTGATGTGCTTGTTCCCAATCTCGCTTCCCATATAAATGTGTACTCCCAATTTTATTTAATACCCACATAATATCTAAGTGATCAGGAGATAAGTAGTTTCGAATCGCTACTAATACATGTTGATACGATTCTAAGCATTCGTCGTATTTTTCCTGATCAAATTTAATATTTAGAATTCGATTCAACAGAGTACTATAATCAATATGATAAGACGGACGTATTCGTCGAACTATTCTCATCGCTTTTTCGAGTAAATTCAAAGATTGATCATATTTTTTCTCTCCCAATAGAATATCACTAGTTAAAGCTATATTTGTAGCAGCATAAATACTATTTGATTGAGAATAATAACTAAGGATATTTAATGCTCGATCGGAAGATTCCAATAATGTGTTCTTTTCCCCTTGATCAAACATTAGACCAGCAATAGACATTAAATTTATAACCATATCAATATGAAAATCATTATAATATTCTTTACGAATTAATAATGCTTTCTGTAGAAAGTCAAGTGCTTTATCTTTCTGTTGTCTTATATTATAAATATTTCCAAGAAGTTGTAAACTCGTAGCAATATGTGGATGATTAGAAACATAATATTTTTGTTGAATTTCTAACGCTTGTTGGATATAATCAAATGCTTCTTCATATTTTCCTTCTGTATATAATAGGTCACCGATACTTAAAAGTATGACAGTTGAATCTTTGATACGAATTGGATTCGATTTCAACATTCGTTTATATGAACTATCAAAATACTCTCTGGCTGCAGTCCAGTTTCCCTTTCCATTAAGAGTTTGACCGATTGAATACTGAATCCATGCTAAATCCTCATTTGGTGAATCATTCAATAAACATTTTAAATAATTTTCAGAGTCCTCCAATTGACATCTATCACGTAAAAAATTTCCGAATATAATTGGAATACTTAGATTATCTATTTGTCGACGAGTATCATTAATATATTTTTCTATAATCAATTGACCATCATTAACTATAGTTAATCGAATAGCCCAATATTTATCACGTTCGACAACACTTTCCAGTCGATATGTTGTGTTTATATCAAATAAAGTTTGATTTAATCGTGACAAGATTAATGTATTACCAAGTTCTCGAATGTTACATTGAATTTCAAAAATAATATTGATTAAATCATCGGATGGTTGAAGAGGAAGATCTGATGTCAGAAGAAAGCCTCTCATTAATATTAGTTTACCTTGATTATTTTTCATCTCATTGAATTCATGTTTGGTTAATTGCATGGAATGATAGACAATAAAGTTTGCCTGAGAAGATTGAGTTGTCGTTTGATGCTCTTGACGTAGATCTTCACAAAGATCAGCAAGGAAATATCTCAATCGATAAAGATTATTAATATTGAATGTTTGTAATTCTTGATTAATTAATTGTCGAAGAAATGTATGATTGAGATACCAATCTAAAGCATCGTTTGATTGATATGCTTGGATCAATTGATAATCTGAAGGAATTTTCTCTTGAAAAAATTCAATCATTTGTTGTTTAGCATTTTCATCTCGTGGTAAATGATGAATGAGTTTATGAAAGAGATGAAATCCAAGAAAATCATGAGCATGTTGTGATAAATCTCGTTTTTCATAGTGTTCCTGATCGAAAATAGTCCACTGATAGAATTTTTTATTGTATTCAGTTATTTCTTCATCAATCGATGAAATAAGTGAATCAAGTTGATGATAAAAACCAATAATCTTTAAGTTTTCATCCTGCACTAATCTGTATCGATCATTAGGACAGGAAAATATAAAAATTGAATGAACTTGTTTAAATAGTTCAATATTCGATAATAGCAAATCAATATCTGATGATGCAACTATCAGAAATATTGCTTGATGGTCATTTGATTGAATGAAATGTTTACAGGATTCGATGTTGATATGATGTGTTATTGGGTGTGATAGTTTATTGATATGTTCGATTTGTTGTTGTTGTGAATCCAAAGAAGTAAAAACGATACTTTTTCTATGAATTGATAATGTCTCCATTTGTTTCTGAGTTAAAATAGAAGACGAATGTTATCCTTATATAGACGCTTGACTTTGGTTTTTACCAATCAATATGAGTAATATCGTACAACTACGTCATCATATTCTCGTCATAACGTGATTTTTTCTTTTCAGTTGAATGAGCAAGCCTTTATTTCATAAGTAATAAGCAACGCAAGCATGAAGAAAAAGTGTACTCTATTAGTAAACTATAAAAAGCAACGCTCAAAAGTACATGAAAATTTGTGAAATACAAATTCAATATCCCTTGAGTTCTATTTCAGCATACTGAATAGATGAATGATAACCACGTTGTTTTGTAGCGAGAATTCTATAACTACGATACCAAGCATAGTTGGATATATGTTGTATTTGGCCATATACTTGCCGACCTGGGTCGGTATCTAAACCAGATGATCCATTGTAAATTAGTGTCCAACTGGAACCAAGAGTAAGCTCTGATGATGTTTGATTACTACCTTCGATTGTTATTGTCAATGGATCACGTTCTGGAATATCATTTGCAGTACAAAATCGTACGCTTTGAAGGCATGATAAACCACGAATAGGTGTCAAATATAAACCAGTCTTCTCTCCACACGTATATCCCCATTGTGATGGGGTGCATGAACCAAAATTTGTATATTTAGTAGCACTCTGTTGATCAAAAGCCATTTCTGGAGTTTCACCCGGATAGTAATTACCAGTATCTTCCCCAGCTACTGATTGTGTACTATTACCACCAGCAATCGTATTCCATATAGGATATACGATTTCCCCTGTGCTAGTAAGTAAGGTTAACGCTACAGTAATAAAAAGAAAAAGCGAATAAGAAATTTTATTAGTTTTTATTTTACTTGATGAATAATCAGTTGTTGTTGTTGTTGTTGTTGTTGTTGTTGTTGTTGTTGTTGCCATTGTAGATTTTGTAGTTGATGTAAAGCTTGTTGTAGTTGATGTAAATCTTGTTGTTGTTGTTGTAGATTTTGCACTTGATGCAAAGCTTGTTGTTGTTTTAGCTTTTATTGAAGTAGAAAAAAAAAATTCTTATATATGTAGTGATTTATTCAACTAGAACTTACAATTTGATTTTATAAGTATAGTAATCAACGCAATTAGTGCAATCATCACCAATATACTAATCACAATCACTAGTATACCTATAATAGATCTATTGAATTTCACCTTGACAAGACCATTATTTTTTGACCTATAAAATCATTAGTAAAGATTAGAACAATTTAATTTCTCTTCTAATTCGTTTTACTTTTCAATCGATAGTATGCTACGCGTGGCGATCATTATATTGGTTTACCGGTGGTTGATTTTTAAAGCTTACTCAATTCTAAAGCACTATATTATCAACTACAATATTTTGAACTTATGAAAATAGGAGTAATATACATTTTTCTCTTCTCTTCTCTTCATATATTTTATTGAACTCAAGCCGATTGCCAACTGCTTTTTACCTTATTTTTAACAAAAATATAATAAGTAAATTGATGAATGTGCCAACGCTCATCAAGAAAAAGAAAAATGTGACGGCTGAAAAGACTTTGGCAGCTATACTCTTTGAAATTATTTTCTGTTGTTCTTTGTTTAAACAAGTATATAAACAAGACAGATCAAAATAGCAACGATAATCTTTTAGAGAGTCTGAACTTAATTCCATCGTTAAAATAGACTCTTCCACAAAATCCTTCATACCTGGATTCTACTAATCTGTTTGAATTGATTTTTTGATTCCGGAATAGAGCAAACATTTTCCTATTGATTCTTATGTTTTTTAATGAAAAATATTAAAATCTCATCGAGCAGTGATCAGACATTGGACAAGTACAAATACTTATACTTAACAAGAGTACTTTGTACTTTTACTTAAGTCCAGTAAAATGAGTACACTTTTAGTGCTTTTAGCAGAAAAACAATTTAGTGTTTTTGAAGATCAATCAAATTTTCCTTTGAGACTATATGCATTATCGTACATTGTTTATTCTGATCTTCAGAAGTTTTATTTGATCTTTTTTTCGTTCGTTTCGCAAGAAAAAGTTTTCTGCTGGTCAATTACTTTTCTTATCAAATAAAAAATATTTTCTTAATCACTCATTGAATTATCATCTACTATTTTATTCATAATGTTGAGGGTGGGTGGATGGATAAATGGGTAAATTTACATTCAAATTCAAATATCTATTTTTTCGCTTTAAGTTTTCATACTCAAATTCGAGCTTACACAGTAAAGCTAAACAGTTAGTTTTTAATTTTCCATTTTCACATTTGATACCGTGTACACATGTCCGCCTTCACCCTCACTTTGGCATCATGCATTTACAGTCTAGATATTTAAACTTGAATTTGAATTCAAATTTCAAATCCGACATGTATGCAGTGCAGTGAATCATAAGGGGAAAAGTCACAGCTTGGATTCCCAGAGTACGGAATCCGCCTTTTCCCCCTTGGGATATGTCGTTTTTTCACTGAAAAACCCATAAACTTCATAATACCACACGGGATATTTTCCCCGAATTTCATATATAGTATATATACATATAACTCTGATTGCTTTTTACCTCATCCGCTATTTACTAAGTCATAAAAACCAGTTTGGGAAAAAAATAATCGTGCGTCACATTCATCGTATGTCGACGAAAAACACATTACTCACTTCTATCGAACAATTACCCAATGAAATATTTTTCGAAATATTTGGGTATTTTCATCTTCGAGAACTTTTCAAATCTGCTTATGGACTAAATTCTCGTATTAATTTTATGATTCAATCTATGAAGAGTATGAATCATACTGTGCAATACAATGATACCGATGATGTCCAACTTTTACCAACATTTTCTAAGAAAATTGCACGTTTAGCTATTATCAAATCAGATATAGTTGATTTAACAGTATTCTCAAATTTAAAATCACTTACATTGAAATATCCTAGTAGTGTACAACTCAAAAGTATTCATCCACAAAATTTTCCTCTACTCGAAATTCTCCATATCTACGCTTGTAAGTTTCAAAGAAGTGTTCGTTGATCAACAAATAACTTGAAATATATTGTCTTTTATAGGGCCGCAGACGTTAATGCCACAGGATGTTATTGAAGTACATGATTTATTTGAACTGATATTCAACAATGGATTTCCTCGTCTACGGTTATGCACAGCTCTAGGTGTAGTACCACTAACTGCAAGTGTGACATGGTCATTATCACCATCACTTCGTTTTCTTTACGTGCCTATGAAAACTGCTGAAGATTACGAGCGACTTCCATACATATGTCCTAATCTGCAATTATTTCCAAGCTGTAAAAATAGATTCGTTGATCCTTTGAATCGTAAGACTTCATTTGTTTTTCTTCTAATCAAATATGATAAAAATCGTTTTAGAAATTCGTGGGATTCAACACAGACTTCGTCAACAGCGTATCTGGACTAGTATAAATGAACTCAATCAATTGGAATTAGAACGCAAATTTATTCTAGAAATCAACCCATTCGCGATTTTTAAAAAGCAAAGACGTCAATCATATGAACAATCATCGAATTCGATTTTTATCCACGGACGTATTTGTCTACAAATTGAATCATGCAATCGTACTTTATTTCTCATTGAAATCGAATTTCTACCCGAATATCCATTCAAACAACCTCAAATTACTTTTCTCGATCGTATAAATAATCCAAATATTGATCATAATAGTAAACTGAGTTTTCGTTGGCAATTGAGCATGTTTGGATCCTGGAAACCAACCGATCATCTTGTTGATATTCTCAGAAAACTGACAACGATCAACGAGCAAAGTAAGAATACTGACGCAAATGATTATTAAAATAACTAAGTACTGTAGGCTTTTCAATAGTTAATTTAGACAATGAGAAACCACCGGAAGATGTTGCTCAACAATTGTTACAATATCTAGACATACTCTATCCGAACGGTGAACCTATCAATCCTGTTATGAACGTTGGCCACAATGAATCTCCTATTTACAAAAACGAAGTCATTCAATTCTTTCGCTTAGTTGACACATATGCACAGAACTTCAACTATGAGATAGTGCCAACCTATCAAATGACCAAAGATCCTGAGCAGATTTCAAGAGCAAATTGGACAGAAATCAAACAAATGTTGACTAGTATTTCAAGAGCAGAACGATGGTCGGTTTATAGTATTGCTCATGCAATCGAACATGGATGTATTAAATGGATACTTCTTCGTCTAAAACAACTTTAGTCTATTCTGGTGTGATTGTTCGTTGTTGTTTACATGCATTCACATAAATCTTGTTGAAAACATAGAAGAATTGTCGACGAAATCTTTCCGAAACACAAAAATAAATGTAAAATGCGTTCTAAATTTAAAATAATCTCTTAATAAAATAAAAGAAGAAAAAAAAACATATCCGATTACTTACACATAAATGAATGTAATATAAGATAATTGCGATATTAAAACTAAATTGAATTTGTGCTTTAACATTTAAATCACGAAACAAATCGAGATTGAGAAGGAGAACACCAATAATTACAACGGGTGAAAGTAGAAATAAATTAATCAGGACTTGAATTAAAATCATTGATGTTAATTGTTTGTCAAGTTCTCGTCGTACTAATGGTACAGTATAATAAGTTAATTGTTGAACATTATAAAATGCCATCGATCCGAAAATAATTGTGATAATAATAGGTAAAAATCCTACTAATCCAACGAGTATAACATACGTACGATATTGAGTATAAATTGGATTTGTTATAATACAACTGACTTGTCCAGTAATACTAATTGAAAGATTATAAAATATCAAATATGGAATACCATGAAGAAAGCAAATGAAAACGAACAGAAGAACTAAACGTTGAGCAATTTTAATTTGACAGAATTTACGAAAATGTTGATACGGACATGTTGCACAATATTGATCAATTGTTACCAAACAGAAACATATCAATAGAAGTATTTGAAATAGATGAGAAAGAAAATTTCGACATTTACACCAGAACATTGACATATTAGTTCCATCACTACTATTGATTCCAACTAAAACACGTGACAATACTGTTAAACACAATTGAGTAATACTAAAAATCGACATCATAACTAAATAGAATGACGAAGAAATTTCGCGAAATGTTCGAAGACTAAGAAATACAACCAGATTAAAAATATTGCCAATTAGTCCGGTAATTATAATCGTTATTCCACCATAGATAATGATTTGCTGTGTAATAAAACCTGTTGATGACATTGCTTTTTTGCCAGAGGAATGAATGGCAGTTTTTTTTTACCATATATATATATATATAAATAAATAATTAAAAACGGATAATAGGAATCTTCTCCGTCTATTTTATTCAGTATAATTAAAGAAATCAAATACGTATGTCTCAAATTGAAATTAATTCCAATTGTTCGTAACGTTTTTTAATGATAAAAGCAGCTGCTTTTGGTTGACGTTGTCGAGTGAAAAGATCTTTGTTATTCAAGGCACCAATACGTTTAACACTTTGTCGTGTAGCAAAGTCACATATATTCCAAAGTAGTTCTCCAATAAGATAACCCGTATTAGGATGAACAATGGAGGAAACATTATCAAAAACCGGATGATAAGTACTCAACATTACTGGTGGATCGCTATGAAGACCAGGTATTGTTTCTGCACCGTATTCACTGAATAGTATTGGTTTATCAGGATAGAAACTTCGCCAACTTGATCCCATCGACCTAAATTATCACTCCAACCGAAATAACGATTGATACAAATCACATCGAAGAATTGTACACATTTATCTTTAGCAGGACATCCAAGTGCGTTTAGTCTTGTAAAATTTACTAATACATTGAAATAATCTGCTGCTTGATCTAAGTCTGCCGATGGTTCATTAGCTAGTGACCACATGAGAACTGATGGATGATTTTTATCACGATTGATCATTTCGATAATAACTTGAGGGTGTTGATTCATTCCACAAGATTCCCATAAGTTTGGTTTATGAACAGTTAAATGTGATTCCATATCCATACTATAGGCTGCAACTGTTCCATTCTTGTCTAAAAATTCGATGAGTACATGTCGTGCATTCGTTTGATTTCGTCATGCAATGACAATCGAATAATTGAGAATAGCCGATGTTGGTATATGTTGATCATCATAATCAATTTTATCTGTACTAATCATTATTTAAAAAATCAAAGAGAGCATCTTGTTCAATATAAGTTGGATTATGATGAATTAATTCACCTGGTGGTAATGCCGTCGATGTAAGTGTATTATTGACAGCTACAACAACACGTACTTTCGAATAGTTAATGTATGGAGTAATATCGGCTTCGAATGGTAGATGTCCACCGGAATGATTTACTACCGATTGTCCATTGATCTAAACACGTGTCTCATAATGAGCACCTTGAAAACGAAGGACCCAACGAGGTGCTGTCTTGTGAATGAAGAAATCTCGTGCGTACCATACCCATCCGATATAATCATGAATACTGATATTTTGTGTGATATCATTGAAAGAAGCTTACCATAAACCATCCAAGGATCTGATCTGTTGTGTTTCACTTTCAGATGGATACAAGAGTCCAGATGTTAGTGAAATACAGCAAACAAATAGCAGTAGAATAGAAGACCAAATTATCATCTCACCTTATGATAAATGAAAATTAAAGTACGACATTGTTATCTCTTATATTTAAGATGAATGTTCTTTTTTTTTATTTGAATCAAAGAATTGAATCATCGATATTCTCCATCCATGATTTCTTATTTTTGACAATTCGTTTCTCTTCGCTATCGATTACGGATTCATAGGAAGCATCACGATAACGTGCATTATCAATCGTTTTCTCACGGAAAGCTTGTCCTAGCAAAATATTACATTGGTCAAAGTTAAATTTTGCCAATGATAGAGATCGATTCTCATGATTTGTATATAACAACTCGAGTATATCACGAATATAATCATTTTGCAATTGAATCACCGCAAAAATATCCGATGACAGTGTTGGTTCATCTCGTATTAACCATTCATTCAAATTTGTTTGTCGTTCATTCTGATTCGGTAATTGAATTCGACCAAGAATAACATCATGCACAATCCTTGCTTGTATTTCGAATATATAAAATGTATAAATATATTTCGTTAGACCCAAATAGATAAGATTAGGCTGATCGTTCCAAAACAGGCTCTTATAAAGATTTGGTAGAATAAATTGATGTGTACTACATTGCAGTCGAAATCGTCGATTCATAAATGGATACGAATGACGATAACCAGTACAGAAAATAATTGCGTCGATATTGTCAACTTGTGATCCGTCATTCAGATGAGCTGTTCGACCTTCGATTCGAACGATAATTGGTACGAGTTGAACTTCATTGGGCCATTTGATTTCAACGGGCTGTCGACGAGCACTCATTGTGACTAATCGAGCACCGAATTTAACACATTGTAATGCAATATCATCGGCAGAAACACTGCCACCGATTAGTAGAACATGTTGACCTTTGAATTCTTCTGCATCACGTAGATCATGTGAATGAAAAACTCGACCAGGAAATTGATCTACTCCATCGATATGAATCATATGAGGAACATGAAAACGACCAGTTGCTACAATAACACGATCGAATGTAAAATTTTCTAGCGAGCTTTTGTTGAAATCTTCAACTTCGACAGAAAATTCATTTTTCTCATCAATAAAATCAACATGACGAACAACGGTATTAAAACGAATGAATTGTCGAAGATTATTTGCTTTAGCTCGACCAACAATATAATCAAGTATCATCGCACGTGGTAAATACGATGGCAAATAACAACCAAAATGATCATAAAATGTATAATCAGGATATTCAATTAATTCCTTCGGAGTATTACCCCAAAGACTAAAAATACAAATCATCATATCATATATATAGACTTAGAGATTTCGTGTTTGTATACTTACTGTCGATACATACTCGAATGAATTGGTTCTCCATGAGCATCGACTCCAATTTGAGATGTATACAACCAAAGACCACCCCAATCCGATTGTCGTTCGAAACAGATCAATTCAACTTTTTGTTCTTGTTCTGCTTCTTTAAAAGCTAATAATTGTGCAAGACCCGATGGTCCAGCACCAATGATTGCAATACGCAGTTTACTTGCCATACGAATATTTATTTTTTTTGTTTTTATCTCGAGCAAGAATGATTCATTCAAACAAAGAGATGGTAAATAATGGATTCTGAGGATGTTTAACTTGTTCTTTTTTTTTCGTATGGGAGGTAACTATTACTTTTATTTTAAAAATCTTGTATAACATAATGGAGAAAAAAATCAATAGACAATTAATATGGTTTTTTTTTGCTGATTTAGACATCGGTATTGACACTAAATACCCATGATTCTTGTTCAGATGTTTTTAAACTATCTCCTAGATTATAGTGTTTCAAATTTTCCACGCAGAATTTATACCATGGTGCTTGATCTTTACTTAAATCTTCGTTTGCGTTTGGTTGTGTTGTTTCTTCAGAATTGGCTGATTCAACAACAGTAGAATCTTCGTTCGATTCTTCGATTTCCTCCGACTCGATCAAATCGCCATCTACAAATATTGATGGATCAGCAAAAAAACACAGATCATTTCATAATTATGCTCGTACTTTCATTATATGTTTCTCGTTTACGTCGTGCATTATTTTCATTAGCTTTATTTTGGTAGTATCTAATATTATCCACACAGAATTTATACCAAGGTGCATCTTCGAGGACTGATGCTTCTTTAACTTGTTCTGTAGTATCATTATCCTGATCAGATGAAGCAATTGGACTGGCCTTTATAAATTGAAGTAAATAATCAAATAAATACTTCGAAAGAATATACGAACTTAGATTTGTAATAGCAAAATGCTCAAGCATAGACCGATAAAAATTAATTTTTTATTTGCCATTGTTATTGAATACAAAAGCAACAACTATTTCTTCGAGTATATATATTAACGATAAGCACATACCATGGGAGTATTCTCTCTTCGTCTTATCGCATCATGTTCTCCCCATGATACGGAAAGAAAAGGAAAAATCGATCCCATATAGATTACGTCAAGAAAAAAAAACAAAGTGAATCATGCGACGAGTAGTAGTATTGCTTC
>ERZ781398.3872-NODE-3872-length-11377-cov-5.175676_pt1 | contig 11377 bp, 7 predicted proteins | sample MGYA00433077_ERZ781398 | MGnify/ENA primary metagenome ERZ781398 (study PRJEB29847, sample SAMN06458254) | wastewater metagenome | isolation source: Wastewater bioreactor | place: South Africa: Cape Town | study: EMG produced TPA metagenomics assembly of the... | reverse complement strand
CGGATAATGTAAAATCCCTTCGAGTGTTCGATGATCTTCAGGATGTATCCATGTGAATATTTTCGATTTCGGTAAATTTCGTTGTGTAAAAATTTGATTTTCATTTGTAATTGGTTTAGCTGAATTTAATTGATAAATATTTTGTGCATAATAAACTTCCATCGGCTGTTCAAATGACGAATAAACAAAAGCAATTGATTGTTCGACATCGAATGAAGTTGTTACACTTGCATAACTTCCATTCCAACCGCAAAGTGAAATCGAATATTTTTCTATTGATTGTTGAAAATGAATTCGAATATTAGTTCCAATTTGCTCGAGAATATATAAACTACTATCAGATCGAATTGAATATCCTAAAATACTTCCGTCGAGATCTTTGCCGAGACGTTGAATTTGTTTGGTATGTAAATCAACAGAGAATAATCTTAAATGTCGATCACTTGAATTGCCTTGTTGAGAATCGAAAGTAAACAAACGAAAGAGAATCGATCGTCCATCGATCGATAATTGTAAATCTTGTTCAATTCCTTGATTTGTTGTTAATCTCGAAAGAATCGAATCATTTAAATCCAATGAATAGATTTCATATTTATTGAAATCTTCGAAATTTTCTGCAACAGTTGTAAAAATTAATTTCGATTGCAATGGCACATAGAGAAGTTCGCCGGTAAACAAAGTTAAAGTTGCTACAATTCGAACTTTAGCTTTCAATGTTCGACGTTGAAAATAGAAATCAATTCGACCAATGGTTGTGCCTTGATTCAGTTTTTCTTCGGGATATTGAATCACATCTTTCCATTTCGATTCATGAAGATCATCGTCTTCTTTCGTTGACCATTTCGAATGACTCGCAAAATACAAAGATGTATCTCTATCTGACCAAACTAAACCAGAGACAGATGGAAAACTAATATCAATCGAAAACGATTTCTCTTTTTCGATTGAATAAAGAGAAACAGATTGAGTATTGTTTAAGAGAAAAACGATCCAATTTCCAGTTGGTGACCATTGAGGTTTAACTATTGGAGAAACTTGTTTTGCTATTAAGATTTTCTTTTTATTTGAAATTTGATATAACCATAAACTATTTTCATAGGAACTTGTATTCCATGATGGTCGTCGCGTTTCAATAAGTAAATATTTTCCATTGGGTGAAAATTTTACTGAAGGAAATGTTGTAAATTCAAAGAATTCATCGAACGTTATCGTTGGTTTAGATTCTTCCGATAAACTCGAAACAATTTCAAACAGAAACAGATACAACAAATATCTTTTCATACAAAACATCTTTTTCTTTTCTTAAGAAACAATTCAAACATCACCATGCTTTTATGTCGAAACATACACCTGTTGAAAATCCCCTAAAACCTTGTCTCTATTCAACTGGATTATCAATGGTATTTTACTTTGTGCTTGACTTTCAAAATTGATGATCTTTTCAAAGACATTTACAGAAAACAAATGTACAAACGATTTTTTTTCAAGAATTCTAGGATAAAATTCATCAAGTTGTTTAGCTCGATTTCTATTGGAGAATTGATACGAGAGATTAGCACAAAAAAAAACAACATAGTTGTAGGTCGATATACATACGCGTATACAGAATGAAGGAGAGAGAGAGAGAGAAATAGTACACTCTCAACGATAGTCGTCGATAACGAATGTCGAAATGAAAAGATAAAATACATAGTATATAAGTAATACGATCAGAACTTTCGTCGACGGGCCTTGTTTTTACATATCTATCTCGTGTGGGTCTTCTTCTCGTTTTTATTTCGATTTATTTGATAGAAATCATGATGAAATATTTGAAATTAATATTTGTTTATCTTCTTATTGAAAAATGTGTTTTAACGAATGAATTTTTAATTTCAAGTGAAGAAGAATTAATTCTTGTTCCGTCAGTTGCATTTCGTTATCATTCAACTGAAATGAAATTAACTGACATCGCTAAAAGTGAAGATGATTGGATTGTTTATGCTCAAGGTTGGTTTTTCGAAGAGAATCCATTTCGTGCAATGTTTGCAACAGCTTTACTTTCATCAACAGTCGATAATATTGATGCCAAACGTGTTTCTTATTTTACTGGAAGTGGCAAAAAAAACAAACGATTATGTATCGATGGTCTTGATAAAGAAATGTGTACGAAAACGGATTCAAATGGTTTAATTCAAAAACAATTTCAAGTTACACATAATGATATTCAAAGATTTCTTGTTCCTGGTGGTTCAGGAGGCAAAGTCGAATATTCTGTTTCGACACCATCGAAAACTATAACAGCTAGTGGAGAAATATTCTTATGCGATGATAATGGTATTTCAGTGATTAGTGATATTGACGATACGATCAAAATCACAGGTGTAACAAGTGTTCGGTCTGTTCTTCGAAATACATTCTCTGGTGAATATAAATCAGTTCCTGGAATGTCAGAACTTTATCGACATTATGAAAGTGTTTATAATGCAACATTTCATTATTTAACTGCATCACCTGATCAATTGTATCCATTTTTAAGAGAATTTTTCGATCGTGAACATTTTCCATTGGGTTCTTATCATATGAGACATTTTACTTGGTTTGATTCGAATTTTATTCAATTTTTTCGATCGAAATCATTTATGAGACAGAAAACAAACATTTTACACATGTTTTTTCAACAAACACGATCACGGAAATTTATTTTACTTGGCGATATTTTTCAAAAAGATCCAGAAATCTATGCCAATATTTATCAACAATATCCCGATCGAATTCTTAAGATTTTTATTCGTGTCTCGAAATTGGGCCTTGCCAATCGTTTAACTCAAGTTTTCAACAATATTCCCAAAGAGAAATGGACGACCTTCGTCAATGGAAATGATTTACCTAAAGACATCTATTAAAAATAAAATCAAAATTCTATTTACTAAAGAAAATTGATCGATGTCTCTTCTTTCTTGTTTTGTCGTTGTTGTTAATTAAAAGACGTGAATAGTTCTATTCGAGTAATCCTATCTGAGTCAAAGAAAGACATCGTTGTTGTTGTTTTTTTGTCAAAATCAATTTGACGTTCAATGCAGGTTAATTTTTCTACGAGTGCTAAAAATGTCGATGAAATTTCTGATGTCTGGATAAAAATCGAATTTAGTTTATTTATGATCGGTGAAATGTTGTCAATTCCTTGTTATTTATTCGTTTTCTATCATATTTTATCTGAAAGGAAAGTTCGTCGATCGATTCATAATCATGTGATCATTCTTTTATTGATTTATAATTTTTTTGATTTAACAATCGATATAACAATGACATCGATTTATTCATTCTTCGGTTATGTTTATCCATTTTCTCCGATGATTTGTTTAATTTGGCAATATGTCGATTACGGGATTTGGTATGGATCGATTTCGTTAATGTTTTGGGCATGTCTCGAAAGATATATTCTTGTTTTTCATTCGAATTTAATGCGAACAAAACGAGGACGTTTATTTGCTCATTATTTGCCATTAACATTTTTTGCTGTTTATACTCCAATACTTTATTTCTATTTGATATTTTTATATCCATGTCAACGAACATTTGTTCCCAGCGAACTTCGTTGTGGTCCAATTTGTTATTCAACGATTGCGTCTCTTTGGTTTATTTATTATGATTCACTTGCAAATTATACAATTCCAATTCTGTTAATAACTTTCTTTACTTCTATACTTATCCTTTATTTTCTCAAACAAAAATCTCATTTAAAACAAACGTCAAAATGGAATCTGTATCGTAAAATGATGATTGAATATTCTCTCGTGTCAATGTCTTATGTTGTCTTTGATTTACCTTATATTATCATTGTCATTATTCAATCATCGGGTTATCCACATTTTGCAAGTCAAATTTTAACTCCATATATTTCTCATCTTGTTTATGTTCCTGCAATTATTTTACCCTATGCAACTCTTTTATCATTTTCTCGAATTAAACAAAAATGTTGCGCTTTAAATTTATTCAAACGAAACAGACAAACATTTCAGTCATCAACAGTTAACTAATTCAATTATCTTTTCGTTGTACGATTGAAGTAAGCAACTGGATCATTTGTAAAATAGTTCCAACATAGTCAGTGACAATAGTTTTATACGATGATGAAAGAGATGCACCTGGAAATCCTTGTGAATAGAGACAACAAACCAATTGTTCTGTAATAAATTCATCAACATGTTTTTGTTGATAATAAAAGTCAACAATTTCAAAACCAAACATTCGTTCAACTTCTCGTTGAGAAACATTTACAGATGCTGTTGAACGTTGTTTCTTCTTCAATGATAAGAAAGACGTTGTTAAGTCGGGAACAAGTACTGAAATAGATTTCCATTGAATTTCACGTTTGTTATTGATAGAAGAAATTAAAACGCAAAAATTCTTCGAGCAAAACTTGATAATTTTATTTCGAATACACGTGTCACTTTGTTGACTTTCTTTTTAACCCAATTTCAATCGAGTACAAAAATATTTTACGAGCATATTCAATAGAAGAAAAAAAAGAATTTATTTATTCGAAGAGAAAAAAAACTAATATCGACCATTGTGTTCAAAACATTTAGTAAATAAATTAATTTGCCATCGATTCGAATAATCACCAACATGATGATTATGACCTAGGTTGTGTAACATTTCATGAACGATGACACCAGCCCAACTGATCAAATCAGATTTGGTCATTTTAGTCTGTTGTAATTGATATCGATTCAAATAGATTTGAAATTGCCCATTGATCAACGATTGAGATGAATGAGAAACACATTGAACTGTACTTAGAAATCCTCGTCCACTAACATTACTTTGTTCGCAAATTGGACGAATATGAATCAATGGAAAATGATTATTTTCATATTTCATTTTCAAAGATGTTAATTGATATTCAAGTAGATAATATGCACCGTGATTCGATGAATGTTTTGATAAATTTGACCGTTGCCAAACATCTAATCCAAAACAGAAACCTTTTGTATTGCTATGTTCGTACATATTTTTAATTATTTGACGTTTAAATAAACGTTTCGACACGATTTTCAGTGCTTCTTTGATGATTTTGATTTCATCAGCTGTAAATCCACTATGAATTCTATATGGAATTTGTGGAATTTGTGATGGTTGATCATAACATTGTGAAAATGATCGACGGTCAAGAGAAGCATAAGCTTTCCTGTCAACATCTGATGTCATACTAAATGATGTAAATCGGGATTCACTTGAATAAATCGGTGGTAGCACTATTGGAGATTTCGATTGATAAATATTATTGTTCTTTTTCATATCTCGAATAAGTAGGAGAGTATCCATGAGATCAACTGAAAAATTTTAATTTCTGAAATAGAATAAAGCAGATTAGATAACATAATAAATATTCATTTCTTTCTCTATCCGTGTATCGATTTAACTCACGAATAGGATGCGAAAATCTATCTTCAAATTACGACTACTGAGCAACACTCTCTTGCGTTCTCAATTTCTCGAATGAAATGATCATCGAACGTGCTGCCAATTCTTAAAACGTACTCTTTGTTCACTTTTATAAAATCATCGTCTCTCTCCCTCTCCTTTTCATCCTCAAGGCTACAGTGACACGTTTATTTTTTCACCTGGCTGAATAATTGTTGTCACGTTTCGATCACGTAACTATATTCATCCTATTTCAGTTGATAGTTTTTCATATTTTATTTCTATAGAAACAAAAACAACAACAAAAAGTAGTCTAACACGGTGTGTATTTTCCATGATTGAGAAATGAATTAGTGAAAGCATCGATTTGTGAATGAGTTTGATCGAATCGATGACCGAGATTGTGAAGCATTTGAAAGACAATGATTCCCGACCAAAATAAAACATTCTGTTGATCTTGATGAGATCCAATGAGTTGATTTGGATCGATTGCAATTTGAAAATCTCCATCGATGATAAAAGTTGATTGATGATGAACACAAAAAATACATCCCGAATTATCCAATTGATTCTCATTGATTGAACAAATATTTATTATTGGAAATTCTCCATTTTCACTTGCCATTTTTAAACACATTAATTGATATTCTAATAATAAATATTTTTCATTGTAAAATAGATTTTCATTTAAATTTGATTTTTGCCAAATTGAATCGGAAATCAACGATGAAGATGTTTGACAGATTGAATACATATTTTCAAGAATTTCAGTTTCGAATAATCGATTAACAACAATTTGTAAAGATTTTTCAATGATTAATTTCTGTTGACTAGTAAAAGCATCGGCAATTGAAAAAACAATTTCAAAATGTTCTTTTGGATTTTCAGAAATCATTCGTTGAATTGAACAATGAGAAATCTCGTCGACTAGTTCACAAAAATTATTCTTGAGACATTTGGGAAATTGTTTGAGCAAATCTTCATGATCATCATCATTTGTATTTAACTTTCGATAAATTCCTTTTGATTTCGATGAATTGAACAAGTTTGTTAATGAAAAACGTCGAGGCATTTCGATTGTTGACTGAAGAAACTTTTCTTTTATGAATATTATTTCGAATTTGTTATGCTTTTATAGGTGAACAGATGTTGTTTACCACAAAACCCATTCATATGATATTTTTCTGGGTTGACGTAATTCCGTATAGAAAATTTAAAAATAGACCAAACACAATGATGGCATGAATCATAAACGGTCATGTCAAACAAAAGAAAACAGAACAAATCATCGTCTGAAGGATGAAAGTGGCTTGAGTGTAACGGACAAAAAGTGAATTATTCTTGATGTTTTTTATTTCGGCGAAAAATGAAATAGTTAAATGAAAAATCATTCATAATGAATAAAGATAAGTAAGACTATTCTATTCATGAATGTAGAAGATAAATAAGAATTGAAAAGAGAATCTAACAATGTACAAATTGTTAAACGTATTTTTCTATCGTTTTTTCGGTGATCTTTGCACAGCTGTTGGTGGATGTGAAGGTAATGGCGGTCGTCCAGTTGTTGTTGTTTGTGCACTAGTTGTTGCTATTGTTGGTGCTGTTGTTAATTTATTTGTATTAGTGGCTGTCGTCGTTGTTAAAGGTGTTGCTGCCGATGGAGTTGGTGATGTAAGTTGTGTTTGTTGTAGTGTGACTGGTGTCCAAATCGTCGGATGAATAACTGTTGCTGTTGGATGCGGTTGAAAATAGGATGTAAGTTGAGTTGTTGTTGGTGATGATGTATTAGCTGTTGTTGAATCAAATAATGGATTGATTCTTGATGGACCCAATGTAAATTGTTGTCGAGATAAAGTTGTTGAATCATCGAAACGTTTTTGATTATTATTTTGTTTTTCATTGATCCAACGACGTCGAATCGAAGGAATCAAAAGAAAAATGAGAAATGCCGTTAATGTTATCATTAAAATGATACAAAATGCAGCTACAATTGTATTTGTTAAAATGAGATTTTCAAATATTCGTTGACTAATCATATTCGTTGACGGTGTACTTGTTATTTCATTGAATTTTTGATCTTGTTTTAAAATAGCTGTTAGAAATTTACTTGTCGTTGTTTTGAGAGTTGTTGTTGTTGTTGGCGCTCGAAATATTGGAATAATAAATGATGATGGTGGTGGAATATAGAAAAGTTCTTTGGACAACGGTGGAGTTGTGTACATGTTCAATGGATTTGACATCGTTTTGATTTCTTTTCGTTTCGAGTTAAGCTCATCAACATTTTTTTGTTTGTTAACAAAAACTCTAAAGACATTGAGAGAAAGAGAGAATGCAAATGATTACGTATGAATAAATAAATAAATAACTAGTCGAAGGTGAAATTCAAGAATTGTCAATGTTCGATTAATTGAGTCTTAGTTTGATCTGAATTATTCGAAAAATAAACATTATGAATTGACAATTACGTATTTGAATAAAATTGATATAAAACATTGATCTGTCGCATTTGAATGTCGATGATTTGTAAGACCATGACATTTGTCGATTGTTTGTGATAATTAAGAGTGAATTGAACGATAGAATAAAACAGTTGTTGCCCAATGATCTCGTTGTCGAATCAAATAGAATCGACGTGTGAAGAGAAGAAGAAACGAATGTCTGGTATATGTCGCCCTTGTCCTTCAATCGAACTGATCATTATACAGATTGTCATCTATCTTCAAAAGATCTTTTACAAATGGCCAACTGACGATGTCTATCAAAGATCATTTTCTTTTTTCTTTCATCTGTGTTTATCAATGCACGAAAATATCTTTTTCTTCGAAATAAAAGTGATGAACACCTGTCAATCAGATCGACAAGATTCTTATTGTTTGGACAATCGTTCAATTAGTTATTATTGATGAAAAAACTAAACATGTATATTCGAGACGTTGAAACCCTCAAAGATGAAGATTAGTGATATGTAAATAGATTGAAAGAATATACATGTTGAAAGTTATCATTTGATAGTGTTAATCTGTATTTACATTTTTTATTATTTGTCATGTTTGAAAAATAAAATTCGAAAGAGAGAAAAAGAAACAGTTTGATTTGTCAGTAGGTGATCAAATATTGAAATGATTAACACATGAAAACCAAGTGTGAATATATTTATTTTGACTTGGAGTGATGAATATAGTTGTCGAAATGAAATGTCAGTGTACATCTTAAAAAGCTTCTTATCCGTTTTTTGAGTGTTCAAACTGTGCGAAGACTTTTGAAAGTAAATGTTCTTGATTAGACTGAATCGATTGTATGCATGTACTATGTGTTGTCCGTATGTTAAACTGTAATTTGTCTCGACTAAGTCAGCTCAACATGAAGCACACATATGATGTGTAAAAAGTCATGACTGATTGATGTGTATGTGGTCAGTCGTCAACATGGTCATTGACGATTGCGTGCATACAATCGATGAACATTCACAACAACAGAGAGAAAGAGAAAGGAACTATAAATGAACATTAAAGGGTATTTCTCTTGTTGCACAGTTGTTGATGAGAAAGAGAAGACGAGAGAGAAAAAGATATTGATTGTATTTGGTTGAATGACGAGTAACAACAGCGAAGAGAAGACGATTTGAATTGATGCGTATAATCGAGTCGTATTAGTAATCATATTCTGTTCTCAATCAGCATTCAATAATCGTTATCAAATCAGTATGTAAGTACTTCAACAGAATGAGTGAATTAGAAAAATAAGAAAAGAAGAAGAAGAAGAAGTTTGTTTGATCATTAACAAACAGCGACACAAAAGAGAACTTTTTTTCTTTTTTTTTTTATATTGAGATCGACAATTTGATTATTAATATCGAGCAATAATCGATAACGTGTGCATTTGTATTGTTGTTAGTTGAGCGTGTTGAAATATGTTGTTGAGATGAAAATCTTCTTAGATTTATTCCACTTGAACGAGACAAGACGTGCTTTAGACATTTTCTTTGCACGACATACTCATTAAATTTAACTGATTTCTCTTTCTCTTTTTTTCGTTAACGAGTAACAACAATCGAATAGCTTTTTTTTTATTCGATATTTCTTTTCTTCTGCTTGAATTGACGTCTTCATTTTCGTTGTCTTATCATTTTGAATGTATTTGTTCTTCGTTATTGTGATATCAAATGATGTAATACAATGGAAGAAAGAAAGAAAAAAAACGAGTTCTTAATCCATTCAAGCATAAAAACCAGACATACAATCTCGGTATTTTCATTTCGAATCCCTTAGAGCAGGTGAATGACTAAGTCACTTTGATTGATCATCGACAAGTGATGAAATAATGATGTAATCGTTGCAGTAAACTCTTTCTTCTTCTTCTTCTTTTTAAATATATATTGCTTTCGTTGATCAATTATTCAATGTTAGTTGAACATAGGAAAAGAATAAGTTGAATGTATTTGTGTGTGAGTTGCATACATTTGATTAAGTGGACAAACAATGCATATAAAGGAGAAAGAGAGAGAGAGAGAGAAAAAAAAAGAAAATCGGCTAAATAGTTGTACGCTGTCTCTCGTGCATGATCGAGTCCGAGTAAGTGACTAACTGCGGAAGTTTTCATTAATGTCTGCAAAGATTGAGAACAAAGAAGCGAATAAAATCAAAAAAGAACAAGTCAGGTCATCGCTGTCGCCTTCGTTCGATCATCATCATCATCATCAGGTTTCTCCTTCTTCTTCTTTTTTTTCATTAGTGTTAATTTGTTTTATTTCCTCGAAAACGCATCGATCATTGATTTGTTCGCACGCGTGTTCGATCGTTGTTATTCACATCAACATCGCATATCTCAATTCACAAACATTTGATCGAGTCTGGTGAATACAAACCGACATTTTGATCATATGCTTGTCTATTGATGTTCATGTCAATTTCATTCTCTTATTCTTCTTCTTCTTCAAACAAAATAAGAAAAGAAACAGAAGAACAATAACATGACAATTGTATAAACAGAAAATCCTTGAAATGTATTTATTCGATCAGTTTGACCATTATCCATTCCGATAGACAAGAGAGAGAGAAAGAGAGAAGAACGTGCTCGACCAGATAAGAGACGGAAACATACAATAGATCGTTATTATTAGGAGAAATCGACGTCAAACTTTCATGTTAGTTTATTTTATGAAATATGAGAACAAATCTTATCCGATTAGTTCGTTACCATTAACAAACAAAGAGAAAGAGAAAACTGTTTCAATTATGATTACGAAATAATCTTTTCCTATAAATAGTTGAATTAGATGTGAACATTGGGATTAATTTGAGTTTGTAAGTATGTATAAATGAACGAGATCAGTCAATATGTTCTATTTGAATGGCAAATCGAACTCGTTAAACGTTTTGTTACATGTCAGCATTCTTGTTCATAATAATTTAACTAATCATCAAACGGTTTTTCCTTCATTTCTTTTTTGTCTCATGTGATTTTGGTATTAGTAAGTAGCCGTGGCCTGAAGGTCTTTTTTTCCATTCAGATCCATCTCCATTTTCTCGTTTCATTTCTATTGGAATTGCAATCGAGTTGCATCATACATAGGAAGACACATTTTCTTTTTTTTTTCTTCACTCGATCTTGCTTGAGGAATAATGTGTCCTTTTTCTCTTTCTCTGTGTGTGTCTCGCTCTCTCAAAGTTTGAAAATCAATTATTAAGCTTAGCCTTAACAGAAGTATAATATGAAGAAGATTAGATAATAATCATTTTTTTTTCCTTTCTATATGATAATAAGGATGACACGATGTTCGAATGATGAGAAAAATGGTGTTGAGAAAATTAATTCAATGAGTTCGACTTGGCTACTTAGCATCTGTCCATTTGACAGCGCAAGTGTTGCCACACGGGGACGATTGAGCTCAATGTTATTTGTTTATTCGAAGACGATGAAACTCTTTTACATAATAACTCGAAGAAAGAAGACGAGAGAGAGAGAGAAA
>ERZ781398.3863-NODE-3863-length-11396-cov-3.899127_pt1 | contig 11396 bp, 9 predicted proteins | sample MGYA00433077_ERZ781398 | MGnify/ENA primary metagenome ERZ781398 (study PRJEB29847, sample SAMN06458254) | wastewater metagenome | isolation source: Wastewater bioreactor | place: South Africa: Cape Town | study: EMG produced TPA metagenomics assembly of the... | reverse complement strand
GCGACTACCTCCGCATCCTCCGCAAGAACTGGCTCGTGATCGTCGTGCTGACCCTGCTGGGACTCGGCGCGGCAGCGGGATACTCCCTCACGAGGACCCCGATCTACGAGTCCGCGAGCACGGTCTTCGTCTCCACGCAGTCGGGCAACACGGCCCAGGAGCTGCAGCAGGGATCGTCGTTCGCCCAGGCGCGCATCAACACCTACGTGGGACTCACCACGACGCCCGTCGTGCTGAACCCGGTGATCGCCGACCTCGGCCTCGCCCGCACCGCCGAAGATCTCGCGAAAGACGTCAAGGCGTCGGCCGCTCTCAACTCCACGCTCATCACCATCACGGTCTCCGACCCCGACGCCGTGCAGGCGGCCAAGATCGCCAACGCGATCGCGGCGAGCCTGGCCTCCGCGGTGCCGCAGCTCGAGCCCGAGAGCAACAGCGGGGCCAGCGCCATCCGCCTCAGCCGCGTCAGCGACGCGCAGCCCGCGCTGAAGCCGTCGAGCCCCAACGTGCCGCTGAACCTCGCCCTCGGTGTTCTCGTCGGCCTCGCCCTCGGTATCGGCGTCGCGGTGCTGCGCACCACCCTCGACAACCGGGTGCGCACGCCCCGCGAGGCCGAGCAGATCACCGGCTCGCCCGGCATCGGCGCGATCGCCTACGACACGAAGGCCAAGGAGCGCCCGCTCATCGTGCACGCCGATCCGCTGAGCCCCCGGGCCGAGTCGTTCCGGGCGCTGCGCACCAACCTGCAGTTCCTCGACATGGGCGGCCGCTCCAGCTTCGTCGTCACCAGCTCGATCCCCAGCGAGGGCAAGTCGACCACCGCGATCAACCTCGCCATCGCCCTCGCCGACGCCGGCAAGCGCGTCGCCCTGCTCGACACCGACCTTCGCAAGCCCAAGGTCGCCGAGTACCTCGGCATGGAAGGCGGCGCGGGTCTCACCGACGTGCTCATCGGTCGCGCGAAGGTCGGGGAGGTCATGTTCCCCTGGGGCGGGCGCAGCCTCTACGTGATGCCCGCCGGCAAGATCCCGCCGAACCCCAGCGAGCTGCTCGGCTCGCGCCAGATGAACACCCTGCTCGAGATGCTCGAGAAGGACTTCGACGTCGTGCTCTGCGACGCACCGCCCCTGCTGCCCGTCACCGACGCCGCCATCCTCGCGCGCGTCACCAGCGGTGCGCTGCTGATCATCTCGGCCGGCCGCACGACCAAGCACCAGCTCCAGGGGGCCACCGAGGCCCTCAACACCGTCGGCGCCAAGCTCGCCGGCTTCGTGATGTCGATGGTTCCCACCCGCGGACCCGACTCCTACTACTCCGCCTATGGGTACGGATACGGATACGGGTACGGCTACCGCGAGACCCCGGCCACGACCTCCAAGGCCGAGCGCAAGGGGGCCAAGCGCCGCGGACGCACCACGCCGCTGGCCAGCGTGCCCGCCGCCCCCACGCTCGACGAGCTCGGGTTCGACTCCCGCCGCGACGCGCGTGAGGCCGACAGGGAGAGCTGAGTCGTGCCCCGCCCGCGCAGCTTCGCCAAGAGCCGCGGCGGCGCGACGCTCATCGCGATCGGACTGATCGCGCTCACCGTCGCGGCCGTCGGGCTCAGCGTCGCCGCGCTCCGGCAGGGCCGCGGCCCCGGCGACGTCGACGCCACCGTCGGACCGGCACCCACCTTCACCTACGCCGTCCGCACCCCGACGGCGACGGCGACACCCACGGCATCCGCCTCCCCCACCCCTGCCGGCGCGCCCGGTGCGACCGAGCGGTTCCTGTCCGTCGGCGCCGACGCGATGTGGCGCGCCACCGCGGGAGCGTGCGGCGGCGCGGCCCCCGTCGTCGAACGCTCCGGCGACAACGGCGCCACGTGGCAGAGCGTCACCCCCACGGCGAAGAGCGCCGTCCAGATGCTCAGCCTCACCTCGTTCGGTGGACGCAACGCCACCGCCGTCACCGCACTCGGCGCGAACTGCACCCTGAACACGCTGCGCACCTACACCGACGGCCGGTTCTGGGAGCCCTATCCCGACATCTTCGCCGTCGACACCTACGTGCTGCCCGGCGAGCGCGCCGTCATCGTCGACGGCACGCGCATCGCCGCCCCCTGCGCGACACCCTGGGGCCTGCGCTCGGCCGGCAGCACCACCGCGATCGTCTGCGACGACGCCGCCTACCGCCTGGACGGGCAGAACTGGACGCGTCTCGCTCAGACCGCACGCGCCGTCGCCGTCAGCGCAGACACCGTCTACATCGCGCAGACGGATGCCGCGTGCAGCGGCATCCGCATCACCGCCCATTCGAGCGACGCGACCGGAACGAGCGATCTCGGATGCACGACGCTCGACGCCGCCGATGCCGCCGGGCCGCTCGCACTGGACGCGAGCAGCAGCGCATCGGGCACCGTGCTCACCCTCTGGGCGGGCTCACGCCTCATCGACATCGCCGGCTGAGCCGGCCGCAGTCACGAGGCGAGCAGCTCGGCGACGCGGCGACGCAGCTCGCGCGGCGCGAAGGGTTTCACGACGTAGTCGTCGGCACCCGCTCCGCGCGCCGCATCGATGTCGGACGGCGCCGATTTGGCCGTGAGCATGATGATGCGGGTGGCATCGAACGACGAATCCTGCCGCAGCGTGCGACAGACCTCGATGCCCGTCATCCCCGGCATCATCCAGTCGAGAACGATGAGATCGGGGTGCGCTGCCGATGCCGCGGCGATTCCGTGCTCGCCGTCGGTGGCGACGGTGACAGCATGACCGGCGATGCTCAAGACCGTGCGCACCAGTTCGGCGACGTCGGCGTCGTCATCGACAACGAGCACGTTCGCCATGGGTGCGTCCTCCACCGACTCAGCCCCTCGACTACTAGCCTGTCTAGATTACCCCCGAATGCCATTAGCGTACTCGTATGACAGCCTCCGGGGTGGATCACCCCGTCGATCGCCCCACCGCTGCGTGGCGCACCCTGGGCTTCTGGGTGGGCGGAGCACTGCTCATCTTCGCGCTGTCAGTGGTGGCGGCCGGCTTCGCCGTTCCCGGCGTGCCGGTAGCCCTGTGGTGGCCCGCGGCCGGCGTCTCGGCCGTGCTCGTCCTGCGCGCGCCGCCGCATCGCCGCGCGGTGTCGGTGTGCGTCGTGCTCGTCGCGACGACCGCCGGCAACTTCGTGGCGGGGCGACCCGCCGAGCTCAGCGGTCTGTACGGACTGGCGAACGCGATCGAAGCGGCGATGCTGGGCTGGCTGCTGCTGCGCGGGGGCCGAGACGCACGCCTGCGCACAACCACCGACGCGGTGCAGTTCGTCGCCCTGTCCGCGGTCTCCGCCATGGTCTTCGCCCTGCTCATCGCGCTCATCAACATCACCCTCGTCGAGGGCGAACCCCTCGCTTCGGCGATCATCACCTGCGCCTCCCACCTGTCGGCGGTGCTGCTGATCGTTCCTCTCGCGCTCTTCGAGGGGCAGCCTCAGCCGCCTTCTCGTCCGGGCGAGTCGGCGGCGCAGATCCTCGTGATGCTCATCGTCATCGCGGCGGGCATCGGGCCGCTCAGCCCGCTGCCGCTCGCATTCCTCGTCTTCGTGCCGTTGGCGTGGGCATCCCTGCGTTTTCCGCCGTTGTTCGCCCAGATCCAGGCCCTCGTCGTCGCGCTCACGACGATGCTGTTCAGCAGGCTGAGCATGGGCGTGTTCGACCCGGCCCGCATCGACCCCACCGAGCGCGCCATCACGGTCGCCGCCTTCGTCGCCGCGCTCGCGATCTTCACGGTACTGACGACCACCGAACGCAACGAGTCGCTGCGCAACGCCCGCACGGCGGTCGACTCCGCGGAGCAGAGCGCCGAAGCCGCGCGTGCCACCGCCGCCACCGTCCAGGTGCGCTACGACCTCGAACGGCAGCGGCAGGACTTCCTCTCCACGACCAGCCATGAGCTGCGCACGCCCATCACGATCATCGCCGGTTACAGCGAGCTGCTCTCCGACGCCGAACTGCCTGCCGAGGCCGGTGCGTGGGTTGACGCGATCCATCGCAACACCGGACGGTTGGCCGGCATGCTCGACGACCTCCTCGCCTTCAGCCGCACCCAGGCCGAACGACCGCGACCGCTCGAGATCGCGGCATCCGACCTGGTGCACGAGGTCGTCGCGCACCACACCGGCAGCGCCACTGCGCGCTCCATCGAGATCGACATCGACACCGCAGAGGAGATGGCGGTCTTCGCCGACCGCGACGACGCCGCGCGCGCACTGGGCAACCTGCTGTCCAACGCCGTCAAGTTCACACCGGCCGGCGGCGCCGTCCGTGTCGAGATCTCGGGTGTCGCCGCCGACGTGATGTTCACCGTCAGCGACACCGGTCCGGGCATCGGGCCCGACGCCCTCGCCCAGGTCTTCGACCCGTTCTACCGCGGCGAGCAGGCCGAGGTCCGTGCGACCCCGGGGACGGGTCTGGGCCTGCCCATCGCCCGGATGCTCGCACGACGAAACGGCGGGGAGGTCATGATCGTGTCGCTGCCCGGACACGGTACGAAGGCGACCCTGCTGCTTCCCCGCAGCGGCACAGCTGCCGCCGACGCGGATCAATAGACTGCCGAATGAGGAACCGATGACCACCCCCCGCGTCGAGAGTCGATGGGCCGACAGCCAGCTGATCGGCACCGTCGTGAGGTCCGTGTGGCAGTGGCAGCTCATCGTCGGCTTCAGCACCGTCGCGGTCGCACTGGGCGTGACGCTGCTCAACCCCCGGCTCTTCGGCGACATCTCGCTGCTGACGGGGCTCGCCCTGATCTGCGCGATCACGTCGTGGGCGATGGTGATGCCGTGGGCTCGCCACCGCGAGCTCGTCCTCGCGCTGCCCTTCGCCGACGCCGTCGCGATCGGGCTGCTCGCCATCTCCGACCACACACTCGGATATCTGTGGGTCGTCCCGATGGCGTGGGTGGCCACCTACTACTCGATGGCTGCCGTGGTCGCCGCGCTCGGGCTCATCTTCGCGCTGCAGATCGTGCGCTGGTGGATTCCCGGGGCACCGCTCACGTCGCCCCTGGAGATCATGATCGTCCTGCTGGGACTCGGCTTCCTCGGCATCGCCATGAACCAGGGCGCCCGTCGCACCCGAGCGTTCCGCCTGCTCATCCAGCGCCAGTCCCGCCAGCTCGACCGCGCCGTGGCGCGGATGAGCGTGCACGAAGACCGCGCCAACGGACTGTTCGACACCGTGAGCACCGCGCTGGCCCGCGTGGACGACCGTGGGAACATCGACCTCGCCAACGCCGCCTACCGGCATCTCTACGCTTACGACAACGACGACTACCGGCATCCGCCGCGCGCCGTCGAGTACGGCGCATACCGCGGCACCGCCCTTCCCCGCGACGCGACCTCCATCGCCCGCGCCGCCCGCGGCGAGCGGGTCGAGAACGAGCTGATCTGGCTGTACGACGCCAGCGGAGAGTGGCGCGCATTGTCGATGTCGATCCGCGGACGTACGGTGCGCACCGAGACCGACGACGACACGAAGGTCTCCATCATCCAGCTCGACGACGTCACCGACACCGAGCGCGAGCGCCGAGAGCAGCGCGCGACAACCAGCGCCGTCTCCCACGAGCTGCGAAACCCGCTCACGGTCATCCTCGGTCACGCCGACCTCATGCTCGACGCCGAAGACCTCACGCCGGCCCAGCGCGAGCACGCGACGGTCATCGAGGGGGCCGCCGAACGGATGCTGGCCCTCACGAAATCGCTGCTCGACTCCCACCGCGCCCCGGAGATGAGCGACCAATTCGACCTGTCGGTCATCGCCGCGGCCACGGCCGACGCATTCGCCCCGGCCGCGGCCGCCTCCGACATCGACCTGCAGACGAACATCGACCGCCCCCTGCCGATCACCGGCGACGGCTTCCGACTGCGCCAGGTCGTCGACAACCTCATCAGCAACGCGATCAAGTACACCCCGCGCGGCGGTAGCGTCGAGGTCATGACCACCGCAGAGGGCGACGACGCGGTGCTGCGGGTGTCCGACACCGGCATCGGGATCGCGGCCGACGATCTGGAGCGGGTCTTCGTCCCCTACTTCCGCGCGCGCAGCGCCACCGCGAGCGGCATCGCGGGCACCGGACTGGGAATGTCGATCGCCCGCCAGATCATCGAGGAGAACGCGGGCACGATCAGTCTGGAGAGCACGCTCGGTACCGGCACGACCGCGACCGTCCGCCTGCCATTGCCGGGCTCTCACCGTCCGAGCACGACGGAGGTCAGCGCATGAGCATCTCGACCGTCATGGTCGCCTTGACGACGCTGTGCACCGCGATCATGATCGGGCTGGGGTTCTTGCAGCGGCCGTCGCGGGAGGCCGCGATCTGGTCCAGCGGATTCATCGCCGCCATGGCCGCGAGCTACCTGCAGACCAGCGCCAATCTCCTCGACAACGCCTGGCTCGACGCCCTCAGCGACGGACTCATGCTCCTCGCTCTGGGCCTCGTGTGGGTAGGCCTGCGCGCGCGCCGCGGGCGCCGACCGATCCTGCTGTCGGCGGTGATCGGTGTGACGCTCGTGGTCATCGTGACCGTCGCGCTCACCTCGGGCACCGCCGCCGAAGACGCGGTCGGCAACGTCGAGCTCGTCGTGTTCGCGGCGATCTCCGCAGCCACGGCGATCGAACTCGTCGGTGTGCGCACGGCAGCACGCGGCGTGATCATCCCGCTCGCCCTGTCGTCGGGCCTGGTGGCGGTGTTCTCCCTGGTGTGGCTCTGCACCGACCTCGTGGGCGACCGCCTGCGCCTGGTCGACACCCTCCCTCCGACGGAAGACTTCACCCCGGTGGTCGCGGCCATCACGCTCGTGACCGCCTTGACCACGCTGCTGCTGCTCACCCGGGCCGAGAACCCGACCTCGGTGACGGCGACGGTCGCCGGCTTCCGAGTCATCGCACGTGACCGACTCGCCCGCGCGGAGCGATTCGACGACGCGTGGTGGTCACTGCTGGACGTTCGCCTCGACGACCCGATCGCGCTGCGCGAAGCCTCCAGCGCGCTGGCGTACAGCCGTGTCCTCGAGCGCTTCGCGTCGGACGTCGCCGCCGTCTTCCCCGCCGAGGCCGATCTCGATCGGCTCGAGCCCTCGCGCATGCTCGTTCTGCTGCCGCGCCATGAGGCCGCCGTCCGTCCCCTCCTGCGCGCATTGCTGGAGCGTGTGGCGACCGTCTCGACCGACCAATCGATCGCCGTCCGCCTGTCGGCCAGCATCGGCTGGGCGAGCGTGTCGCGCATCGGCTACGACCTCGACGACCTCATCACGGCCGCCGCCGCCGCCGCCGACGAGGCACAGCTGGCCGGCGGCGATCGCTGGGAGCGCGCGAGCGTGATCGCCTGAGCGCCTCCCCGTAGGATCGTGGCGTGAGCGCACTCCCCCGCCCGGCGCGCACCGCGGGCCGCATCTTCGCGTGGACCGTCGCCGGTCTGCTGCTGCTGGCGGTCGTGATCGCCGTGTGGGTGGGCGTGCGCGGGGCCCTCGCCTACCAGCATCTGCAGCGGATACAGACCGGAGCAGCGCAGAGCACCGCGGCGCTGGCCGCCGACCCGTCATCCGCTGCGCCGACGCTGGCACGGCTGGCCGCCGACGCGTCCGAGGCGCACCAGCTCACCTCCGACCCCGTCTGGGCGCTCGCCAGCCACACGCCGTGGATCGGCCCGCAGCTGGCGGCGTTCGGCACGGTGGCCGCGGCATCCGACGAACTCCTTCGGGAGAGTCTGCTGCCCCTCGCTACCGCCGCTCAGAACGTGTCGATCGACGGTCTGCGCCCCGTCGGCGGACGCCTCGACACGAGTGTCCTCGCGGGTCTCGTGACACCCGCCCAGGATGCCGCGACGCGCGCAGCCGACGCCGCCGTCGCCGTGCAGGACATCGACCGCACCCCGCTGATCGGCGTCGTCGGCACGGCCGTCGACCGTGCCGACGATCTCTTCTCGAGCGTGTCGACCGCCGTGGACACCCTGTCGCGCACGTCGCGGCTGCTGCCCGACATGCTCGGTCGGAACGGACCGCGGACATACCTGGTGCTCGTCCAGAACAACGCCGAGTGGCGCTCGCTGGGCGGCATCGCCGGCGCCGCGGTGGTGCTGCGTGCCGATGACGGACGTCTGTCACTGATCGGCGCGCTCTCGTCGGGCGATCTGCCGCGTGGCTTCACGAACCCGGTCCTCGCCCTGCCCGACGAGGTCACGAAGATCTACGACACCAAGCCGGCGCGATACTTCCAGAACCTCACGCAGATTCCCGACTTCACGGTCGACGCTCCGATCGCGCGGGAGATGTACCGGCTGAAGACAGGCACCGACGTCGACGGCGTGCTCGCCATCGACCCGGTCGTGCTGTCGTACCTGCTGCAGACCACCGGCCCGGTCGCGCTCCCGAGCGGCGATGCCCTCAGCGCCGACAACGCGATCCCGCTGCTGCTCACCGAGGTGTACCTGCGGTACGCCAAGCCCGCCGATCAGGACGCGTTCTTCGCCGGTGCGGCCGGCGCGGTCTTCCAGGCCCTCGCCGACGGGCGGGGCTCGGCATCCGGCCTCATCTCCGCCCTCACCCGGGCCGGCGAAGAGCATCGCCTGCTCGCCTGGAGCGCGCACGCCGACGAGCAGGCGATCATCGACGGCACCGTCCTGGCCGGTCAGCTTCCGGTCACCGACGCGCACACGGCACGGTTCGGCGTCTTTCTGAACGACGGCACCGGGTCGAAGATGAGCTACTACATCGACCCCGACGTGTCTCTCGCCTGGGGATCGTGCCGGCCGGGCGGGCAGAGCGCGCCCCGCCAGCTCACCCTGCAGCTCACCCTGACCAGCCGCGCGCCCGCCGACGCCGCGACGGCGCTGCCCGAGTACATCACCGGCGGCGGGTACTTCGGCACCGCCCCCGGCACGACCGAGGTCGTCGGCAACATCTACCTGCCCCAGGGCTTCGACCTGGTCTCGGCGACCGCCACGAACGGGGCCGGGTTCGCGGGCGGCATGCACGAGGGGCGCCGGGTGCTCACGTTCGGCATCGACCTCGACCCGGGGGCATCCACGGGCGTGACGGTCATCGTCCGGGCCGACACCCCCGCCGGCGACGCCCAGGCCTTCGTCACCCCCACGGCGGATGCCGCGCGCTCTCCCGTCGTCGTGGCGACCTGCGGCGCGGGGTAGACTCCCTGCATCGCGCGCTCGCCCGGCTTGATCCCGGTCGGCCGCACACCGCAGGGAGAAGCTCCATGACCCGGAGCGCTTCTCACCCTCGCCCCGAACGCGGCCCACGCCTCGACGATCTATCCGCCGGTCGACTCCTGCACCACCTCGCCGGCCAGCATCACCGCCGGCGGCACCCTGTCGTTCTCCTGCGCGGAGCGCACGTTCGGCGCCGATGAGCCGGTCACCATCACCGTCACCGGGCAAGACGGCGCGAACACGTCGTTCGCCATGGTGCACCTCGGCATCAGCACGGGCAGCACCACGCGCACCTCCGACGCGAACGGCGCCCTCGGCGAGGTCCGTATCGTCCTGCCCACGACCGCGAGCGGCGTCTACAACATCGCTGCGATCTCGCGCAGCTCGGCCGGGGGTACGGCCAGCGCGTCGATCACCGGCGCCGACGGCCTTCCGCGCACCGGCGGCGACAGCGGTCAGCTCGTCGGCGTCTGGGTGGGCGGCGGAGCGCTCGTCCTCGCCGGCGCGGTCGTGCTCGTCGCCCTCGCCGTTCGCCGTCGTCGCGACCGCAACGACCTCTGAACGGCCGCCCGCGCTCCCCGCACCGGTACAGTTCAGACGTGTCCTCCTCCCCCCGCAGGCGCATCCTGTCCCCTCGGCGCGTGCCGAGACGCGGAATCGTCATCGCCCTCATCGTCCTCGCCGCCGTGATCGTGGTGGGCGCGATCGCCGCGGTGGGGATCGCCGTCACCCAGGGGCTGCATGCCATGCTCGCCCAGCCGCCCGCCGTCGGAACGACCGTCATCGCGCCGCAGCAGTCGAAGGCACGGATCGCGCTCGAGACCCTGCCGATGGATGCCGATGCCACCGCCGGCACGACCTACCTCGCCGGGCAGCCCACCGCCTACTGGCTGACCCCTGAGCAGGACCCCATCGGAACCGTCGGCGCAACGGTTCTGGACCTCATCGCCCAGGCCCGCGATCAGAATCGCGCCACGGCGATGGTCGTCTACGGCCTGCCCGACCGCGATTGCGGCAATCACTCCGCCGGCGGCCTGTCGCCCGCCGACTACCCCCGCTGGGTCGCGGAGATCGGAAAGGCGCTGAAGACGGCGCCCGACCAGCAGAAGATCATCATCCTCGAGCCCGACAGCATCGCCCTGACCAGCGAGTGCGGGGATGTCGCGACGCGTGCCGGCTTCCTCTCGGGCGCGGTCGACGCCCTCTCGTCGACGGCGACGTGGATCTACATCGACGGGGGACACAGCGCCTGGCACAGCCCCGATGAGATGGCCCAGCTCATTCGCCAGATGGGCATCATCGACCGGGTGCGCGGTGTGGCCACCAACGTCTCCAACTACCAGTCGACGTACGACGAGTTCGCCTACGCACACGCCCTGTCGGACCGCCTGGGGGGCACCCACGCCATCATCGACACCTCCCGCAACGGCGTCGCGACCGCCGGTGCGACCTGGTGCAACCCGTCCGGGCAGCGCGTCGGCGATGCCACCGGGACCTTCGGCGACGACGTCGTGGACACCAACCTCTGGATCAAGCCTCCGGGCGAGAGCGACGGCGTCTGCAACGGCGGTCCGGCGGCCGGGTTGTGGTGGCCCGCCGCAGCCGCGGAACTCACCAGCGGCGTGCGCTGACGCCGCCTCGACTGTGGCTCAGCACCGTGCTCCACACCCCCCTACTGGAGAGTCCCGGGACCATGACCGATCCTTCGTTACCGATGAAAACCGCCGTGATCATCGAGGATGATCCCGACATCCGTCACCTCATCGTCGAGGTGCTCGAAGCTGCGGGCTTCTCGACGGTGTCGGTCGGCAACGGCATCGACGGCGTGCGGGCGGTGCTCTCCTACCAGCCTCTCGTCACCACTCTCGACGTGAACATGCCCGGCATCGACGGATTCGAGGCAGCGCGGCGCATCCGCGCGCAGAGCGACACGTTCATCATCATGATCACCGGCCTCGAGGAAGAGGCCGACGTCGTCGTCGGGCTCGGCTCCGGCGCCGACGACTACATCGTGAAGCCGTTCCGCCCGCGCGAGCTGCGCGCTCGCATCGACTCGCTCCTGCGCCGCCCGCGCGCCACGGCCGGCGGCGCGCCGCAGGTGGCCGCGCCGCGCCAGGAGGTCGGCGGCCCGTCCTTCCCCGGAGCGCGTCCGGGCGCGCCGCGCGTGCCCGACTACGGGATGCCGCAGGCTCCCGCCGCCGGGTACGGGTA
>ERZ781398.3862-NODE-3862-length-11399-cov-4.947814_pt1 | contig 11399 bp, 11 predicted proteins | sample MGYA00433077_ERZ781398 | MGnify/ENA primary metagenome ERZ781398 (study PRJEB29847, sample SAMN06458254) | wastewater metagenome | isolation source: Wastewater bioreactor | place: South Africa: Cape Town | study: EMG produced TPA metagenomics assembly of the... | reverse complement strand
TCTTGATGAGCTCGTCGGTGACCGCGACCACGTCGGTCGGCTCGCCGTGCGAGTAGAGGCTCAGAATCGCCTCGAAGATCAGCTCGTGCTTCGGGATGTAGAAGTCGGTGCCGCGAATCGACTCGACGACGTCGGCCACGGCATCCGGCGACAGCAGCATGCCGCCGAGGGTGGACTGTTCGGCGAGCAGATCGTGCGGCGGGGTGCGCTCGTTGCCACGCTCCGACGGGCCGCCGAGACGCTCCTCCGAGATGTCCGCGATCGACATGCACGCCCCTCTTCCCCGACCCGTCTTCCGAGCCACACGCCACGCTAGGCACCGGGTCCGACACCCGCAAACCGGCCTGTGGATAACTTTGTGGAGAGTCTGCGCGAAACGCCGGGATGCCTGTGTACAGAACCTGTGGAAACTGGGCGAATACTCAGCTTCGGAAGATCGTTATTTCTGAGTTGACCGGGTCTTTTTTGTTCCACACCCTGTGGATTCACAATGTGATTGAAGTGTGGGTTGAAGGTTGACGCGACACGCCCGACCTGGGGACAAAACGGGGGACAAATCCGTATCGGTCGGGAACGACCAGGCGATTTGTCAAGTCGCCGAAAGGTGATCTTCGATTCCTTCGACAACGGTACGGCCCGCCGGCGCAGCCGCGAAACGACGGATGCCGTGCCTCCGTCCCGAAGGACAGGGGCACGGCATCCGTGCATCAGCGGCCGAGCCGCCGGGGATTACTTCGCGGCGACCACCTGAAGGGTGATCACGGCGGTCAGGTCGTCACGCAGGCGAACGGTCGCCTCGTGCTCGCCGACGGCCTTGATCGGAGCGGTGATGTGGATCTTGCGCTTGTCGAGCTCGCCCAGACCGGCAGCCTTGACGGCGTCGGCGACATCGGCGGGCTTGACGGCGCCGAAGAGGCGACCTTCCTTGCCGGCCTTGACGGCGAGCTTGACCTTGGCGGCCTCGAGGGCATCCTTGAGCGCCACGGCCTCTTCGTGCACGTGGATCGCGCGGGCGTCACGGGCGGCGCGGATCGACGCCACCTGCTTTTCGCCACCGCGGGTCCACGCCACGGCGAAGCCCTGGGGGATGAGGTAGTTGCGGGCGTACCCGTTCTTGACCTCGATGACATCACCGGCGCTTCCGAGCCCGGCAACCTCGTTCGTGAGAATCAGCTTTGCCATGATGGGTGCTCCTTAGCGGCCAGCGCCGGCGTAAGGCAGGAGCGCCATTTCGCGCGCGTTCTTGATCGCCTTGGCGATCAGACGCTGCTCCTGCACCGAGACACCGGTGATACGACGGGCGCGGATCTTCCCGCGCTCCGAGATGAACTTGCGAAGCGTCGCGACATCCTTGTAGTCGATGACGCCGACGCGGATCGCCTTCGCGGGAGCGGCGTTCTTCGCGCCCTTCCGCGGCTTACGGCGATCGCCGGTAGCCTTTCCAGCCATTGTGTTTCCTTACGGTGTTGTTCCGGCGTTTCGACTCAGCGCTTCGCGCTTCGCTCAACGACCGGGAGAAGTGAACCTGTTCCGGCGTTTCGACTCAGCGCTTCGCGCTTCGCTCAACGACCGGAGAGATGATCAAAACGGCGTGTCGTCGCCGTAGGAGCCGGGCGCAGACCAGGCATCCGGAGCGGCGGAGCCGGGCGTTGCCCACGGCTCCTCCTGCTGCACCTGCGGGCGCGACTGCTGGCCGCCCCCGTAGTTGCCGCCACCACCGGACGACGCGGCGCGCGTGACCTGAGCCGTCGCGTACCGCAGCGAGGGGCCGATCTCGTCGATCTCGAGTTCGATCGCCGTACGGTTGTTGCCCTCTTTGTCCTGGTAGGAACGCTGCTTCAGGCGACCGGTCGCGATGACACGGGAGCCCTTCGTCAGCGAACCTGCGACATGCTCGGCGAAGTCACGCCACACCGAGGCGCGGAGGAACAGCGCTTCGCCGTCCTTCCACTCGTTCGCCTGACGGTCGAACGTGCGGGGCGTCGACGCGATCGTGAAGTTCGCGACGGGCAGGCCGTTCTGCGTGTAGCGCAGCTCGGGGTCTGCCGTGAGGTTGCCCACGACGGTGATGATGGTCTCGCCGGCCATCGTCCGTTACGCCTTCGCTGCCTTGCGGGCGGCCTTGGCCTCAGCGCGCTCCTTCTCGGCGGCGACCAGGGCGATCGCCTCCTCGGCACGCAGGACCTTGGTACGCATGATCTGCTCGTTCAGCTTGAGCTGACGGTCGAGCTCCTGCGTGGCCTCGCTCGTGGCGGTGAAGTTGACGACGGCGTAGATGCCCTCGTTCTTCTTCTTGATCTCGTACGCCAGGCGGCGCTTGCCCCAGACGTCGACGTTCTCGATGGAGCCACCGTCTGCGGTGATCACCTTGAGGAACCCGTCGAGCTTGGGGGCCACCTGGCGCTCGTCGATCTCGGGGTCGAGGATGACCATGAGCTCGTACTGGTGTGAGTGCGTCACTAACCCACCTCCTTCGGACTAGAACGGATGCCGGGCACTTCCCGGCATCAGGAGGGTTGATGCACGTGCCCGCCGATACGCATGCGCGCAGACGGACAACCACAACAGTCTACCGGATCGACGACGAGCGTGTCTCCGCGGCACTCTGCGTCGTCTCGAGCACCCGGTCGAGGCCGTCGAGAGCGGATGCCTGCGCATACGCCCCGGCCAGGTCGCGCGCCCGCCGCCGGTACCGATCGTCGGAGAGCACCCGCCGCACCGCCGCTCCCACCCGAGCCGCGCTCGGCGTGTTCGTGCGCAGGTCGAAGCCGGCGCCCGACCAGCCGACCCGGGCAGCGACTTCGACCTTGTCCTCCGTCTTTCCCGCGAGGACGAGCGGGATGCCCTGTGCGAGCGCCTGCTGGACCCCGCCGTACCCGCCGTTCGTGACGACGACGTCGGTGAGCGGCAGCAGCCGGTCGTAGGGGAGATAGGCGGCCGTGCGCGCATTGGCCGGGACCGGCCCGAGCGCGCCACCGAGGCGACCCCCCAGGGACGCGACGACGAGGACGTCGTCGCCCGCGAGCGCCTCGAGCGTCGGCCCGATCAGCTGCGAGAAGTCCGCGTTGGCGATCGTCCCCTGTGTCACGTGGACCACGGGGCGCGAGCCGTCGAGGTCGCCCCACCACTCCGGCAGGTCGACGGCCGGCGCGGTCGGCGGCAGTGCTCCGACGAAATGCACGTTCGCGGGAAGGTCGGAACGCGGATACTCGAACGCCGGCACCGTGAACTGCACGACCGCATCGGCGGCGCTGTGCCAGTCCAGGAAGAACCGGCTGAAGGGCCGTCCGACGGTGCGCCGAGCGAGTTCGTCCGCCTCGCGTGCGACAGCGCCGAACACCGCCTTCTCCGCGAACAGCGTCAGAGCGGCATTCCGCCACCGCGCGAGGGCGCCTCGGCCCGGCGGCACGCCCAGTCCGAACGGCGCGGTGTCGCGGCTCTTCACCCCGAGGGGGAAGATGCCGAGCGCCACCACGGGTGGACGCTCAGTACGCGGCAGCTCGTTCAGGAGGGCCGCTCCGACGAACAGCGGCTCCGTGAGCACGGCATCGGCGGGAGCCTCCCGCAGCGCGGCGCGCACGGCGTCGAGCTGCGCCTCGCCGGGAGCGAGGAACAGGTTGATCATGTCGAAGCGCAACGCCGCGGGGCCACGCAGGCCCCGGCGCTCGGGGAACGCGGCATCCGGTTCGTCCAGGTCGACGTCGGCGGCTGCGGGCAGCGGGAGGAACTCGACATCTGCGGCACGCACGCGCGCCGCATAGCGCTCACTGGTGAGCATGCGGACGCGGTGCCCGCGCCCCCGCAGGTGCCGCGCGATGGTGAGCAGCGGGGCGATGTGGCCGTGCGCCGGCGTGCACGTGATCAGGTAGGTCGACACGGGGCATCCTCCAGAGTGAGACGTTCGCGATGATAGGTTTGAGTTACCTGTCAGAGTATTCACCACACCGTTAGGGTAGTCAATAGTGGGATCCGCTCCTCGCGCCTATCACTCCGACCTTCGGGCGGCCCAGGCGGCCCAGACCCGACGCCGCGTGCTGCAGGCAGCCGCGGCGGTCTTCGCGCGGCGCGGCTTCCAGGCCGCGACCTTCGCGACGATCGCCGCAGAAGCCGGCGTCTCCGTCGAGACGGTGAAGGCCGCGGGCACGAAGCCGGCGCTGCTGATCGCCGCGTTCGAGCTCGTCTTCTCGGGCACCGAGGGCGCCGATTCACTCACCGACACCGAAGCAGGAGCCGACGTCACCGCCCTCGACGACGCCGGATTCCTGCCCGTCGTGATCGAGCGGATCGTGGATGCCAACGCGCGGGCGCACGCGCTGTGGACCGTCCTGCTCGGCGCCGCGGGCTCGGACGAGCTCGTCGCGGAGGCGCTGCAGGGGATGCTCGCCCACCGCCGCGCCGACTACCGCCGGCTGGTCGGCGAACTCGCGGGGCGCGGCCTCATCCCCGCCCCACGGCAGACCCGGAGCGCGGACGAGCTCGCCGACGAGCTGTCGTTCCTGATGTCGCCGGAGGGGTACCAGCAGCTCGTGGTGCAGAGCGGGTGGTCTCCCGGGCGCTACTCGGACTGGCTCGTCGAACGTGTGCTGGAGCGCGCACGCGGCGGTACCGTGTCGGAATGAGCGCCCCCTCGGAACCGGCTCCGTTCGACCCTCGCCCCCTGACCGAGCCCGTCGACGCGCACACCGCTCGGGCGTACGTGCGGGAACTGCGCCGCTCCGGCCGCGCGCCGGCGACGAACACGGTGGGCCTCATCGTCGGGATCGTCGTCGGCGGGATCTTCCTGGTGATGTTCGGCACCGTGTTCTCGGGGATCCTGGGCGTCTTTGTGCAGATGAGCACGAGCGGCGGCTCCGGCATGGGGGTGCTGGCACTCGTCCCGTTCCTGGTGCTGATCCTGATTCTGGTCGGCGGCGGCTTCGGCATCGCCCGCCTCGTCCGCGGCACCGGCGCCGCGCGCTGGTACCGGCTCGACCGCTTCGCGAAGACGAACGGGATGGCCTGGTACCCCGAGGCGCGGAACCCCCCGCTGGCGGGCCTCATCTTCGGTCTCGGCAGCTCTCGCACGGCGACCGACATCGTGCGCGGGACGACGCCGCGACTCGTGGAGTTCGCGAACTATCGGTACACGACCGGGTCGGGCAAGGAGCAGACCACGCACCGCTGGGGGTACGTCGCGGTGAAGCTGTCGACACCCCTGCCGCACATCGTGCTGGATGCCGTGGGCAACAACGGCCTGTTCGGCTCGAACCTGCCGGCGGCGTTCGACAAGCACCAGCGCCTCAGCCTCGAGGGCGACTTCGATCAGCACTTCGCGCTGTACTGCCCGCAGGGTTACGAGCGCGACGCGCTGTACCTCTTCACACCCGACATCATGGCGCGATTCGTCGACCACGCCGCGGCGCTCGACGTCGAGATCGTCGACGACTGGCTCTTCCTCTACCTCCAGCGCGACGTCTCCACCCTCGATCCGGCGACGTGGGCCTGGCTGTTCTCGGTGGTGGGCGCTCTTCTCGACAAGCTCGCCCAGTGGGAGCGGTGGCGCGATGACCGACTGGCGGCGACGGTCACCTCCCCGGGTATTGTCGGCCCCGCGGGTGTGCCCGGGGCGCCGGGTGCGCCCGGCGGGGCCGGCGCCCCGGGCGCTCCGGGTGCCCTGCCGTTCGCGGCACCGACGGCCGCACTCCGGCCTCCGCCGGGCGTCGCGCCGCAGGGTCAGCGGTTGCGCCGCGGCCGCCCCTGGGGGTTCATCATCATCGGCATCCTGTTCATGGGCTTCTGGCTGCTCGTCCAGTCAGGCCTGCTCGCGGGAGGTCTCAGCGGGTTCCTCAACCGCTGAGGCCGCCGGCCGGGTGCCGGAAGCGCCGGGCAGGGCCCGGGGCGCGGCTCAGCGATAGTCGTCGGGGTTGCCCGGCGCGCACGTCGAGGTCGCCGCGAAGGCGTACGACCCCGGCCCGGTCTGGAAGCTGATGCTCTGCACGGGGCCGCCCTCGCCGAAGACGACGGGAGCGTGCGACGTGTCCATGCGGGCAGTGATCCCGAGAGAGGTCCAGTAGTCGAGCACCGTCTGCGCGTCGGCTTCATAGTCGGCATCCGGGATCGGGGCGCCGTACGTGTAGCCCCACTTCACACCGTCGCCGCAGCGCATCGCGCTCGGCACGTCGCTCTCGTCCCAGCCCGTGGCGTCGAGCTTCGCGGCCGAGTCGTGCACAAGGGCGACCAGGGCGTCGCGGGTCTCTTCGGGTGACATCCGTGCCTCCTTGGGGCTGCAGCCGGTGACGATCAGCGCCAGGGCGCACAGCGCGCCGAGCGCGCCGAGCGCGGTTCGCGTCCTACGCACTGAGTCCTCCTAGTAACCCGACTGAGATGCGTTGATGATCGCCTGCTGGAAGAGCGTGGGCTCATGATCGAGCCTAGGCGTGACCTCATCGCCGCGACCGGTCGTGGCGAGAGCGACATTGCGCAGCGATTCCGTACCGGGGTCGAGATACCCCGTGCCGTCGGGGGTGCTGACGCCGTGATCGGTGACGGACGTACCGCCCTTGCCGGTGTCGACGCCGAACGTCTTCGCCCCGAAGTCGTCACCGACAGGATTCACGGGGTGGTCGCTGAAGGCGCGCCCGAACCACGCCCACTTGTCGCCCGGCGCGGGGTCGATCGCCCAGACGTCGTTCGCCTGCCCGGCGAAGACCTGGTCTGCGTGCAGATCGGATGCCTCGTCGATGCTCGGGGTGAGACCCGCAGAGCCGATGCTGACGAAGGAGTCGACGTGCACTCCGGGTTCGGTCAACGCGATCGAGGCCGTCGTCGTGCCGTAGCTGTGTGCGAGGACGTTCAGCTGCGCGTCAGGACGTGTGGCCTCGAACCCGCGCAGCGCCGTGCCGAGGTGCGGCGCCCCCTCCCGCGCGAAATCCGTGCCGAGCACACCGAACGGTCCCACCGGCGGCGCCTCGTATCCGATCCAGGCGACCACCGCGTGGGTCTGCCCGGGGGCCATCAGTCCCTGCGCGGCGGAGACGTTCCGCGCCGATTCCACCCAGTCGCCCATCCCCTCGGCGGACGAGCCCATGCCGGGGACGGCGTAGGTCACGTTCTGAGCCGTGTCCATGTTCCCGATCGCGATGGCGGCAAGAGGCGGTGAGCCACCGGTCAGCGAGATGAGCTGGCGACCGGGCGCGAGTGCGTTCTGGATGCCCTTGAGGCCGCGCAGCCGTTCGAGCATCTCGGCGACGGCTGCCTCGTTCTGATATCCCCCGGCGCCACCGTACGACGATGCCGTGGCGCCGAAGCGGCCTGCATCGATGTCGTCCTCGATCTGGGTGATCTGCTGGGTGAGCCACATGCGGTTCGCCGTGTCGCGATCGCTGTACGCGACGCCCTCGAGGTTGCCGATGATCGACGGCATCGCCTGGATCAGCACCGTGCGCTCGCCTTCGCCGAGCCCGGCCCACCAGTCGCGCACCTTGACGGGGTCGGCGGACATGAGCTTCGCCGCGAGGTCGGGGTCCGTGCGGGCAAGGACGGCGAGGTCGGTCGCAGACAGGCGCTCGAGCAGGGCATCCCCCGTGTTCGCGCCGCGCAGGCGCGACGGCGCGAGCGCGCCCTGCACGTCCCCCGCCGTGAGCGCGGCGACGCAGGCGCGGTTCACCGCCTCGCGATCGGAGACGAGGTTCTGCCAGGCGGCGTCGACCGCGGCGAGGTCGGCCTCGCTCTGCGCGATCCAGTCGGCGTAGGTCGCGGATCGCTCCTGGGCATCCGTCGACGCCCCGATCGCCATGTCTGTGGTGGCCTCGATGTCGGCCGTGCGCTTCTGCCTCTTGTACAGGGCGAGGTCGGCCGTGGCGTCGGCGCGGCGCAGCTCGAGCCGGGCCTGCTCGTCCTTGATCGACTGGACGCCCTGCGCGTACGTCGAGAGCGCGGATGCCTCGGCATCCCCGCCAGCGTCGACAGCTCGGCGGCGAGGGCCGTCGCACCGACGATGAACGCCTCGCGCGACTGCCCGGTCCAGACCTCCGGCGACGCCTCGGCGATCGCCGCCGTCACCTGGTCGTGCGCCGTGCGCAGGGTCCTCGCACGCGACGCGCGCAGCGACGCGGCCGCGGTGATGCCGCCGACGTCTCCGCGCCCGGGGTCCGCCGCGTCGACGCTCACTGCAGACTCCGCGCGAGTCCGCCGTCGAGGCGCGCGAAGGCGGCCACGGCGCGCGTGGGGAAGACGGCCGCGGCATCCGCTGCCTCTTGCAGGATGTCGGTGCGCGCCACCCGCTGCTCGCTCACCTGTGCGAGCGCGTCGGCGACGCCCGTGTCACCGAGGACCCCGCTGCCGAGCTCCGGGAGCTCCCAGGTCACCGAGGTCGCGGCGGTGCGCACCTGTGCCGCGACAGCGCTCACCGCGCTCCGGTTGATCACGACGTCAGCCACAGTCCGACCCTATGCCGTCTCCGTCGGCGCGCGCGTCCCCCTTTCGGCGGACGTGCCCGGTCTCGCGACTTGAGTGCGCGCGCCCCGTCACGGAGACAGGAGAACTCACCAACACAGGACGTTGTAACGTCAAACAGTCCTGCCTCGGTGAGATCTCCTGCGTCGGTGATGCCGGCCGCGGCCGCCGAGGAGCGCGGGATGCCAGGCACCCGCGACTCCAGGGGATGCCATGCGCCCGGCGACGCCGCGAATGGACCCGGTGACGCAGCCCTCCCCGGCCACGCCCCACACGAGCAGCCCCGTCACGGAGACAGGAGATCTCACCAGCACAGGCCGTTGTAACGTCAAACAGTCCTGCCTCGGTGAGATCTCCTGCGTCGGTGATCCCAGCGCGGGATGCCAGGCATCCGGATGCCCCCACACGGGCGCAGCCCGGGCAGCCCCCAGCCCGTCAGCGCGCGGCGCGGCGCTCGGCCTGGGCGACGGGATCGGGGACGGGAAGGGAGGCGATGAGCTTGCGCGTGTACGCGTCCTGCGGGTCGCCGAGCACGCGGGCCGTCGTGCCCTCTTCGGCGATGCGGCCCTTGTGCAGCACGACGACGCGGTGCGCGAGCAGGTCGACGACCGCGAGGTCGTGCGTGATGAACAGCGTCGCGAAGCCGAACCGGTCCTGCAGCTCGCCGAACAGGTCGAGCACGCGCGCCTGCACCGACACGTCCAGTGCGCTCGTCGGCTCGTCGGCGATCAGCAGCTTCGGGTCGAGCGCGAGCGCACGTGCGAGGGATGCCCGCTGGCGCTGCCCGCCGGACAGCTCGTGCGGGAACCGGTCGCCGAACTCCTTCGGCAGCTGCACCGCCTCGAGCAGGTCGTCGACGCGGTCGCGGGCGTCGGCGGCATCCTTCGCTCCGCCGTGCACGATGAGGGGTTCGGCGACGCACTGCGCGATCGTGAGCAGGGGGTTGAAGCTCGTCGCCGGGTCCTGGAAGACGAAACCGAGCTCCTTGCGCCGCGCGCGGAAGTGCCGCTCCTTGACGCCGCGCATCTCGGTGCCGAGCACCCGCAGCGACCCGCCCGCGACCGGGGTGAGCCCGGCGATCGCGCGACCGATCGTCGTCTTGCCCGACCCCGACTCGCCGACGAGGCCCAGCACCTCGCCCGGCCGGATCGCAAAGTCGATCGCGTGCACGGCGCGGAACGTCGGCGATCCGAGGCGCCCCGGGTACTCGATCACGAGACCCTTCGCCTCGACGACGGGCGCGGCCGAGGCATCCGCCGACGCCGGCAGCGCCCGATCGACGAGCTCGACGCGCGGGACGGCGGCAAGCAGTCGCTTCGTGTACTCGTGCTGCGGCGACGCGAAGATCTGGCCGACGGGGCCCGTCTCGACCACCTCGCCGTTCAGCATGACCGCGACCCGGTCCGCGAGATCGGCGACGACCCCCATGTTGTGGGTGATGAGCACGATCGCCGTGCCGGTCTCGTCGCGCAGGCGCCGCAGCAGATCGAGGATCTCGGCCTGCACGGTCACGTCGAGCGCGGTCGTCGGCTCGTCGGCGAGGATCACGGCCGGGTCGAGCGCGAGCGCCATCGCGATGACGATGCGCTGCTTCTGCCCGCCCGAGAACTGGTGCGGGTAGTCGTTCACGCGCTTGGCGGGATCGGGGATGCCGACGCGGCCGAGCATCTCGACGGCCTTCGCCTTCGCCTCGGCGCGCGAGTACGACCCGTGCGCGCGCAGGCCCTCGGCGAGCTGCCACCCCACCGTGAACACGGGGTTCAGGGCCGTCGACGGCTCCTGGAAGATCATCGCGGCCTTGGTGCCGCGCACCTCGCGGAGCTTCTCGGACGACAGGCCCACGACGTCGACCCCGTCGAGCACGACCGCGCCGCGCTGGGCGGCGGTCTCGGGCAGGAGGCCGAGGATCGACCGCGCCGTGACGGTCTTGCCACTGCCGGACTCGCCGACGATCGCGAGCACTTCGCCGGGCCGGACGTCGAGCGACACGTCGCGTACGGCATGGACATCGCCCCCGTCGGTCGCGAAGGTGACGTCGAGGTGACGGATCTCGACCGCCAGATCGGTGTTCGCGGTCATCACGGAACCTCCCCGAGGATCTCCTGCGCGGTCGGCTGCGTCGTGGCGACGGCATCCTGCGGCGTCTGCTTCGCGTTCGCGCGGCGCCGCGCGCGCAGGCGCGGGTCGGCGAGGTCGTTGAGGCTCTCGCCGATGAGGGTGATGCCGAGGATGGTCAGCACGATCGCGACCCCCGGCGGGATCGCCGTCCACCAGATGCCGGACGCGACGTCGGAGATCGACTTGTTGAGGTCGAAGCCCCATTCGGCCGCCGCCGTCGGCTGGATGCCGAAACCGAGGAAGCCCAGGGCGGCGAGCGTCGAGATCGCCTCGGACGCGTTGAGGGTGACGATGAGCGGCAGTGTGCGGGTCGAGTTGCGCAGCACGTGCCGGAACATGATGCGCGGCGTCGAGGCGCCGATGACCTTCGCCGACTCGACGAACGCCTCCGACTTCACGCGCACGACCTCCGCGCGGACGACCCGGAAGTACTGCGGGATGAAGACGACCGTGATGGATGCCGCGGCGGCGATGATCCCCGAGCGCAGATCCGACTGACCCCCCGAGATCGCGATCGCGACGACGATCGCGAGCAGCAGCGTCGGGAACGCATAGACGGCGTCCGCGATGACGACGAGGGTCTTGTCGACCCAGCCGCCGAGGTAGCCCGAGACGAGCCCGAGGAGGATGCCGATGAAGACCGACATCGCGACCGCGACGACGACGACCATGAGGGCCGTCTGCGCACCCCAGATGACGCGGGAGAGGACGTCGAACCCGCCGACCGTGGTGCCGAGGAGGTGGGCCGCGCTCGGCGGCTGCTGCGCCCCGAAGTTGTTGCCGGAGGCATCCGTCAGCTGGCTGTAGCTGTACGGCGCGATCCACGGCGCGAGCAGCGCGCACAGGAC